>Ga0164241_10002475_pt1 | contig 19966 bp, 17 predicted proteins | sample OricomyardsoilBY_FD_108780 | JGI IMG/M metagenome (GOLD analysis project Ga0164241, IMG submission 108780) | Backyard soil microbial communities from Emeryville, California, USA - Original compost - Back yard soil (BY) | ecosystem: Environmental > Terrestrial > Soil > Unclassified | place: USA... | reverse complement strand
CGGCCAGAGTGGCGGTGTCGAAACAGGAAAATGGGTGGAAGGGGTTGCGCTTGATATCGCAGCGTTCGGTGGCAGCGTTGACGAAGCTCAGGTCGAAATGGGCATTATGCGCAACCATGATGGCCCGGGTGCACTCGTACTGTTTCACCTTGCGGCGAATCGCTTGGAAAACGTCTGCCAGAGCCATGCTTTCCGGCACGGCGATCCGGTCCGGGCTGTCCAGATCTATGCCGGTGAAATCCAATGCGGACTGTTCGATATTGGCCCCTTCGAACGGATCCAAATGGAAGGAGTGGGTACTGTCGATATGCAGGTCCCCGGCTTCATCCATATCCAAAGTGACAGCGGCTATTTCCAGCAGAGCATCGGTACGTGGATTAAAGCCACCGGTCTCCACGTCTATGATCACTGGCATAAAGCCGCGAAAGCGCTCGCTGAAAGGGGTGGTGGGGTTTTTGTCCGTTGCCGTCACTAGGGGTCCTTAATCAGGGCTGACAGGGTTGACGATCAAGCGCCATTGCAGCGTCTCGCCCGCCCGCAGGGGAACGATTCGATCAGCACCAAAAGGCAGGCTGTCCGGGATTTGCCAGCTTTCCTTAACCAGAGTCACCGTGCCTTTGTTACGTGGCAGATGGTAGAAGTCCGGTCCAAAAAAACTCGCAAAAGCTTCCAGTTTGTCCAGCGCTGCGGCTGCTTCGAAAGCCTCGGCATAGAGTTCCAGCGCGGTGTAAGCGGTATAAGCCCCCGCGCAGCCGCACGCCGCCTCTTTTCTTGCGCGAGCGTGAGGTGCGGAATCCGTGCCCAGGAAAAATTTGGGATTACCGCTGGTTACAGCCTGGATCAAAGCCTGCTGATGGGCGGCGCGTTTGAGCACGGGCAGGCAGTAATAATGGGGGCGTATGCCCCCCACCAGCATATGGTTGCGATTGAACAACAAGTGGTGTGCGGTAATGGTTGCGGCGGTATTGGGGCCGGCATCCTTTACAAAATCCACCGCCCCTGCGGTGGTGATGTGCTCCAGCACAATCTTCAGGTCGGGTAGACGCTGTCGAAGTGGCGTCAGCACACGGTCGATAAACACCTGCTCGCGATCAAAGATGTCGACCTCCGCCGCCGTTACCTCGCCATGCACCTGAAGCACAAGTCCTTGCTCTGACATGGTTTCGAGGGTGGGGATAATCTTCTGCAGGTCGGTCACGCCGGAATCGGAATTGGTGGTGGCGCCGGCGGGATAAAGCTTGCAGGCCACCACGCCCGCGGTTTTGGCCGCCACTATGTCAGCCGGTGAGGTGCGATCGGTGAGATAAAGCACCATCAATGGTTCGAAAGCCACTCCCCGAGGCACCTGCTGCAGGATACGACGTTTGTAGGCCAATGCCTGATCCGCATTCAGTACCGGCGGCACAAGGTTGGGCATGATGATGGCGCGACGGAACTGGCGCGCTGCGTCGGCAACTGTTTGGACGAGCAGATCACCATCGCGCAGATGAATATGCCAATCGTCCGGAGCGGTGAGGGTCAGGCTTTGGATCATGTGGAACAGGGTCAACGGGGGGAATCAGGGGGCACATGCTACCGGAAACGACCATTAAAGCCCAGGCGCCTCCAGCCGATATAAAGCCGAGGAGTAACCGGCGGTGGGGCGTCCCGCGCCGGGTTCGTTTTTAGGTTGACGGGTGGTTTATGGCGTTTGCTGGTCGGTTGGCTGGAGTAATGTTGTCGCTGGGCTTGTGGCCGGTGGCCGCTGGAACGGCGGTCTACAGCAATTCCCTCGACGACGGCGCCTGGCGGGCGAATTCTTCGGTATTTTCGTGTTCCCTGGTGCACTCGGTACCTTATTACGGAGACGCGGTATTCGAAACCCGCGCGGGCGAGTCATCGCGGTTTTATCTGCAGGGTGATGTGCACAGATTTGCGGCGGGGGAGGCGTCTCTGGTAGCCCGTTCACCCGTATGGGCTGAAGTGGCGCGCCGTATTGAGCTGGGTCCGGTTGCGGTGGTACAGAAACAGCGTGCTGTGCAACTGCCGTCCCGGGACACAGAGCGCATGTTGGCGGAGCTCTATGGCGGGCTGGAACTGGTTTTCACCCGCGAGCCCTGGTACGGCGCCGAAGACCCGGCGCAATTGGCCATCACCACCGTGGGCTTTCGCCCTGTTTATCAGATTTATCTGGATTGCCTGGCCGGTTTGTTGCCGGCCAATTTTGAGCAGATCAAACGTACTTCCGTGTATTTCGGTTCAAGTAAATTCGAAGATTTCCATCCGTCTGAACTGCGTAAATTGGACAATATTGCCGCTTATATCAAAGCCGATCCCTCGGTGCGGGAATTGTTCATCGACGGTCACACAGACAGCGTAGGCGCGCGCGAAGATAACTTGGCATTGGCCCAGAAGCGTGCGGAAGAGGTTACCCGCTATCTCGTCAATAAGGGCTTGCCGAAGGATGCGATTACCAGCCGTTGGCACGGCGAACGTTACCCTGTGGCGACTAATGAAACAGTCCCCGGACGCGCGAAAAACCGGCGGGTGACGATTCGGCTGGAAAAGGCGGGCAAGCTTGCGATTGGAAACGATGAAGCGGTCGGAAACGACAACGCAGCTGGAAGTGAAAAGACGGTCGAAAATGACAAGACGGTCGAAAGCGGCGATGCCGTCGAAAAGGCGGAGATTAAAAAATAGATTTTTTGCGCGCTTTCAGCCCGTCTTCCAGCACTTTCTGCGCGCTTGCACAAATCTCGGTGGAAAACCGCGTCCGGCATTCATTGCTGATGACTTTCGCCTGTTCCCAGTCCCGCGCTTCCACCAATTCCAATACCCAGTTGTGATAGGCGGACCCGACAACTTCCCGAGGGTGTTTGGTGTTGGATGCGGTGCCTTGGTTTTGACCGAGATATTCCGCGAGGATTGCCACCACCTGCTCCCAGTTCTTTTGATTCCATTGATATTCCGCCCAGCGCAGGTAAAACCAGCTCACCATATCCGGCCAGGCTTTGGGGTCGCTCAGGTGGCCTTCCACCAGGGCCAGCACCAGCAGCCCCTCGTCAAATTGCCGACGCTCAGCGAGTTTTGACATAAGCACACTCACCGCGTTGGTCACCCGCATTTCCACATCGTGTTTACCGTCGGCTGCTTGGGCACCGGCCAGTCCACGGCTGAGCAGTTCACCCATAACAGCAAGCGTCTGTTCCGTCTCGCCCAGCTGCGCGTAGGTCAACATGGCGTCGGACAGGTACATTTGCAGGGCATATTGCAGGCCCTGGGCCTGCGCGTGCCGCCGACTGTCGGCCGTGACGTTTTCGTAGGTGGTATCGAACAGGCGCTTCAGTGTTTTCCAGTCCTGCTCGACCACCAATGCGTGGATTTCGCGGTTATAGAAATAGAGACGTTTTTCCTGGGCCATGGTGTTGGCCGGATCGATAAAGGCGCTGATCTCTGCCAAGCGTGAGCTGTCCTTTTCGTCCATGCGGCTGGAGATTGTGTGCTGGTTGAGCATATTGCGCGCCCCGAGCAATGTCAGATCAATGCGCTCGCGCTTGAGATAGTCGGCGTAAGTGGCCGGTTGCAGGCCGCGGCTCGTAAACCAGTCGTTGTTGTTGCGTTCGTAAAACGCTTCATCATGCACTTGGTCATAGCCCGCCGGGCTGGTGGTTTCGACATCTATCCGGCGACCGTCGTCCAGGTCGAGCTGGATAAAAGCATGGGAGGGCAGCATTACCCCCTGCATGTCCAGGCCGAAATGTCGCACCAGTACCGCGTAGAGCAGACTGGCGCTGATGCAATTGAACTCGCCCGTTTCGAATATGCCCATCAGCCGCGACTGGTCTATGGCGTATCCATGGGGAGCGCCCTCGCGGCTCTCCTTAAGAAAAAACACTTGATGCATACGCTGGTTGAGCAGCTGGCCGGTCAGCCATTGGTTGTCGGTTTCGACAATCTGAGTGCGCATGTCTTTCACAAATTGACGGATGCGGCTTTTGGCGGTCTCGAAGTCGTCGTAAGAGCGCACGCCGGACGCGACCAGATAAAGCGCGAGCAGCGCATCGGGATCTTTGGCCCGGGCTCTGTGCAGATCACCGATAGTGGAGCGCTCGAAGTAGGTGAGCTCGGACCAGATGGGGTAGGGCGTGGTGCCATGATCGGCGCGGCTGGCCAGTGCCAGGCCGGGCAACAGCAGCAGCAGCGCCAAAACCGCGAGGAACCGCAGGGTTACGCTACTTGCTGAGGTGGGATTGGTTGATGAGCGGTCATGCATGGGGGCTTGGATCGCGCCTTTTCGGCAAGGTTCTGGATACGCCGCGGAGTATGCCGCAGCCTGGGGTATTTTGCTGTTAATTGGTCGGCCCTGCGGCTATTTATCCGGCGGTTGCAACTCTGCCGTTTCAGCGGCGTGCGCGGCTACTAATTCGCCGGTTATATCGCTACAATGCGCGCCCAGGCGAATCCGCCCATCCCATCTCCCCGCCCAGTCATTTGGAGAACTTATGTCTTCCATCAAAAAAGTTGTGTTGGCCTATTCCGGGGGTCTCGACACCTCGGTGATCGTGCGCTGGTTGCAGGACACCTACCAATGTGAAGTGGTGACCTTTACCGCCGACATAGGGCAGGGGGAGGAACTGGAGCCAGCCCGGGCCAAGGCCCAGGCGATGGGGGTGAAAGAGATTTTTATCGACGATCTGCGGGAAGAATTTGTACGGGATTTCGTATTTCCCATGTTCCGCGGCAACACCATTTATGAAGGTGAATACCTGCTGGGGACTTCCATCGCGCGCCCGTTGATCGCCAAGCGCCTGGTGGAAATCGCCAATATCACCGGAGCCGACGCCATCTCTCACGGCGCCACCGGCAAGGGCAATGACCAAGTGCGTTTTGAGCTCGGCGCCTATGCCCTTAAGCCAGGTATCAAGGTGATTGCTCCCTGGCGCGAGTGGGATCTGACCTCCCGCGAAAAATTGATGGCTTACTGCGAGACCCACAATATCCCTGTGGATTTTGCCAAGAACAAGAAAAAATCCCCCTATTCCATGGACGCCAACCTGCTGCATATCTCTTACGAAGGCAACAGGCTGGAAAATCCCTGGGCCGAGGCGGAAGAAGATATGTGGCGCTGGTCTGTCTCACCCGAGGCCGCGCCCGACAAGCCGGAATATCTGGAACTTACTTATAAAAACGGAGACATAGTGGCGCTCAATGGCCAGACAATGTCGCCTGCCACGGTTCTGGCAACACTCAATAAAATCGGTGGCGCCCACGGCATAGGTCGTTTGGATCTGGTGGAAAACCGCTATGTGGGCATGAAATCCCGCGGTTGTTACGAAACCCCCGGCGGCACGATTATGCTCAAGGCCCACAGGGCGATTGAGTCCATTACGCTGGACCGTGAAGTGGCGCATTTGAAGGATTCCTTTATAGCGCGTTATGCGGAGATGATTTACAACGGCTACTGGTGGTCTCCAGAGCGCTTGATGCTGCAAAAGGCTATCGATGAATCGCAGGCTTTTGTGAATGGCGATGTGCGGGTCAAGCTCTACAAAGGCAGTGTCACTGTGGTGGGGCGCCGTTCGGCCGACAGTTTGTTTGATGAGAAGATCGCTACTTTCGAGGACGACGCCGGCGCTTACAACCAGAAGGATGCAGAGGGTTTCATAAAACTCAATGCATTACGCATGCGTATAGCGGCACAGAAAGGCCGCAAATTGTTGAAGTGATTGCCAGTTTTCTAACCTGTTAACGGCCCCACCGCGGGCCTCATCCGAAACGCCGCTAAGAGCGATACAACTACAGATTGAGGAATGCCATGCTTTTGCAACGATTGTTAGTTGTGGTGTTGTGTTTTGGGGTGACTGCGCCAGCCTGGGCCGTGCGGCCCAACTTTAATTATCTGGGGGCGGGTTATGCGCGCCAACAGCTGGATGTTGGGTGCGATCAGGATGGTCTTTATTTGGAGGCCAATATGGCCCTCAATGAAATTGTCTATGCCAACGCTCACCATTTGGATGTCACCAGCGACAGCTTCTGCGGCGTCACTTCCACCGCGTTGTCCCTGGGATTCCGCGCGGACATGAGCCGTTCTTCCGTGCTCTATGGCCAGGCAACCATGATCAATCGCGACTATGGTCCGGATTCCGATGCGGGATTTGGCGCAACCTTGGGTGCACGGGGTATTGTCGCTCCCGCGATGGAACTGCGCGGCTTTGTCACTTATGAGGCCATCGATGATATTCGCGAGACCATTATGGGTATCGGCCTGAATTTTTGGTTTTCGCGGGCGTTCAGTCTGAATGGCGATATCAGCACCAGTGACGAAAACAATGAGGCCGTAAGTCTGGGTCTCCGCTTTAATTTCTTTTAAGTCCTTTTCACAAGGAATTCCCATTACTTCATTGCCAATTTTATTTGGCAGCTGACGAGCATCAAGGCGCGCGGAAGATTCACGCGTGACCTTGACGCCAATCAAAACCTTTACCATTTTCCAATCTATACTCTGTGTAAGCCCAAAGCGGCGCGAATAATTTGCGTCGCATTCATTTCCGCAGAACGGATTTTCTGCGCTGCCACCTTCTTCGTAACTTATGTTGGATCCCGCTTATGACTCACGATGCGGCAGCATCTGCCCTTCCTGCGCCCGTTTATAACTACCAAGTGGTTCGCCAGTTCACCATCATGACCATTATCTGGGGGGTGGTCGGTATGGCGGTGGGTGTGCTGATCGCCGCCCAACTGATGTGGCCGCAGCTGAACGATATATGGCAGCCCTATACGCATTTCGGGCGTCTTCGCCCGTTGCATACCAATGCGGTGATTTTTGCATTCGGTGGCTGTGCTTTATTCGCGACTTCCTATTTCGTGGTGCAGCGCACTTGTCAGGCACCACTGTATGGCGGATGGCTGATTCCTTTTACGTTTTGGGGTTGGCAGGCGATTATCCTGGCGGCCGCCATCACTCTGCCGATGGGTTACACCACCACCAAGGAATACGCGGAATTGGAGTGGCCCATCGACATCGCCATCACGCTGGTCTGGGTGGCTTACGGAATTGTTTTTTTTGGCACTATCGCCAAGCGCCGCACGTCCCACATCTACGTAGCCAACTGGTTTTTTGGAGCATTCATTATTACGATAGGGGTGCTGCATGTAGTGAACAGTGCTGCGGTACCTGTGCACGCACTTAAATCCTATTCCGCTTATGCAGGCACGGCAGACGCCATGGTCCAGTGGTGGTATGGCCACAACGCGGTGGGCTTTTATCTTACGGCCGGATTTCTCGGCATCATGTATTACTTCGTGCCCAAGCAGGCCGGGCGTCCTGTGTATTCCTATCAATTGTCGATTGTGCATTTTTGGGCATTGATCGCGGTATATGTCTGGGCAGGTGGCCACCATTTACATTACTCGGCGCTGCCGGACTGGGCGCAGACACTCGGTATGGTGATGTCATTGATTCTGCTGGCGCCGTCTTGGGGTGGCATGATCAACGGTCTGATGACGCTGTCCGGTGCCTGGCATAAATTGCGCACCGACCCCACTTTGCGCTTCCTGGTGGTGTCTCTTTCCTTCTACGGCATGTCCACATTTGAAGGACCCATGATGTCCATCAAAACCGTAAATGCACTTTCACACAATACAGATTGGACCATCGGCCACGTGCACGCGGGTGCCCTTGGCTGGGTCGCCATGATCAGCATAGGCGCCGCCTATCATCTGATGCCGGTTCTGACGGGGCAGAAGTCCATGTGGAGCGTGCGACTTATCAACACGCATTTCTGGCTGGCCACCATAGGCACCGTGCTGTACATCGCCTCCATGTGGGTGAACGGGATTATGCAGGGCTTGATGTGGCGGGCATTCAATACCGACGGCAGTTTGACTTACAGCTTTGCGGAGAGTGTGGAGGCGAGTTACCCCGGCTATTTTGTGCGCTTTCTAGGTGGGGTGTTTTTTCTGCTGGGCATGGTGCTGATGGCCTATAACGCCTACAAGACCATGGCTTCGGATCAAGCAATCGAGCCGGAAAAATCCACCGAACCGCAACTGGCGTAAGGAGCAGATATGAAGCATCACGACCTTGTCGAGAAGAATATCGGCCTGATGATAGTGCTGGTGGTGGTAGCGATCAGCTTTGGTGGCCTGGTGGAAATCGTGCCGCAATTCTTCCTTAAAGAAACGACAGAACCTGTGGCCGGGTTGAAACCCCTTACCGCTGTGCAGCTGGAAGGCAGGGATATTTATATTCGCGAAGGCTGCCACGTATGCCACACCCAGATGGTGCGACCGTTGCGTGCGGAAGTGGAGCGATATGGCCACTACTCCGTCGCCGGAGAGTCTGTCTACGAACATCCGTTCTTGTGGGGATCCAAGCGCACGGGGCCGGACCTTGCCCGGGTGGGCAAACGTTACAGCGACGAGTGGCACAAGGCGCATTTGTTCAATCCGCGCAATGTGGTTCCCAATTCTAATATGCCGGCGTTTCCCTGGTTATACGACCAGCATCTGGACGGCAAGCACACCGCAAAAAAAATGACGGCACTGCGTTCCGTCGGCGTGCCCTACACCGACGAAGACATCGCCAAGGCCAGAGACGCTGTGCGCGGCGTGAGTGAAATGGATGCGCTCGTGGCCTATTTGCAACAGCTCGGCACACTTCTGACCTACAAGCGGTGATGTCCATGGATATCAATACGCTGCGTAGTTTTTCCCCGGTACTGGTGCTGCTGGCATTTATCGGTATTTGCTGGTGGGCATTTTCGCCGAAGCGACGCAAAAGGTTCGAGGAGGCGGCCAACCTGCCGTTTGCCGATGAACCCGAGGCAAAGAAAGACACCGGAAATCCCCTTTCCGTTAAAACCCCTGTTAAAGACACAGATCAGGATTCGCTATGAGTATTTTTTGGAACATCTGGATCATCGGCTTAACCCTGCTTTGCTCGGGGTTGGTGGTGTGGGTGTTGCTGGCCAATCGCAAGGTGGCCGTGCGCGATGATGACGAACCGGAAAATCGCACCACCGGTCATGTATACGACGGCATAGAGGAATACGACAACCCGTTGCCCCGCTGGTGGTTTCTGCTGTTTGTGGGCACGCTGGTGTACTCCGCACTTTATTTGGTCTGGTATCCGGGCCTGGGCAGTTTTCCCGGCCTGGGTGGTTGGACCTCCGCCAAACAATTGGAACGGGAGCAGGAAAAAGCGCGGCAGATGGAGGAGGCGATTTTTGCGGAGTACAGCCGCATGCCCATAGAGGAATTGGCGCAGGACAATGCCGCCATGAAAATGGGCGTGCGCTTGTTTGCCAACAATTGCGCAGTCTGCCACGGTGCGGATGGCGGCGGTAATTACGGCTTCCCCAATCTTGCAGACAAGGACTGGCTCTACGGCGGCTCACCGGAAAAAATCCACGAAACCCTGCTGCTCGGCCGCACCGGCACTATGCCCCCCTGGGGAGCACTGCTCGGCGAGCAGAAGGTGCAGGAGGTGACGGAGTACGTTGTATCTCTGGGCGGTAGCAAACACGATGCGGCACTCGCTTCCGGGGGTAAAACGACTTACCAGCAGAATTGCGCGGCCTGCCACGGCGCAGACGGCAGCGGCAATCAAATATTGGGCGCTCCGAATCTTACGGATGCCGTCTGGCTGTACGACGGCAGCCGGGCGGGCATCGCCCATTCTGTGCGCTCGGGGCGCGCCAACGTAATGCCCGCGCAAAAGGAAATGTTGCGCGAGGAAAAAATCCATTTGCTGACCGCTTATGTTTACAGCTTGTCATTGGAGCAATGATTTGCAACTGGAATACCGCGCATCGGGGGTGAATTAAATGTCCCGCGAACCTCCGTCCGCCGGCGACGACGGCAAGATCCGCTACGTCAACCTCTATGAAGCGGAAGCGAAAATCTACACCCGCAAAATCTCCGGTTTTTATCAGCGTATCCGCCGTTATACGGGCCTGCCGCTGATATTGGGTTTTCTGCTGCTGCCCTGGTTCAATATCAACGGCGATCCTGCGGTACTGTTCGATCTCGCCGCGCGCAAATTCCATATTCTCGGCATCACTTTCTGGCCGCAGGATTTTATGTTGCTCGCCTGGGCGCTGATTATTTCCGCTTTTTCCCTGTTCACAGTCACCGTGCTGCTCGGCCGCGTCTGGTGTGGATTCACCTGCCCACAAACCGTCTGGACGTTGATGTTTATTTCCGTGGAGCATTTCTGCGAGGGCGACCGAAACAAACGCATCAAGTTGGATAAGCAACCGTGGAATCTGGAAAAAATCCTGCGCAAGGGCAGCAAACATTTTTTGTGGGTGTTGATCGCCTTTATCACGGGCGCCACTTTTATCGGCTATTTCACCCCCATTCGCGAATTGCTGCTGGGTTTTGTTCCGCATCGTGCGGCGAGCGGGTTTGTCTATTTCGATATTCATCCCGTGGCCGCTTTCTGGACGCTGTTTTTTACCGGCATGACGTATTTGAATGCCGGTTGGATGCGCGAGCAGGTGTGCAAATACATGTGCCCTTATGCGCGTTTTCAGGCGGTGATGTACGACAAGGACACCCTGGCAGTTCATTACGATCCCAAACGCGGCGAGCGTCGCGGTCCGCGCAAGCCCGGCGACGATTATAAAAAGGCCGGCCTGGGCGATTGCATCGACTGCTCCTGGTGCGTGCAGGTTTGCCCCGTGAATATCGACATACGCGATGGTCTGCAATACGAGTGCATCAACTGCGGCTTGTGCGTGGATGCCTGCAATACCGTCATGGATAAGATGTCTTATCCCCGCGGATTGATTCGTTTTACTTCCGAGGACGAACTCCAAACCGGAAAGACGCGGTTTTTCCGCCCGCGCCTGTTCGGATACACCTTTGCAGTGCTGGCCATGGTGAGCGCGTTCGCTTACGTGGTGGCGGCCCGCAGTCCCTTGGGTGTGGATGTGATCCGCGATCGTGGAGCGCGTTTGTATCGCGTCATGGGTGATGAAATCCAAAATGTTTACACGGTGAAAATTAACAATATGGATTCGCGCAACCACGTCTACGACCTGGAGCTGGAGGGGGATTTTCCTTTCACGCTCAAGAATTACCATCCGCGGGAAGTCGAGGCGGGTGAAGTTTTTACTTTACCCGTGCGGGTTGCCGTGCCGCGCGCGCAATTGTCGGGGGAGAAAAATTCCCTGAAATTCATTGTGCGGGCGCGTAACGATAAGTCGATGGAAGCGGCGGAAACTTCCGTATTTATGGGACCGGGCCGATGAACATTCCCACCAAAAAACCCGCCTGGAAAGAAACCTGGTTTTGGCTGGTGATGGCGCCGTTGCTGTTGGTTGTGGTGGTGAGCATGGGCACCGTGACCTTGGCATTTCGCGTGGCGGACGACCGGGTGCCGGATGATTATTTCAAGGAGGGGCGAATGATCAACAAACATTTCGCCCAGGAGCAGAATGCGCTGGCGTTGGATGTGAGCGGCCAGGTGGAATTTGATTTCGCGGCGCTGCAAGTGCGGGCCGAACTGTCCGCTCGTTTTCTTCCGGGGGAATTGCACCTGACCTTGTCGCACCCGGCGAACGCCGGGCGCGATACCGTTCTGGTACTCCGGCGCACCGGCGAGCGCGAATTCCGCGCGACCCTGCCGCAGGCGCTGGAGGGCCGCTGGTATCTGGTGGTCAGTGCGGCGGACAGCGGCGCCCAAAAGGGTTGGCGCGTCACCACGGAAGTGGATTTCGAAAAAAGCCATACCGCCTCGTTTGCGGCGCATCTGTGAGTGGCCGGTGTCGGATGACGTGCATTCCCAAGAGCAATCGTTGCCACAGGTGATCTCCCTGTCCTCTCCCAGTTGCTTCCATTGCGGGCTGCCCGCATTACCCCATCTTTCCGCCGAAATCGATGGCCAGCCCCAGGCCTTTTGCTGCTTGGGTTGCCAAGCGGTGGCACAGGCTATTGCGGGGCGCGGCCTGGGAGATTTCTATCGCCACCGCGAGCGTCTCGGTACCCGGCCGCAGGCCGCGGTCGCGCGTTTTGACGCTTATGACCTGCCGGCGGTGCAGGAGGATTTTGTTGAGCGGCATCCCGACGGTAGCGTAACCGCCAATCTTTCCGTCGGCGGCATAGGTTGCGCGGCTTGTGTCTGGTTGATCGAAAAACACCTGGGCGCCGTACCGGGCGTAGTCCAGGTACAAGCCAATGCCAGCAGTCACCGGGCGCGGATCCGATTCCACCGCGAGCGTTTGAAAGTCAGCGAGCTGTTTAAGATGCTCCACACCATAGGCTTCGTCCCCGAGCCGCTGACCGGGCGGACTGAGCAGGACCTATGGCAGCAAGATCAGCGGGACTATCTGCTGCGCATGGCGGTGGCGGGCATCGGCATGATGCAGGCGGGCATGGTGGCCGTGGCGCTGCACGCTGGAGATCTCCAGGGCATGGACCCCCATTGGGAAGGTTTGCTGCGGTGGGTCAACCTGCTGTTCACGCTGCCCATCATGCTGTACAGCGCCAAACCTTTTTTTACCGGCGCCCTGCGTGCGCTGCGCCTGGGTCATCTGGTCAATGACGTTTCCATTTCACTGGCCCTGATTCTCGCCTTCAGCGCCAGCGTTTACGCCACTCTCACCCGAAGCGGCGATGTCTACTTCGATTCCGTCGCCATGTTTGCGTTTTTTCTGCTGCTGGGCCGCTATCTGGAAAAGCGCGCGCGCTATGAGAATTTCCAGAGCAACGCGCGGTTTCAACAGCTGCTGCCGGGAACGGTCAATCTGGTGGGGGAGGACGGTGCGGTAGCGGTTTTTCCCCTCAAACATCTCACGCCGGGCAGACAGGTGTGGGTATCTCCGGGCACTGTCTTCCCCTGCGATGGTGAAGTCCTGGATGGTCTCAGCGAGGCGGATGAAAGCCTGCTGACTGGTGAGGCGGCTCCTTGCGCCAAAAGGCCGGGTGATAGGGTTCATGCCGGTACTTACAACGGCGCCACACCTTTGAAGGTGCTGGTCCAGGCGATGGGGCAGGGCACACGCCTTGCCGCTATTGAGCAATTGGTGCAGGAGGCGGAGCAGCAGCGTCCGCGACAGGTTGCGCTTGCGGACTTTATCGCGGCTCGCTTTGTCGGTGCGGTGTTGACCCTCGCAGCCCTGACCGGTGTCGCCTGGTACTGGCTCGATCCCTCCCGCGCCTTCTGGATTGCACTGTCTGTACTGGTCGTCTCCTGTCCCTGCGCGTTGAGCCTTGCCACGCCCACGGTATTGACGGTGGCGATCGGGCGTTTGCGGCAAATGGGAGTGCTCGTCACTGGCGGCCAGGTGTTCGACGTGTTGCACAGTGTGACCCGGGTCGTATTCGATAAAACCGGCACACTGACCGACGGCGCTCTACAGCTGGTGGAAACCCGCGCGCTGGGAAACCTTACTCCCGAAGAAATTCATCAAGTTGCTGCCGCGCTGGAGCAGGGCAGCAGCCATCCCATCGGGCGCGCCTTTGCGCATATTTCCTTCGTTGAGAATATGCAGCAGCGGGCGAGTGAGGCAGGTGCCGGCGTCAGCGGCGTATGCAACGGCATGACATACCGGTTGGGCATTCCGTCTTATGCGTGGCCCAACTCGCCGTTGGCCTACCCCTCATCCGGTCTCTGGCTATTGCTCGCCGATGATCGCCAACCCCTGGGATGGATTCGCCTGGAAGACCGTTTACGGGAGGGCAGCCGTGATTGTGTTGCGCAACTGCGCACTTTGGGTTGCGAGCCTGTGTTGCTCTCCGGCGATCGGCCTGAGAATGTCGCCGCCGTTGCCGGCACTCTGGGCATTCAGGAGTGGCGTGGCAGCCTGCTGCCAGCGGACAAGCTTTCTCACGTGCGCGCGCTCCAGTCCCAGGGCCATCGCGTATTGATGGTGGGCGACGGAATCAACGATTTACCGGTATTGAGCGGCGCGGACGTTTCCTGCGCAATGGGCTCCGCTACGCGTCTGGCGCAGACCAAAGCCGACTGCGTTCTGTTGGGGGAGGATCTGCTGCAAATTCCCGCCGCCCTTCCTCTCGCCCGCCGAGTGCGTGGCACGATCAAACAAAACCTCACCTGGGCGCTCGTCTATAACCTCAGCGCCATTCCCCTCGCCGCTGCCGGCTGGGTGCCACCCTGGTTGGCGGCCATTGGCATGTCGGCGAGTTCGGTGGTGGTGGTGGTGAATTCGCTGCGGGTGGGAAAGCCGCAGCGCCGACCATTCCGCGCCTCGTAATTTCTGCGGGTTTTATTTGAACAGGTTCAGCTGTTTTTTGGATTTAAATGCATTGACGCCTTGTTTAATTCCCGCTGCATAACTTGAATCCCCTACAATGCGCGCTTTTCCCCGACCGGAGGCCTAATGGACAGTCTTTACCTGCTGATTCCCCTGGCCATCCTTCTGGTGGGGCTCGCAGTTGCGTTGTTGTTCTGGGCGGTAAAGTCCGGACAATACGACGACCTGGAAACCGAGAGCCGGCGCATTTTATTCGATGAGTCGGACAAGCCGCCCGCGCCCTTGATTGACGCCGCCCGCGACTCCAAAAAAACTGAGGACGACTGACGTGCCGGAGCTGGTTGCCACGCTTGCTGCCGCTGCATTGTTGGGATTATTGGGCGCCGGTCATTGTTTCGCCATGTGCGGCGGTATAGTGGCGGCACTCAGTTTTGCCGCCCCGGCGAACGCGGCGCGTTGGCGTCTCAATTTGGGTTACAGCACTGGTCGGATATTCAGTTATTCGATGGTCGGGGCTTTGGCTGCCGGGCTGGTTTCCTCGCTGCCGGCCACCGGCTGGCCTCTGGCGCGCACGGTGGCGGGACTCTTGTTGATGGCCATGGGCTTGTATCTCGCGAATTGGTGGCGTGGTTTGCTCTGGCTGGAGCGCGGCGGGCATTGGTTGTGGCGTGGATTAAAGCCCATCGGCGACCGGTTTTTACCGCTGGATACGGTACCCAAGGCATTGATGGTGGGATTGGTTTGGGGGTGGTTGCCCTGTGGCCTGGTATACGCGGCGTTGGGGTATGCCGCTGCCCAGGCAGATCCCCTCAAAGGTGCTGCCGTCATGTTGGCTTTTGGAGCGGGCACGCTGCCGGCGCTTTTGGCCGGTGGTGCATTTGCGGCTGTTTTGAAAAGCGGATTGAGCCGGCCACGAACACGATTGGTTATGGCGATTGCCTACCTGATATTTGGAGCCTGGACTTTGGCCGGCGCCTGGTCCCACACCCTGTTTCATCAGCCGTATCACGCGCATCACCATCACTGATTGGCTCCGGCTTTTGTCTTCCCAATGCATAGGAATTTCGAGTTTGGTGCGGTACCGGAATTACAACCGGGAAACCAGCACCTATGATTTAGGTACCGGACAAAAAGGCGTTTTATGCAGTCTCCTCCCCACGACATTCCGCCCGCACATGCCATCGCCGAGTTGGCCAGCCAACTTGAAGACGATGGTGTTGCCAGCGCTCGGGCGTTTGCGGAGATTTTCCACAACCTGGAACCGGAGGACATGGCCCTGGCGCTGGAAGCACTGCCCCTCGAAAAACGCCTGAGTGTCTGGCAGCAGATTCCCCACGAAGAAAAACTCGACGCCCTGGTGGCGATGCGCGGCGAAGCGCGCTTACTGTTGCTGCGGCATTTGTCCCTGGCGGAATTGCATCAGCTGTTCGACGAAATTGAAGCGGAAGACCTGCTCGAACTGGCCGAGACTATTCCGGATGCTGTGGTGGATATGGCGCTGGGCCGCATGGACGAACAGCAACGCAAATATTTCGAGATGGCGCAGCAGTACGACGACGAATCCGTGGGGCACTGGTTGAATCACGACATATTGATCGTGCCGCAAAACACCCGTGTGGCGGACGCGCTGCGTCTTCTGCGCCGGGAGACATCGGACTATACGGAAGTGCTCTATCTGGTGGACCGCACCGGCCGCTGGACAGGCTGTGCCCGCATCAATCGTCTGCTTTCCGCGCAAAGTCACCAGAGCCTTGCCGAATTGCGGGAGGAGGACTACCCCTCCTTGCGCGCGGAAGAGGATATGTACGAGGCGGCGGAGGAGGTGGAGAAATCCAAATATGTCGCCCTGCCGGTGCTCAATTCCGAGGGTGTGCTGCTGGGGCGTCTGGATGTGGGCACAGCGATGGATCTGTTGCGCGAACAGGCAGAAAACCAATTGATGTCGACGGCCGGCCTTGGTGAGGACGCCGATCTTTTCGCCCCGGTTAAACGCAGCGCCCGGACCCGCGCCGTATGGCTCGGCATCAACCTGATGGCGGCGTTTGTATCCGCGTCGTTTATCAGCCTGTTCGATGCCACCATCGAGCAGGTGGTGGCCCTGGCGGTACTGATGCCTGTGGTGGCATCCATGGGCGGAATAGCCGGCAGTCAAACGCTTACGCTGATTGTGCGCGGCCTTGCGCTCGGCCAGATCTCCCCTGCGAATTTTAATGCGCTGCTGTTTAAAGAGTTACGCGTTGGCGCCCTCAACGGCGCCCTCTGGTCGCTGGTGATCGGCATAATTGCCGGTATCTGGTTCAAGAGCGTTTTATTGGGGTTGGTTATTACGGCCGCTGTGGCCGGAAATATGATTGTGGCCTCCATATCCGGTGTGGTGATTCCCGTGATGCTGGATAAATTGAAACTGGATCCGGCACTTTCGGGATCGGTGATTCTGATGACCGTGACAGATGTGGTGGGCTTTGTGGCGTTCCTGGGTCTGGGTACGTTGATTTTGTTGTGAGATCCAACTTTAAGCTTTGAGGGTCCGTTTTGGTTTTAACCTGTCTGGATAACAGGTTCGGCAAATGCTGCACACAGTTCCGTCGCATCCGCGCGCCGAGCAATGTTCCCGTCCGTAATAAATGATCTGCAAATGCAGGGCGTTCCAAGTCTCTTCTGGAAATAATCGCTTCAAGTCTTTTTCTGTCTGCACCACATTTTTGCCAGTGGTGAGTCCCCAGCGCTGCGCCAGACGGTGGATATGGGTATCCACGGGAAATGCCGGCACGCCGAAGGCCTGGCTCATGACCACGCTGGCGGTTTTGTGGCCGACACCGGGTAGGGCTTCCAGCTCCGCGAAAGTGCGCGGCACTTGGCCGCCATGTTGTTCCACGATCATTTGCGAGAGTTTTTGAATCGCCTTGGCTTTTTGTGGCGCCAGACCGCACGGGCGGATAATCGCCTGAATTGCCTCCACCGGAATTTTTGCCATGGCTTCCGGTGTATCCGCCAGCTGCCATAAAGCGGGTGTCACCAGATTGACACGCGCATCCGTGCACTGGGCAGACAGGAGCACCGCCACCAATAAGGTATAGGGGTCCTTATGCTGCAACGGAATTGGCGGATTGGGATAAAGCGTTTGGAGCATTTGCAAAATCGCAGCGGCTCTTTGGGATTTGTTCAGACTGGCCACGGATTTATAGGCGTATGACAAATTGTTTGATGCGTTCGGCGGCCTCGCGGCATTCCGCGAGAGTCGCCACCAGGGCAAGGCGCACGCGATTTTCACCGGGGTTGCATGTGGGTGTGGGACGCGCCAGATATTGACCGGGCAATACCGTCACATTTTGCTGCGCAAATAATTGCCGGGCGAATTCCGTGTCGCTGATGGGAGTGCGAGGCCATAGATAAAACCCCGCATCCGGCATGCTCACGTCCATATGGCCTTCTAAAATCGCCAGAACCTCCGCGAATTTCTGGCGATAAAGCGCGCGGTTTTCCCGCACATGATGCTCATCCCGCCAGGCGGTGACGCTGGCCAGCTGCGTCGGCACCGGCAGGGCGCAGCCATGGTAAGTGCGGTAGAGCAGATAGGATTTTAGAATTTCCGCATCTCCCGCAACGAACCCGGAGCGCAGACCCGGCAGGTTGGAGCGTTTCGACAAGCTGTGAAAAACCACGCAGCGTTTGAAATCATGGCGGCCCATTTGCGCGCAGACTTCCAATAATCCCAGGGGCGGTTGGTTTTCATCGAAATACAGCTCGGAATAACATTCGTCACTGGCGATTACAAAATCAAAGCGGTCCGCCAATTCGATCAAATGACGCAAGGTGGCGGCACCCAGCACAGCGCCTGTGGGATTGCCGGGGGAGCAGATAAAAAGCAATTGGCAATCGCGCCAAACCTGTTCGGGAACGCCGGCAAAATCCGGCTCGAAATTCTTGTCCGCCGTGCAGTTCAAAAAATAAGGTTCAGCGCCCGCCAACAGGGCCGCACCCTCGTAAATTTGATAAAACGGATTGGGCATCACCACCTTGGCGCCAGTGCCCGGTGTGATACAGGCCTGGGCAAAGGAAAATAACGCTTCTCGTGTGCCCGCCACCGGCAGCACATGCTGTTCTGCGGTCAGGCTGCCCGGCTGCAGATGAAAGCGACGGGTAGCCCAGTCGGCTATGGCTTCGCGCAATTCCGGCAAACCTTTGGTTTGGGGGTATTGCGACAGGCCTTTTAATTCGTCGGTCAGGGTTTGCACCACAAAAGCGGGGGCCGCGTGCTTGGGTTCGCCAATTGACAGTGCGATGTGATTCAAGTGGTGCGGCGGCGTTATACCGCCTTTCAGCGCGGCCAGTTTTTCAAATGGATAGGGCTGCAACAGGGACAGGTGGTGATTCATGGTGGTTTAAATGTCTTTTTCCACTTGGAGGTCGAGTTCCCGGCAGATGGTTTGTTGCAAGCGCACGCAGAAATCCGGGTCCGTCAGGGGCTGTTTATTTTGGTCCGTGACAAAAAATATATCTTCCACCCGTTCACCCAGAGTGGAAATTTTGGCGTTTTGTAAACGCACACCCAGTTCCATAAAAATACGGCCGATAGTGGCCAGCAATCCTGGTCTGTCCGGACTGATGACTTCCAGCACACTCACGGTGGCGCCGGGGGCCGTGTGGATACTCGTGCGCGTTGGTGTGGCGAATTGTTTCAGCTGACGCGGTGTGCGGCGTCGTACCACTTCCGAATAGTGGTCCACCAGTTTCAATTCCTCCTCCAATGCTTTGCGCACCGCATTCAGGCGACCTGGTTCTTTGTCCAGCGGCTGGTAATTTTCATCGAGCACATAAAAAGTATCGATGGTGAAGCCGCTTTTGGAGCTGTAAAGGCGGGCGTCCTGAATATTCAGTCCCATTTGCGCAAGCGCTGTGGCCACGGCGACAAAAACGTTGTTCACGTCTTTCACCCACACAAAAATCTGCGAGGCTCCCTGCCAGAGCTGGTCTTCGGAATCACGGATCAAAATCAGCGGTGTATCGGATTTGTGAAGCAGAATGGCTTCTGTGTGCCAAGCGATGTCGACCGCACCTTCACGGAGGAAATAATCATCGCGCATATCGCTCCAGAGCGCGCGTGCCTGGTATTTATCCACGCCTTTTTCCGCCAACACAGCGAGGGCGTTGTTGCGGGTTTCTTCCACAATTTCCTGTTGGTCAACCGTGTGTTCCAGTCCCCGCCGCAGGGCGAGTTTGGTTTCTGTATAAAGCTGTCGCATCAGGCTGGCGCGCCAGGAATTCCATATTTCCGGATTGGTGCCGCACATATCCGCGACCGTCAGCGCGTACAGATAATCCAGGTGGGTGGTGTCTCCCACCTGCAGGGCAAATTGCCGAATGACCTCGGGATCTGAAATATCTTTCTTCTGGGAAACGTAGGACATGAGCAGATGCTTCTGCACCAGCCATTTCACCAGACGGGTCTCGCGTCCGCTCAAGCCGTGCGCCAGGCAGAATTGCTCCGCATCCTCGGAGCCCAAATCGGAATGGTCGCCGCCGCGTCCCTTGCCGATATCGTGATAGAGCGCCGCCACATACAGCAACTCGGGTTGGGCCAATCCTTTGATTACGCTGGCCGCCAAGGGGAATTCCCGCTCGGCACTTTTATTGCGGAAGCGTCGGATGTTCTGCATGACCAACAGCGTATGGGCATCCACTGTGTAACGGTGGAACAGGTCGTGCTGCATCTGTCCCGTGATGCGCCCGAACTCGGGAAGATAGCGCCCGAGAATGCCGTAGCG
>Ga0164241_10002474_pt1 | contig 19969 bp, 19 predicted proteins | sample OricomyardsoilBY_FD_108780 | JGI IMG/M metagenome (GOLD analysis project Ga0164241, IMG submission 108780) | Backyard soil microbial communities from Emeryville, California, USA - Original compost - Back yard soil (BY) | ecosystem: Environmental > Terrestrial > Soil > Unclassified | place: USA... | reverse complement strand
GCTTCACTCGTTATTTTGCTCGGAACCGTTTCTTCTTTCGGTTTGCCGTTGTGGCCGGTAATGGCGATTCTTGGTATTGACGAACTGATGGACATGGCCCGAACTTCTGTAAACGTGATTGGCAACGCGCTGGCCAGTTGTGTGGTAGCCAAATGGGAAGGTGAATTCGACCAGGAAAAAGCATTAGCTTTCGTTGCGGATTAATGAATTTCATTTCTGTTAGCGTTTTTTGTTGTTCCTTTATCGGCCCCTATTATTTTTTATTTTTTTTAAATTCTATCAACGTGGATCTGTCGCTTTTTCTTGGTATTGGTTTGAAAGATTTATTAAATCCTGAATTTTATATTGACCATGGAGGATTGTGGATGATTCTTTTTATTGTTTTTGCCGAAACCGGTTTATTTGCCGGTTTTTTTCTTCCGGGCGATGCTTTGCTTTTTGTTACCGGGATTTATAGCCACAGTATAATAAGTTCTGCCCTGTTTTATTCTAAAATTGAATGGTTAGATCTTGGCGTTCTATGGTTAATGATTGCAACAGCCGGAATTCTTGGAAACTATGTTGGGTATTGGTTTGGGCACAAGAGTGGCCCTTTTTTGTATGTGCGAAAAGATTCTTTCTTATTTAAGAAGAGGTATTTGGGACAAGCACATGATTTTTACGAAAAAAATGGCGGAGTGGCGATTCTTCTTGCACGGTTTGTTCCTTTTGTCAGAACCTTTGCTCCCATCGTCGCAGGCATTGTAAAAATGGATGGCAAGAAATTTTCGTTCTATAATATTTTAGGTTGCGTCTTATGGGTTGGAAGTATGTTGCTTGGTGGCCATTTTTTGCAGAAATTAGTAGAAAAGGAATTTAGTTTTGATTTGAAAGAACATCTGGAAGCAATCGTTCTGATAATAATCGTTGTAACTACGTTTCCTGTTTTATGGAAAATGTTTTTTTCGAAAAAGAAACCTGGGGCGCTTGCTGATTGAAAATTTCCGATATTTCTGCCCGAATGACTATTCAGGCGGGTAATTTGCTTACTATAAAAATCGTTTTTGTACATCAATAATCTTGTATCAAAACAATGAAATTCCTAAACTTCAAAAAGTCTCAAAGCCGGCGTGTCGAAAGCAATGCTGCGGCTACACCCGAATTGAAATTTCTTATCATCCGGTTTTCTTCAATTGGTGATATTGTCCTTACCACACCTGTTGTTCGCTGCCTGCGAAAGAAATATCCCCATGCGACGATTCATTATCTTACCAGGAAGAAGTTCGCAGGTATTCTTCAGTCAAATCCTTACTTAGATAAAATAATTTTATTGGAAGACAGTTTAAATGAAACCATCACGGAAGTAAATGAAGAAAATTACGATCACATCATCGATCTGCATCACAATCTGCGGACCATACGAATAAAGAATGCTCTTCGTGAAACGCCGTTTCATTCTTTTCATAAATTGAACATTAAAAAATGGATTTATACCAGTTTTAAAATAGACCTCCTGCCGCACAAGCATATTGTGGACCGATACATAGCTACGGTGGAAAAATTGGGTGTGTTAAATGACGGACTTGGCCTCGATTATTTTATCCCCGAAAATGAGCGGCTGAAAAAAGATGACATTCCGTTTTCGCACTCGCATGGCTATGTGGCCATTGCTATTGGCGCGGCGCATAATACCAAAAAGTTACCTGTTGAGAAATTGAAAGAACTGGTTTGCAAAATTGAATATCCCATCATACTATTGGGCGGCCAGGAAGATTTTTTAAATGGCGAAGCGATAGCTGCATCTGACCGGGTAAAAATTTATAATTCCTGCGGTAAATTTTCATTAAACGAATCTGCTGATATCGTCAGCAATGCGAAACTGGTTGTGAGCCACGATACCGGCATGATGCACATAGCGAGCGCTTTCAAAAAAAATATTCTTTCTGTCTGGGGCAACACTGTTCCTTCTTTTGGCATGTTTCCTTATCAGACAATATATGAAGTGTTCCAGGTAAATAAATTGTGGTGCCGGCCTTGTTCCAAAACCGGTTTTAATAAATGCCCGCTCGGCCATTTTAAGTGTATGAAAAATCAATCAATGGATGCGATTGCTGAAAGGACGCATTCGTTTGTGAAAGAAGGGGCGTGATCTGAATGAAAACCCGGAAAGAGCAGGATTTGTAAAATAGCCCATGTTGAATTTTCTAGTGGCTCATATTTTTTTTGGCTTTATAAAAATTGAAATGATTAAACCAATGCTTACAATAACATCTACTATATTCCAGATAGTTCTGCCCAACGCCACTTTTATAAAAGGTTGAAATAATAATGCCAACGCGATATAAATAATTATTCCTGAATTGATCGCTTGATTTTTTTGATAATCAAAATAAGCTAATAAAGCAAAGCCTAACATTCCAACAAAGCGCGCGAATTCATAATAGCCATAAGTCATGTGAAAAAGGCAAAGTAAAAAAAGAATGCTTAATATAATTTTTATAATTGACTGAGACATTTGCTCTATCATTGGATGAATCAATTTTTTTCATGGATGAAATTCTCCTGAGAGTGTAGTCCTTTCGATTACAAAAACTACAGCCCAAAACCAATTTTAGTATTCATTTGTTCTCTTGCATTGCGTGGTAACAAGTCAAGCAAACTGTAATTTATTTCTTTCAGTCTATCCCAATTTTGACTTTCTAAAGCAAATTTTCCTGCATCAATTTGGCTTTTAGCCTGGGTTTGGTCATTCATCTTCGTTTGTTCACTTTTTAGCCAATTGAAAACGTCTTTTAAAAATGTGGGCGTTCTCCAATTAATTTTTCCTATGATACTATGAAGTTCATCTGATTTCTCCTGAATTTTTATCGGGCTGTTCGTTGTCATAAATGCCGGCTCTGCTGCTGCAATATCATTAAAAATTTTCCTTTCATAATCATTGCCATTTTCATTAAGCAGTTTTTCACATTCAGTCTTTGTTTCATAATAATGTTCTTTCACTTTTTGAAGCCGTTTATTTTTGGTTGCATTATCAATTTCCTGTGCAATTTTTCTTTTTCTGTCTTCTAATTTGTAACGATTATCGGTTACATCATCATCGGTAAGATTATCTGTTTCGCCTGATACATTGTCCATTTCAGATTTTAGTTTGGATAAAGTGCTTGCGGTTTCGTAATCTTCTTTTTCTGTTGCTTGTTCAATTTCTTCATCTAACTTTTCAGCTAAATCGTTTACTTCAAGTTTGAGGAAATGAATTTTTGTATCTCTCACTTTGGGGTTGAAAGTTTGTTTAAATTCTTGGTCAGCCATGTTTAAGTAAGCTGCAATAATAAGGTCTTTTGATTCGGAAATTGAAATCGAAATTTCAATGTCAGAACCTTTTGAAACATCTCGTTTCAAATTCTTTCCTGTTATCTGCATGTATCCGATACTTTTGTTTGCTTCGGGTAAAGCTAAATAAGAGCCTTCTAAAACATTTACTCTTATGATTTCATCTTCACTACCTTTAATTACAGTTTTGTTAAGAGGATAAGTTTTAGTTCGTTTTGTTGGTAGAACTGAATTTCTTTGAAGAAATAAATCTAATCTCGTTGCTCCGGGGTTATCATAATCATCAACTTCTAAGCAAATATCATCAGTTAATGGTTGTCCGTTAATTCCAAAGCCACTGTTAATTCCAATTGTTTCCATATCGGTTTCAACAATATTGTTTTGGTTGTCGTAAACTGTAAGTTGAAAGAAATTGTAAGCATTTTCAACCAAAGGCAAATCTTCGCTCATTCTTTCAGCTAATTTTTTTAACCCTGAATCAAAGCCTCCGTCTTGCCTTGTGATACGATAAAACAAGCCTTCAATATTACCTGTAATTCTTGCTGCAAATAATTCTTCTTTTTCTTTTGATGCTTTTTGATAAGCTGGTCTTATTGAAATTGCAGTTGCCTTTTTTGTTTCGGCTGACTTTGGAAATTCTTTTTGTTTCGTTGCTGCATAATAAGCAGCGCCGATTGCAACTGCCGTTGTTGGGTCAATCTCACAATTTGCTGGTATTTGTAAAATTTCTTCTACACGCTGGCGCACATAAGGAATATAAGTTGAACCGCCAACCATCAGTGTAAATTGAATGTCTGCTGATGTCAAAGATTTTCTTGTAATAATTTTCTTAATCATGTCGGTTGTATTACCAATTGACGGTCTTATAAATTCGTTGAACTCTGAACGAGTAATTGTAATTTCCATATCAACTTCCTTACCTTCTTCATCTTCAAATCCATCAACAACAATTTCTGCAGAAGACTTTGCTGAAAGCAAAATTTTTGCTTCTTCTGCTCTGCGAAGCAGAACATAATATTTTGCATTGTATTTACCTGATGCACTCTTCATATCATCTTCCAAACTTGAAAAGCTGTATTGCTCATTTATTTTCGGAATGATAAATTTCTCTACCATTATTCTGTCAAAATCTGTTCCGCCCAAAAAGTTGTCGCCTTCATGATCAAGCACTTTCATTTCTCCATTCTTGATTTCAATTAATGCAACATCAAATGTTCCTCCTCCTAAATCATACACTAACCATTGCCCGTCCTTCATTTCCTTTTCTTTCTTCATGTTAGCATAAGCCAAACTTGCTGCTATAGGTTCCTGCAAAAGAACTACTTGTTTAAAACCTGCTTGCAGTCCTGCCTCTTTTGTTGCATTGGATTGTATAATATCAAAAGATGCAGGGATGGTAATCACGACTGAATCCAAAATTTCGCTTGTGTTGACAAAAGTCTTCAATTCTTTAAGTACAAGTGCCGAAAGCTCAATTGGCGTTTTTGATTCATTGATTGATTTTATTTTGAAGCTTTCGGCAGTACCCATTTTGCGTTTAAAAGCCCCTACAACACTTTTGGGGTCTTTTTCCAAATATTCTTTTGCTTTGCTGCCAACAGTAATTTTTTCCTTTTTGAATGAAACTACTGATGGCAAAGTTGTCCTACCATAATCCTGTGGGTTTGTAAAAACTATTACTTCACCTTTTACAAATTTGGCAATAGCTGAATTTGTAGTTCCTAAGTCAATTCCGAAGTTGATTGTATTCTCCATTTTTATAAAATTAATTTTATGAATTGATTTTTTTTGATTCAACCACTACAACGCCCTTTTGTGCTAATAAATTTGTACCGCCTTTGCGATAGCGAAGTAAGCCATCGTCTAACTCATCTGCCCAAGAATCTTTCTGATCAGGCTTCCGGCTTTTTCCAGTTTTGAGGAAGTAGCTCCGCGAGGTTTTTTACATCATAATCGGGCATACGTACTAATACACCTTTGAGCCATTCATACGGATTGATGTTGTGCATTCGACAGGTAGCCAGCAGCGAATACATCATGGCGGCACGCTGCGCTGCTTCATGGCTGCCGGCAAATAAATAATTTTTTCTGCCGATGGCAATCGGACGTACTGCATTTTCTACCGGGTTGTTATCTATGCACAGCCGCCCATCTGTGGTATATATACAAAGCTTTTTCCAACGTTTGAGACTATAAGCAATTGCCTTGCCTATAACACTGGAAGGTAAAACCTTTGGATATTCAGTGATCATCCACTCATATAAGTTCTTTAAAACAGGCACGGATTCCTCCTGCCTTAAGTCAAGGATAGCATCTGTAGATAAATCTTCCTGCTGTGCTTTTCGCTCTATGGCATACAGTTCCTGAAACAAGGTTAAAGCATGCTCACACCTATCCTTATCATTTTGCAAAGCATCCACAAATTTGCGCCTGGCATGAGCCATGCAATTGAGCACAGTGATACCATCTCTGTTTTCAAAACCTTCATAAGCAACATACCCGTCGGTTTGTAAAAAACCCTTAAAATTCTGTAAAATATCATCAGGCCCCTCACGGCTCCTTCCTTTGCGGTAATCAAAGAGTACTATTTTCTCTTTACTGCTGTGATATAGCCAATAGTAGCCCTGGTGGGTGGTTCCCGGTTTATCTCTGTCTAATACTTTGATAGTGGTTTCATCTGCATGAAGATAATTACAGGATAAAACCTGATTTTTATGAAGTTCATATAAGGTTAGAAATTGCTCAAGAGTTAATGTCATCCAGCCATTGATAGTAGATTGGGCAATGGTTACGCCAGCCCTTGCAAATCGCTGCAACTGACGATGGAGTGGAAGATGATCTACATATTTATCAACAATAATCTGTGCCAGCAACCCTTCGCCTGCCATACTTTTTTCTACCATACGATTGGGAAGTGAGGCGGTAAGTACGGTAGTATTGGTTTCATTTACCGGTACTACATATTTAGGCCGGATATATTGTTTTACATAAAGTTCACCCGGTGTGTAATCAAGTATTTCTGTTACTTCCTCACCTATTTTTTTAAGGTTAGTTACATCCGTATCGGGTTGCAAAATAGATATTTCTCTGCGAAGATGTTCCGGCAGCTTCATACGGCCGGGATGTGGTTTTTTATTTTCGATTACCTGTGTTTTGGTACGGATGTATTCTATTTTGGTAGCATCGGTAATCTTGCATTGCTCTATTGTTTCAGTTTCAAGGTCAAGGCTCAACTGGCGGCTGTTGGTATTATCTGAAGGAACAAAGCGTTCCTGTTTGGAACCGAAAATCATTTTTTTGATTTGAGCCAACTGGTGCTCCAGTGTGCTGACAGTGAACTGTAATTGCTCAACCACTGCTTGTGATTGTTCGTATAAAACTTTATAATCTATATGTTGTTCGGCTGTCTGCATCAAAGAGATACAAAGATAAACAATAGCATAATAATAATCGTCTAACCATTACAGTTATCCACAGCTTCCGGCCAGATGTTGATATCTTTTTCTCTTGTGTATGCTTTTCAAAGAAACACCCTGAAGTATCCATAGTAGTTGCTCACTGCTGACAGACAGCGTGGTAGTTTCTGCTTTTAAAAGCGGCAGTTCATAGGTTCCTTTTTCCAATCGCTTATGATAAAGAGAAAGGCCATCACCTTCCCAGAGTAATAGCTTTACCTGGTTTCGTTTTCTATTGAGAAAAATAAATACCGCGCCACTTAGCACATCGCCCTGCATCTGTGAGGCTACGATGCCGCTAAGGCTATCGAAACCTTTTCGCATATCGGTTTTATCGTTATACAAATAATATTTACAGGAAGCAGAAAGATGGAGCATGGCTTAACTTATTATGGCTTTGAGATACTCACTGCTTACCGGCTGGTGAAATAAGAGCCGCCTGCCATCGGTAAGCAGTAATTCCAGATGGGCTGCACCACCACCGAATGAAGGAGGTACCTGCAAAGAAATAAATCTTTGGCTTTCGCCGGAAGACTTGCCAGCTACCGGATGTGCTGTACGGTATCTCTTGTACCAGTAATGAAAACTATGATAAGCTACTGATTCCCGGCTGCACCAGGCTTTCTGTGAAAGCTCACTTTGTTGCCATGCCTCTATCATTAAAAATTTTTGTTTGCGGATTTCTTCCTTGCTTTGCATAAATAGATTTTTAAGCAAAGCTATTTGTCACAGGAGATACAAACAAGGTGGGTTTGGACGGTGGCTTACATAGCGAATAATTGGTTTTATGACTTCTGTGATAAAAAGATTCTCCGCAGAGTTGCCTGCAATGCCTGCTGCTTCAAGTTCTGTTCGTGTTTCATTATATGGTTCACCTATTGGGTTGTGATAACTCAAACCTGCTTCACCTTCTGTTGCTGTTGAAAAAATGTTCTCAAAAATTTCTTTCATTTTATTTATGTTACGATGAATAGAATTTGTTTCATTTAATTGGGAAACCTTTTTTTCAATCTCAAATATCTGATTTAATAAATCAAGATATGAGTGTGGGAGTTTTACAACTGTTTTATTTTCCTGCATAATTTATTTTTTAATTGTCATTTGAAAAATCGTCTTCTGAGATTGCGTTTGGTTGATTGCTGTTATCAGAATTGTTTAACGTATAAGTTGTATAAAGTTTCAGTGTATAATATGGTATTGAAACTCGTCCGTCATCGTAATGAATTTTATTAAAATCATAAATATCGTTATCTTTTTTGTACAATGCATTTGAAGCAAAATGTCCTCTGCAAATAGGGTCATCTTCTTTTACTTCCCAATTAGTACCGTAGGCAATTTTTAGATAATATTTTCCTTCTGGAATATTTTTCACTGCGTATGTTGTACCGCTATTAATAAAAACAAAACGAATACATTTGGAGGACTCAAAATTAATAATTTTTACAGCGGCATCAGTTGATTCTGTTGTAATAATGAGTTTATTTTTTATGCTGTAATCGAATAAGGATTTTAAGCCCGCGCAACTACCCATATTCCCGTTTTGCATAGCTATTGTTTTATACAAGGGTTCAGATGTATTCGAATTGTCTGCCTGAGCATCTGAATTTACAACAGAATCAGCCGATGCAGGTGGTGTGTAAGAATTGTTTGAATAGTTGTTATATGATGTGCTTGAACTGTTGTTTGAGCCGTTTGAAATTGCAAAGATGTAAGCAAGTAATAAACCCAACACTATTACAATTAATATGCCTTTAAGTGATTTGTTCTCTTGTGGACTTATACTGTGTGCATGTTGTGTAGCCAAACGTTGGCTTTCAATTTTAGATTTTATACCCTGCAAATCATTTAAATCTGTTTCAAATTTCTGTTTAGCATCTTGGGAAACATTTATACTAAGAGAAAAATTAATGAGTTGTAATGCAGAATTGATATCATTTTGCGCATTCCATAACGAAATAGATAAACTTCTAAGTGCGTAACCGATTTGATTTCTTATTTCATTAGCAAAAGGAGGCAAACTGTTAAGCTCCGTAACATTAACAGAAACTCTAGCATTAGTCGCTGCTTCATTAGTTGTTATAGTTTTTTCGTCTACCTTTTTTATAGAAGTTCTTATTTCCAATAAAATGGTTGCCCATTTTTTGAGAACAGGTTCATTTTTTTCTTCTTCTACTCTTTCATCATTTCTTCTTTTGACGATTTTAAAGTTATTTTCAAACGTTGGCTTACTAACACTTTCAATGTTAATTAATAGAAGATGGGAAAGTAAATCTAATGAAACTTGTATACTATCAAATTTGTCATCAATTGCTAATTGCAAATAGTTAATACTTGAAGCAATTTTATTTATTTGGCTTTGAAAATATGAAGGCAAAAGATTGATTATAGTAACAGGAAAATTATTTTTTATAAAGTCTAATGTTTCTTTCACTGAAACTTTTGTATAATCGGATGTTTCACTTTTTATCTCTTGTGTTATTTTGTCAATTTCTGCAATTCTGTTTTGTAGTTCAATGCTAACTGATTTAAAAGCTGTATTAATGCTGGTTGAATTAATAAGCCTTTGGGTTCTTAAAATGGAAGAAACCAAACTTGCATCGTTATTTTTAAATGCTTTAAGAAAACTTAGGGTAAAATTTTGGGCAAAAGAGGGATTGATAAAATTTAAAAAGTCGGCTAATTGATAAATACTTTCTAGTCTGAAATCAAGAAAGAATTTTTCATCCCCACTTACTAAATAGTCATTCAATGGTTGAATGGTAGTCGCTAATTGATAGTAAAATTCTTTTCTGTGATAATTATTTAATTCGTCAATTACTCTTTCGCAATCGGACTTTGTAAGTTTGTGTCCTTTGTAATTAAAATATCCTTCATCAGAAAGGTCAATCTCTGCAAAAATTTTCTTTTTAGTCTTTTTAACTACATTGTCATTTAGGCTCGTAATATCTGAATGTTGCAGTTCAAGAATTTCTATCGGATTAATAAAAAGCATAAGTCATAATTCAGCTATTTTGTTATAAAGAATGTGAGCCTTGTGTGCTCATTCTGTAATGAGGGCTTGCCTATTCAAGTTTAAAGATAGGTATTTTCTTAATTCGTTTTCCTTTTTTGGGAAGACCAACAAGGGAAGAAAAATACAAAAAGCCGATAATTGTTCGTCTGCTGGAACTACTGCTGATTGCGAACTATAGCCGATTGCTATTTCTTGAGCCAACCTATGGTCAAGTTTTTGTTAACTGTAGGTATGGGCTTCTTCGTTGGCTTTCAGTAACAGATTTCCGAAAGTAAGTAAGTCGTCGTATGTAATAATTTGAATTGAATTTAAGTTAGTGTTAAGCATTCTTAGACAAGCTTTCTGTTCTTCAATAAATCCATTGTTTCTACCAACAATAATTTTTATTCTTGGCATAACGATTTTCAGTTTGTATTCTTCTTGAATAATAAGTTTATACTCTGAAAGCTTTTGTAGATAGAATAAAGATTGTCCTATAACAATAGATAAGTCAGGATGAGGGTAATGACATTTGTGGTTGTTATCAAACTTTAGTAACTCGTGCTTTGGTCTTTTCAATTCTATTAAATCTAAAAATCCATCTACAGTTTCCATTAATAAATCACCTTCGCTAAACAGAGCAATTTTTTTTTCATCATGTTTGCGAATGTAATCAATTCCAAAAACCCATAAATTGCTTTCAATCCAATTTTGAAATATTTTTTCAGGTTGTCTAGCAGAATATTTTAATAATTCTGTATGCTTTTTTATTTCTTCAGTTATATTATTGTTGATTTCTAAATCAACCAGCTTTTGAAGATTTGCTATCTCGACTGACATTAGCTTATGGTGATATGCACCATGTAGGTTTTCAATTTCTAACTCATTAAGTGAATTAAGTAATCCTTTTATCTTTTCATTAGAATTAAATTTTTCGAGAAGTGACAAGATTGTCTTTAAATCACTTTCTTTTAATTGCTCAATGATTAAATTAATTTCATCGGTAGTTTCAATAAATTTCGACGACTTGGATGCTCCATCCTTTATAACAGAAATTGAATTGAGATGGTTGTAGAGATGTCTAACCTCATTTATTTTAAGCTCTTCTGTAAATATTGGAACTCCATCATTATTCATAGCATAAAACCGCAAAGTCATGTTTTCATCTGCAACATCTTCTTTAATTTTGAAAAAATTAACGTAAAGTCTTATTTTTCCATTATTAAACAATTCTTTCTGGTAAGGGATACTCATTATACTTTTGCTATTACGTCTTTATATCTTTCCGATTCCGCATTGTAAATATTCTTCCAAATACCCTGCTTCTTGTCAAATTTTGTTAGTAGAACTTCAAAATTTGGTTCAATAACTAATACCACAATATTTGTTATTTGGTCAATGTCAAATTGACTACAATCAGGATAATCTTCGCCTTCTTTGCTATCTGAAACACCAAATGTTTGCACTAAGTCTAATTTTGTTGTTTTAGGTTTTGTCTCGTCTTTTGGCGTAAAGATGTAAAGAGCATGAGGGTTTCCAATTCTTTCCCCTGTTTTTTTCCCTACTTTATTATATTCAAAAGAAATCGGCTTTTTTGAATTGATTGCCTGAATTAATAAATCTACATTATTCATGTTTGAAATTTTAGAATGTTTCGTCTGCTTACAGCTAACTCACAAATTTATGTTATACGCTCGTACAATATTCAGTTTTTCCAAAAAAATCGAATTTAATAACCAGATATTTATCGTTATACATTTTGTATTGTAGTTAGTATAATCGGAATTTTGCACATCTACATCTCCCCCCCAATATTTATGGACAAAACTTATCGCCATAGAACCATCTCCCACTGCGGAGGCAAAGCGGTTCATGGCACCGGCGCGTACGTCGCCTGCGGCAAAGATGCCCGGGCAACTGGTTTCCGATAAATAGGGATCGCGTTCCAGCTTCCATATTTTTTTGAAGTCTTCGTGATGATGCAGGTTGCGGCCGGTTTCAATAAATCCTTTATCGTTTTTAATGATTTCATCACCGAGCCAATCTGTAAATGGTTTCGCACCAATGAAGATGTATAAAGCAGATGCGTCTTCTCTTTCAATAACAGCGCAGCAGTAAGGCCCTAAGCCTTGCACGTCATTTTTTCGCCTGTCTTCACGGTTAGAAAAACACCAAAAAAAATCGTTAACTTTAGACAAATAATTCGCAATGTTAGTAGAAAGAATAACCAAAGAAGTAATTATCAGGCTGCCTGCATCGGTGGACACGGAAGACTTGCAGGATTTTTTGAATTATGCACGTTACAAAGAGTTAACCGCTAACTTCAAGACAGACCAGAAAGAAGTGGATAAAATCGCAAATGAAATAAATGCAAAATGGTGGACTAAAAACAGAAGCAAACTTATTAAATGAAAATTATTGTTGACACAAACATTGTTTTAGTGCCATTCTTAATTCCAATAGTCGCATTGGGAAAATTCTTTTAAATTCAAAAGAGCACTTTCAATTCTTTACCTGTAATTATTTACGGATTGAAATACAACGACACAGGAACAAACTTTTGAAAACAACGAAACTTACAGAAGACCACTTTCGGAACTTGAAGAACTTGTAACGCAGCATATTACTTTCATTGACGAACGACTTATTTCGCAAGACCTTTTGATCAAAACAGAATCTCAGTTAAAAGCAATTGACCCTGACGACACCGTATTTGTTGCATTGACAAAACACCTGGAAGGAAAATTGTGGACAGGCGACCTGCAACTTTACAACGGACTTAAAGCAAAACGCTTCAAAGACATTATTTTGACATCAGACCTGTCGTTATTGCTTGACGATTTGGAGACTTAATGTGATCTGTTTCCATGTATAGCAAATGCCTCTTTATCTATAACTATAATTGATATCTTCAAAAAGGAAGTTCTAAAGATGGTACGACAGAAAGGAGCACGGCTCTTTCATTGTTATGTCGAGGGATATTTTGCCAATAAAAACAATTTACTTTTGCACCCATTATGCCCATTTCTCTTTTTAATCCTTTCGAAACTTTACACCTTGCTGCTGATACCTGTTTTTTGACCGGCGTTGATCTGGCAGCAGACGAAGCTGCCTACCAGACAGGCAGGCAAATTAGCGTTTTCCCTGTTTGGCTACTGGATCGTTTTTCATTACGCGATAAAAAATTTAAAATGATGGACCAGGTGACAGCCATCCGGTATGAAGATTTAAAATTGCCCGCTTCTGACAAAGTCATCGTTGCTTTTCAACATTTAGATGATGAAATAAAAAAAGCGTTTGACGGAGGTTATGAAGAGGTAAAAAAGTTGCCTGAGGAGAAATTGTTTCTTTGGATGGCGAGGTTGGTTTATGGAGTGGTCTATCATGACCTTTGCCTTCAAATAAATCGTTCGGCTAAAAAAGATAAAGAGAAAGAATTCAGACTTTCTGCATTGCTGAAAGAGCGGTTTGGAAAACTCCATTTGATGATGCAGTCTTTGGTGGCGCCAATTGAATTCGGAGCGCTGAAACCATGGAGCATCAGGATAGTAAGGCTCAAATATTCAAAGGATACTTTCAATTATAAAGACGAGCCAACTAACCTCAATTTTTCACTCGGCATGAATGGTTTTGGAATCGTGGCCTGCCTGCAGGATAATGGCGCGGTGGGTAACAATCAGCAGGATATTATTGATAAAATTTCAGACAAAATATTACATCCTATCCAATTCGAAGAATTATGTGCCAGGTTTCTTTATGCGAATTATCTAATGAAAAGGCGCGCGCAGCATATCATTCGCCCGGTTGAAGCAGTAATTGTCGAATCAGTGCCTCTGACGGATACACCTGACGATCCATTATTTGGCTGGTGGGACGACAATATGTTTGCGCAGGTATTGGCTGGTTATTGGGAGCCGTGGGGCCTTGTAAAAAGTGATATCATTACGTTGCCCGATGCGTCCATCAGTTTTTTAGAAAATGATTTTACCCATGAATTCATTGATCCGGAATCTATTAATTTGCCTTTTTGAGATGGCTTTTGTTTGGCGATTTCCATTGATTTAATTTTTTTTTGTCACCTGCAAAAACAAGCGATAAAGAAGTTATCTGTTCTTTAAAAAGCGAACATTGTTTTTCAGCGATCTTATTCCCAACTTATTCCTTATTTTTAAAGAATGGTATTAGCGCAAGGCAGCGCATTGTAATTTTAAATGAATCATTTTAAAAAACCACGATTAATATGGCAACAAACGAAAAACACAATTCACGCCGGTCATTCATTGCGAATGTTACGAAAGGCGTCATCGGCGCTTCAGTGATTCCCTCTGTAGCGATGGCTAAAGATGGCAGGCAACATGCGGAGTTATTAAAAAGGTCTTCACAGAATTTTGGACCTAACGACGAGGTACGGATTGCATTGATTGGATCGGGCGGCATGGGAACGTCAGATACCAATACCTGCATCACCGTTCCCGGAGTAAAGCTGGTAGCGGTTTGCGACTTATATGACGGCCGCCTTGCGAATGCTAAGAAGCGTTGGGGAAATGATATCGCTACCACGAAAGATTATCGTGAAATACTCAGAAGGGGTGATATCGACGCAGTGATTATCGGTACACCTGACTTTTGGCACAAGGATATTTCTGTCGCGGCAATGAATGCGGGCAAACATGTGTATTGTGAAAAACCAATGGTACATGATATTTCGGAAGCTCCGGCCGTGATTGAGGCACAAAATAAAAATAAGGTAGTCTTCCAGGTAGGAAGCCAGGGCATGAGCTCCCTGGGAAATGAAAAAGCAAAGGAGCTATTAAAGCAGGGCGCTATTGGCACGTTGAATTATGCGGAAGCTTTCTATGCGCGCATGTCTCCTGAAGGTGCGTGGCAATATCATATTCCCGCAGACGCTTCACCTGCTACGGTAGATTGGAACAGATACCTCGCCATTGCACCCAACAGGCCTTTTGATCCATTGAGGTTTTTTCGCTGGAGAAATTACCGCGACTATGGTACCGGCGTTTCGGGCGATTTGTTTGTGCATGTATTCTCAAGCTTGCATTATATAACAGGCTCTCTTGGCCCCAATAAAATAATGGCCACGGGCGGTTTGAGGTATTGGAAGGATGGAAGGGAAGTGCCGGACATTATGCTCGGTACATTTGATTATCCGGAAACAAAAGTGCATCCGGCGTTCAATCTCTCTTTGAGAGTAAACTTTGTGGATGGCACCGGCGGCACTAACTATCTACGCATGGTAGGAAGTGAAGGTTCGATGACGGTAGAATGGGATAAAGTGACTTTGTACAATAATAGAAACATAGTGGATGCCACGGATCCTCTTTTAAAAACAAAAAATGATACCGCGGAAGGCAAAGAATATGTCTATGAAAGAAAAAAAATGGTAGCGCCGGAAACCATGATCTATACCGCTGAAGAAGGTTATAAAGGCGCGCACTTCGATCATCACTATAACTGGATCAACGCGATACGAACTAAAGGTGAAGTGATTGAAGACGCGCTATTTGGCTACAGAGCCGCTGCGCCTGCATTGCTTTGTAACCAAAGTTATTTTGAAAATAAAATTATACAATGGGATCCTGAAAATTTAAAAGTAATCTCTTAAAAATATAGGTGCGCTTTTCAGTATCACGGCGGCCAGGTTTGATTTAAAATGTAATATCTAAGGAGTACAATATGCGGTTGATCTGAAGATGGACTTTTATTTTCGATTATGCCATATTGTTATTTTTGAGTTATGTGAAAAAAGGGAATCAAAAACTGCATCCTCAAATATTTGTTTGGTTGTCTGCCGGCAGGTAGGCTCACTGAAGTAATTACGCATGAAAATTTAAATTATGAAGGCGTTGGTAATATCAGGTGGTGGCAGCAAGGGCGCTTTTGCCGGCGGCATAGCGGAATATTTGATTAAAGAACTGGGCAATGATTACGACCTTTTCGTAGGATCATCAGCAGGTGCCCTTCTGTTACCTCACCTGGCAATCGGCAATGTAGAAAAGATAAAAAAGATATACACTTCCGCTACGCAGGAAGATGTGTTTAATGTGTCACCTTTTCATACAAGAGAAACTAACGGCGGTGGCTATTTTAAGAGCATCAACCAATTTACCATCCTGCGTAACATTTTAAAGGGCCATCTCACATTTGGAGAGAGCGAAAATCTCCGGAAATTAATCTTCAAAAGCCTGGACGAAGAAGAATTTGAAAAAATCAGGTTGCTTCAGAAAAAAGTGATTGTGACGGTATCTAATTTTACAAAACAAAAAGTGGAATATTTTAATTCCGACGATTGCAGCTATGAAGATTTTTGTAACTGGACGTGGGCTTCATCAAACGCAGTTCCTTATATGAGTGTATACGAGCGCCATGGATGCCAGTATGCAGATGGCGGATTTGGCAATCACATTCCGATCAGTTGTGCTTTGGACAACGATGTCACAGAGATGGATGTAATTATTTTAGAGCGGGAAAATGAAGATCGCAAAAATCCGATAGCGAGAAATCCGTTTTCCTTGTTGATTCAATTGATTCGGTTTATGAGCAACCAAATCAGCCTGAAAGACAGGATCATCGGCGAACTGGTGGGCATAAAAAGAAAAATAGATATTAATATTTATTTTACCCCGAGGCAATTAACAGACAATCCGTTTATTTTCAAACCAGAGTTACTTACACAATGGTGGCAGGAAGGATTAGAATACGCGAGAAAAACCCAGCCGATCATTTTTTGTAACCATGATACGGTCAATTTAAAAGGGCATCACATTATTTTGAAACGCCCCCCTTATTAAATTGAAAATAAATTTCTAACTTTCGGGCAATTTATAACAAGCGGAAGTAGCTCACCTGGTAGAGCGACAGCTTCCCAAGCTGTAGGTAGCGGGTTCGAGTCCCGTCTTCCGCTCTTGTTTAAACTTGGGATTCTTATCCAGGTACATTCGCTATTAAAGTAAACCGGAAATCGAAATTATTGCCACATCGTTACTCGCTTTTCATTAGCTCCGCGAACAATTCATAAGAATGGATTTTTGCCTTGTGTTCATAAACGTTGGAAATTGCCATTATTTCATTGATGCCGGTTTCGTTAACGAATTCCTGCATTTGTCGTTTAATGGTTTGAGGGTTTCCTATAAATGAGTAGGCTAACATTTGGCTGGTAAGTTCCTTTTCATAATCTGTCCATAAGTCACTCATATTTTCAACTGGCGGTTGCAAAAGTTTTCTTCTCCCCGTTACGATTCCGATAAACATCTGGTAAAGCGAGGTAGCTAATTTATTCGCTTCGGCATCCGTGTCGGCTGCTATCATATTTAGACAGGCCATTACGTAGGGCTCCTTAAGATGGACTGATGGCCTGAAAGTTTTTTTATACAACTGAATTGCTGCTTCAAATTGTGCGGGAGCAAAATGAGTGGCAAATGCATAAGGCAATCCTAAAACCGCGGCGAGTTGCGCGCTGTCGGTGCTTGAGCCAAGAATCCAGATAGGAATACTTAATCCTTCACCGGGTATCGCCCTTACTTTTGAAGTCTTGTTTTCTTCTGAAAAATAGGTTTGCAGTTTCAATACATTTTGTGGAAACTCCTGGGCATTATTGAAAAAATCACCTCTTAACGCCATGGCAGTTTGCTGGTCTGTTCCCGGAGCGCGACCCAATCCTAAATCAATTCTTCCGGGATAAATGGATTCCAATGTGCCGAATTGTTCTGCTACAGCCAGCGGCGAATGATTTGGGAGCATAATCCCTCCTGAGCCCACGCGAATGGTAGAAGTGCCGCCTGCAATATATCCGATTAATACAGAAGTAGCAGAACTTGCCACACTGATCATGTTGTGATGCTCAGAAAGCCAATAACGATGATAGCCGAATTTTTCTACATGCTTTGCCAGGTCAAGTATTTTAATAAATGTATCTTTTGGCGCATTGCCTTCCGATACCGTTGCAAGTTCTAATAATGAAAATGGAATTGAGGATAGTTTTATATTCATTCTTCAAAGGATTATGATCAAAGGTCGTGAAAAGAAAAGTTTATCAGTTAAAGATACTTCTATTGGTTGCATTTCAAAATGTCGCATTGCCGTTTTGTCTGTGGGCGGTGGAGACAGCCCACGGCGCGCTCCCTTGGTTTGTCTTCACCAACCGGCGACATTTTGAAATGCACTTCTATTGTTTTGTTAGATATTCTTTGTGAAACAGTATTCTGTGTAATTTCTGCTTGTCATCTATCCGCGTTAGGTAGGAAAAAAAAGAGATTAATTAAAAATAAAAGTGTTTATGAATATCCAACAATTAGAATACATCGTAGCTGTAGATAACTGCCGGCATTTTGTAAAGGCTTCAGAAAAATGTTTTGTTACACAGGCTACCTTAAGTATGATGATTAAAAAGCTGGAAGGTGAGCTGGGCATAAAGATTTTCGACAGGAGCCGCCAGCCGGTGGTGCCTACTGACATAGGAAAGAAAATTATCGCCCAGGCAAAAATAATTTTACACGAAAGCGGCCGCCTCTCAGAAATCGTGATGGAAGCCCAGGGAGAATTGAGCGGTGAATTAAAAATTGGTATTATTCCGACGCTTGCACCATATCTGTTGCCTTTGTTTATGAATTCTTTTCTAAATAAATACCCCATGGTAAGGCTTAGGATAAGCGAACTTACGACAGATGAAATTATATACAAATTGGAGAAGCATGACCTTGATGCCGGACTGCTTTCGACACCGTTAAACCTTTCGTCTATCACGGAGCAAACACTTTTTTACGAACCATTTGTAGTATATGCTGCGTCCGGAGAAAAAATCCTTAAAAAGAAATATGTACTTGCTAATGATATTGATGTAAACCGGTTATGCTTACTCGAAGAAGGCCATTGCCTTCGGGCGCAAGCTTTTAATTTATGCGAATTAAAAAATAAGGAAAAAGAATTACACCAGCTTGATTTTGCTACCGGAAGCATCGAAACATTGAAGAAGATTGTAGAGACAAATGACGGCATTACGATACTGCCAATGCTGGCTTTGAAGGATATGAGCATAAAGCAAAAGAAGAACGTTCGTTATTTCAAGGCGCCCGCCCCGGTTAGAGAAATAGGACTTGTTACCTATCGTTATTTTGTAAAAGAGCAATTAGTAAAAGCCATGAAAGAGGAAATACTACATCACATCCCGCCGGAGATGAAATCAAAAACCAAAAAAAACATCATTAATATCTGTGAAGACTGATCGGCTTGAAAAATGAAAATTGGCTTTATTTCTTTATCTGCTGTTAATAAACTATTTAAGGATCATCACCGGCAAACCGGCATTTTTGTAAAGCGCTTCTGATATACTTTTATGAGTTAGAGAATAAAGAAAACTGTATCGGCCCGGTAATGCAAATATCAACTGGACTTCATTTATTTTGGAAAAATTGAGTATGCCTCTTACCACATTTTTATCTTCAGCATAATAAATTTCGTGTTGGAAATTTATTAAATAATCATGAAGGCTGGCTTCCGTCGTTTTGAATTTTTCATCCGGGTTGATATGACTTCCTTTGGCGTTCACATTCAGAACCAGCAGCTTTACATCGTCCCAGCGCTTCGATGCCCGAAGGCTGTTTATTTTATTTAGTGATTCAACCGTGTTAAAGTCGCAGGGCACCAATACTTCATGTATTGGTTGATAAGTGCAATTTGCAGGAACGATCAAAACTCTTACCTCGCTGCTCTTTGCGATGCTAATCACATTTCCGGAGACAAATGCCGCATTATAATTATCAACCTGGTCATATCCCAGTAATATCATTTCCGGCTCTTCAGATTTTATGAGTTGATTAATGGTTCTTACAAGCGGCATTTCGCTTACAGAAGATTGCACCGAAATTTCACCATTCGTTTTTTCATAAACGGCTTTGCATAAATTATCCAGGCGCTCTTTTTCTTTTTCCCTTATAAGGTTCAGATATTGTTGGTCTACATTAGCAAATTCTCCGGCCATGATTACACTTTCGTACATGGAAGTATAAAATGATTTTACCATCAGAATTCTCTCATAGAGATATTTATTCGCCCACTCAACAGCAAAGTTTACCGCGTTTTCGGAAGCCGGCGTAAAATCAACAGGTATTAACAGCGTCTTCATAATTGAACAATAGGTTTGCTATAAAGTTAATGATTTCTCTAAAGTAAATAACGTGAGTGGAAATTAAAATATTGC
>Ga0164241_10002473_pt1 | contig 19970 bp, 17 predicted proteins | sample OricomyardsoilBY_FD_108780 | JGI IMG/M metagenome (GOLD analysis project Ga0164241, IMG submission 108780) | Backyard soil microbial communities from Emeryville, California, USA - Original compost - Back yard soil (BY) | ecosystem: Environmental > Terrestrial > Soil > Unclassified | place: USA... | reverse complement strand
CGGGTCGCGGTGTTCGGCGCCGGCGTGATCGGGCTGCTGACCGTCATGGCACTCAAGGCCCAAGGCGTGCCGCACGTGACGGCCATCGACGTGCAGTCCGACAAGCTGGAACTGGCAGCCACTCTCGGCGCCGACACGACCGTGCTCGGCGGCGACGTCGAGCGGCACTATGCGGACGCCCCGGCGCCGCAGGTGTGCATCGAGACCGCCGGACACCCGGCCACCCAGGTGCAGGCGGTGCGGCACAGCGCCGCCAACGGTCAGGTCGTGTTCGTGGGCACCTGCACAAGGGAGGTGGTCTTCGCCCCCGAGGACTTCGAACGGATCCTGCGCGGGGAGCTCACCCTGCGCGGGGCGTGGATGTCCTACTCGGCGCCGTTCCCCGGGTCCGAGTGGACCCGGGCGATCGAGCTGATCGAGTCCGGCGCGGTCGACGCGGCGGCAATGGTCAGCACTGTGTACGAGCTGACCGACGCGGCCACGCCGTTCGCCGACGTCCGCGGGTCCGGCGGCCGGCTGCTCAAGGTGCTCTATCAGATCGGCCAGACACCGGAGGAAGCGCGATGACCTCATGGACCTCGATGTCCTCCACGACATCGCCGACCCCGGCAGGGAAGGTCGTTGTCGTCACACCGAACCCGGCGGTCGACGTCACCTATCAGAGCCCCGAGCATCGGGTCGGGGAAGTCAACCGGGTCACCACCGTGACCCGGCGACCCGGCGGGAAGGGCCTCAACGTCGCCTCCGTCCTGACCCAGTTGGGAGTGCCAGTCCGGGTCACCGGATTCCTCGGCGGCCACGGCGGCCAGGAGATACAGGCTCTGCTGGGCGACGCACCCGTCCAGCAGACCTGGGTCACGATCGGGGGAGCCACCCGCAGCACCACCGCCATCGTCAGTGACTCGGGCACCACGCTGTTCAACGAACCCGGACCCACCGTGACCTCGGCCGACTGGGAAGAGTTGACCGCCGCCACCACAACCGGGCTGGACATCGGCGACGTCCTGGTCGTGTCCGGTTCCTGCCCGCCCGGGACCACCGACGAGGATCTCCGACGGCTCCTGGTCGCCGCCCGCAACGTCGGTGCCCACACCATCCTGGACACCTCGGGCGACCTGCTGGTGGCCGCCGCCGGCGGCAGCGACGTGCTCAAACCGAACCGGGAAGAACTCCAGCAGGCCACCGGCCTGCCCGATCCGGAAGCCGGCGCCCAGCTCCTGCTCGACCGGGGCGCCCGCGCCGTCATCGTCTCGGCCGGCCCGGACGGCATGGACCTGTACCTGGCCGGACGATCCTGGCGCGCCACCCCGCCCATGGAGGTCAAGGGCAACCCGACCGGGGCCGGCGACGCCGCGGTCGCGGCCCTGGCCGCCGGGCTACTCGGCGACACACCCGTCACCACTGCGCTACCCGACACGCTCGCCTCCGCGGTTGCCCTCTCGGCCGCCGCGGTCCTCATGCCGATCGCCGGCGTCGTCGACCTCGACGCCTACCACCAATTCCTTCCCAACGTGAATGTGAAGCAGACCAATGACTCTCGCTAACCTCGCCGACCTCGCCCGACAGCGGGCCGCCCGCCATGAAGGACTCGGCGCCTTCAACGTCATCCACCTCGAACACGCCGAAACCTTCGTGGCCGCCGCCGAACAGGCCGGTCAACCCATCGTCCTGCAGATCAGCGAGAACGCCGTCAAGTACCACGGCGGCCTCGCCCCGCTGGCCGCGGGCACCCTGGCCGCGGCCCGCTCCGCCAGCGTGCCGGTCGTCGTGCACTTGGACCACGCCGAATCGGTGGCGCTGATCGCTGAAGCCGTGTGCCTGGGCTTCACCTCCGTCATGTACGACGGCGCGAAGCTGCCGTTCGACGAGAACCTGGCCACCACCCGTGATGTCGTCCGCGCCTGCCACGCGCAAGGGGTGTCGGTCGAGGCCGAACTCGGCGAGGTCGGCGGCAAGGACGGCGCCCATGCCCCCGGCGTCCGTACCGACCCGGACCAGGCGCGGCAGTTCGTCGAGCAGACCGGGGTCGACCTGCTCGCCGTCGCCGTCGGCTCATCACACGCCATGACCGACCGCAACGCCGACCTGGACACCGACCTCATCGGCCGACTCGCCGACGCCGTCCCCGTCCCACTCGTCCTGCACGGCAGCTCCGGCGTCAGCGACGACGGCATGCGCGCGGCCATCCAAGCCGGCATGACCAAGGTCAACGTCTCAACCCACCTCAACGTCGTCTTCACCGACGTCGTCCGGCAGGTCCTGGCCAGCAACCCCGCCCTGGTCGACACCCGCAAGTACGTGCGCCCGGCGTTCGACGCGGCCAGCGCCGAAGTGGAGCGGCTACTGCGCTGGTACGCCGCCGCCTAGCCACCATCGTCGGCGGTGAGTACCACCGCTCCTTCCGACCAGCACCGGAGCATCAGCCCAGACCACTCGCGTCCCGGCGCAAATACATCCGGGTACCAGCGCGCCTCCTCTCTGTCCGGATTTGGAGCTTCACACCTCGCGCAACGAACTGGAACGACTCGTTGTCGCCTGCCAAACACTAGGTGTCGGCCCAAGAGTGGCCCCGATGGCGCACCGCCCTGGGGATGCCGACGAGTGATCCATCTCCTGGTCAACATTGCTGTGCAAATGGCACCCGCTCCCGCCGGGCAGTCTGCGACTTTGGTGCCGGGCCGAACCGCAGGAATGATCCGGGAGCGAACGGCAGCGGGCGTGATCGTGGCCTCGGCGCGGTGGTGACGCAGTCGATGGCCCCGCCGGTGGCGCAGGGCTACGGGGACTTGGACAACACGGCGCTGCTCAAGCTGATCGAGGAGCTATCCGGCAAGGCTGGTGGCATGCCGGAGTCGCTTGCCCGGACCCGGTGCGCCGTGCAGACACCAGGTCTTGGATCTGCGGACCCGGATGTGCAGCCGCTATCGTGCATTCGGTCCGTCTTCCGGTTCGGAACAGCAGTGGTGGGTCGGCGTCGCGGCAAATGGTGAAGTTCGTCGCCACGGCGGTCGGCCTGACCTCAGAGGCGCCGGAAGCAGGTGCGTGCCCGGGTCTCGTCCGACCCTGAATGGAGGAGATCGGTGGCGACGGTTGTGCAACACGCTCATCGGTTCGAACGTCCGGCGTCACCACTTCCGGGTTTGCGCCGGATCGGCCGGGACTTCGGCGGGACCTACGCCGCGAACGCGGTTATCGGCCTGATTTTCGCGGCCACCGGTCCGGTCGCAGTGATTCTCGCGGTCGGGGTCCAGGGCGGGCTGACGCCGGAGGAACTCGCTTCCTGGATGTTCGGCTCGTTCCTGATCAACGGGGTCATCACGATCATCGGGTCGTGGCTCTACCGGCAGCCGCTGGGCTTCTTCTGGACGATTCCCGGAACCGTGCTGGTCGGCCCGGCGCTCGGCCACCTGTCGTTTCCGCAGGTGATCGGCGCGTTCTACGCGACCGGACTGTTGATCTTGCTGCTGGGTCTGAGCGGCTGGGTGCGCAAGGCGATGGCCGCCATCCCGATGCCGATCGTCATGGCGATGGTCGCCGCGGTCTTCCTGAGATTCGGGACCGGCATCGTGTTCGCGCTGCGCGACGACTGGCTGATCGCGGGTCCGATGGTGGTCCTGTTCATCGTGCTGTCCGCGTGGCCGGCGGTGGGCAGGTGGCTACCCCCGATCATCGGTGCCCTGCTGGTCGGCGCTTTGATGGTCGCGATTTCGGGACGATTCAATCCGGGTCCGGCCGCGACCCAGTGGCTGGTGACACCGGTCGTGCAGGCGCCGCAATGGTCCCTGCAGGCGATGATCGAGCTGGTCATCCCCCTGGCGATCACGGTGCTGGTGGTCCAGAACGGGCAGGGTGTGGCGATCCTGCGGTCGGCCGGCCACCCGGCGCCGGTCAACATGGTGACGATCTTCAGTGGGATCGGTTCATTGCTCAACGCGGTGGTGGGGTCGGTGTCCAGCTGTCTGACCGGCCCGACCAATGCGCTGCTGGTGGCCTCGGGGGAACGCAAGCGGCACTACACCGCGGGCATTTTCCTGGGCATCCTGGCGATCATCTTCGGACTGTTCGCGCCCGTGTTCACCGGACTGATGCTGGCCACGCCCGCCGCCTTCATCGCGACGCTGGGTGGTCTGGCGATGTTGCGGGTGCTGCAGTCGTCATTCGTCACCGCGTTCCGCACCAGATTCACGCTCGGCGCGTTGGTGACGTTCGTCGTCACGGTCGCCGATGTGAGCGTGCTGAACATCGGGGCGGCGTTCTGGGGGCTGATCGCCGGGCTGCTCATCTCCTGGCTGCTGGAGCGCCCCGACTTCACCGCCCCCGACGAGGCGTGAACACGGGATCGGCCGACGGACGATCCCTGGTGCGCTACCGAGACGCAGGGGCGATCCCCAGGGCGGCGTTCACCGCGCCGATGGCTTGGCTGACCGCCTCCCCCACCCAGCGGCCCTCGGCGATCTCCACCATGCGGTCCTGGATGGCGCGCTGATCGCACCGCGGAAACAGGTGGCGCTCGAGCCCGACGGCGAGGGCCAGCGACGCGAGAGCGGCGGTCTCCGGCGACGCCGGGTGGCCCAACACCACCGCGTCGTGCAGATGATCCACCAGCTCATGCTCGATGCGACCGTCCGCCTGCGGCGTCCGGTGCACCGGGATGAACCCGAACACCCGGTGATCGTCGAGCCGAAGCACCCCGGACGCGACCAGTCGGTCCTCCACCGCGCGGCGGGCCTTCCGGGCCAGGTGCCGGACCCAGTAGTCGGGCTCGTGCGCCTTGGGCTCACCGACGATGGCGGACAAAGCGGCATCGAGCAGCCCATCGTCGGTCGGCGTCGGATCGACCACCGCGACGTGCGCGTCGACGAGCGTCACCCGGTCGCGCAACACCAGATCGAGCAGCAACGCTCCGCCGAGCCCCAGATCGAGGTACGTGTGCTCGATCAGGAGCTGACCGGAGGCGTCATCGTCGGCCAGCAGGAACAGATCTTCGGCGAGGGTGACCACGTGCAGGACGCTACCGCCTTCTTCGATTGGCCGAGGCCCGGAAGCAGGAAGGCAGAACTCAGCCGGCGCGCCGGTCACCGCTTCGCGCCGGGAATGCGCACGACGCGCCGGAAATTGCCGGCGCGAAGCGACCAAGTCTGGCGCGAAGCGCGAGCCGAACGCGCCGAGCAAGCCGTACGACGCCGGTCCGACATGTCGATCTTCGACGACGGCCGCCGGGATCGCGTCAGCTGCGGGCGAAGTGCGCCCACCCCCGCCACCCCCGATCTCGCCTTCGTGCAACGGCTGCTGGACGAGCGGGCACCGGGTCGGGGCACGGTCACCGGGCTGACCTGGTCCTCCCGGTTCGGCGTCCATCATCGGGTCGCCGACCACTTCCGGGCCGGCCGGCTGCTGTTGGCCGGCGACGCGGCCCACGTGCACAGTCCCGCCGGCGGTCAGGGCATGAACACCGGCATCCAGGACGGCTACGCCCTCGGCACGGCATTCGCCACCGGCCACCTCGATCGGTACGAGGCCGATCGCCGCCCGGTCGCCCAGCGGGTCGTCGCCTTCGCCGACCGGATGACCAGGATCGCCACCACCCGCAACAGGGCCGTCCGGGGTGCCCGCAACATCGCACTCCCCCTCCTCGGCCGGCTCCCCACCTTCCGCACCAGGCTCGCCACCGAACTCGCCGAACTCAACTACCGATAGCGCACCTTCACCCCCGGAACTGACGGCCCCCTTCGATCTTCTGCGCGTCGGGAACCCTTCGGGCAGGTACTGCCAGGCGATCAGATGGCGACACTGCGCACGGCTGTGTGATCGAACCGGAGTGGCTCCAACCTCGCCTCGACTGACCGAATGAATCAGTCCGTGTTATCGGTAGTGATAACATGTCGATGTGGAGATCCCGGATCTGAACCCGACCGGCCACGTCAGCCACGACGCACACGGTGCGAGCCCGGTGATGCGGCACTCGGATACCGGGGCGGAGATCCACCCGCCGCCGGACCTGCTGCCGGTGCTCGAGAGCGCCGCACGACTGCAGGAGGTCGTTCCGGACGCCGTCCTGGTGGGGGGAACCGTCAGTGCCGCATATGCCGGCCACCGCATCTCGTTCGACCATGATCACGTGCTCGCACTCCGGGAGCGGTACGAGGCGGTCCTGGAGGCCGTGGAAGCGACCGACGGCTGGGCCACCAGTGTGCGTGCGTCCGCACCGCCGATGTCGATCATGGGCAAGCTGGGCGGGATCGAAGCGGGGTTGCGCCAACTCCGCCGCACGGTCCCACTGCAGACGGTGGTCGTCGAACTGCCCGGTGGGCAACACATCCGCATACCGACGATCGCGGAAGCACTGCGGGTGAAGGCCTACCTGATCGTCCAACGCAACCAGGTCCGGGACTACCTGGACGTGGCCGCCCTGGCCGACCGCATAGGAGTGCCGCAAGCGGCGGGCATCCTGAGCGACATCGACGGCTTCTACACGGATCGCTCCGGTGACGACGAGTCGGTCGTCTCGACGCTCGTCCCACGCCTGGCCCGACCCGAGCCCAGGGATCGGCAGACGCTGGCGGAGCTCGCCCGGTACAAGGGACTGATCCCGCGCTGGCAGAAGTGGAGCGAAACCCAGCGCGTGTGCCGGGATCTCGCCCAAGCCATGCTGGGCGGAGGCGACGATGTCTGAGCTGGCGTTCCGGAACATCGACGCCTCGCCCACCGACCCGGTCGAATCGTGGCCCTACGAGGGGTTGGTGACGGCGATCGAACGTGGCTCGCTCTCCGACTGGCGGCGGATAGCCGCCGCGGTCCGACGCGCCCCGTGGGGGCCGGTGGCTCGGGGCCTGCTGGAGTATGCGACCTACGGCGAGGAGGCCGACGTCGCCGAACTGTTCGTGGAGGCGGTCCGGCGGGCCCGCGCCGCCACCGAACGCGCCGACAAAGCCGAGGTGGCCGCACGGGTCCGAGCCGCGGTCGAGCGCAGCGGTCTGCCCGCCCGGCGGTTCGCCGCCGAGGTGGGGACGTCCGCGTCGCGCCTGTCGACGTACGGCACCGGCGCGGTGCAGCCCAGTGCGGTGATGCTCATGCGGATCGAACGGGAGTCGCTGCGGCTCGCCCCCGGTCGCTGAGTCCCTTCTCGCCCACTTCGCCTTGACCTCATCGCTGATCGGCTTCGGCCGGGTCGTGCACTTTCCCGAGGACGACCTGGACGAAGCCGGCGGTTGCGGCGTGAGCCGGTAGCTCGCGAAGAGTGATCCGGTCGTAGACCAGGCTCGCTGGGTCGCCCTCCAACACCGCCAGCGTCGCGGTCCGCCACCGATCATGGCCTGGAATCGGCGCAGTCCCGTCGATCGCGACGAATGCGCCGTCCGCCGCCACACCGGAGGTCGTCGTTCCTCGCCACCCAGTCGTGCGTGGTCCGACGTCGGCGACCCAATCGTTGATCAGCCGACGCAGGGCGTCCGGGTTTCCGGTCGTTCCAGTGATCACCTCGACGAACATCGCGAACACCCGACGACGGTTGCTCCTCGCCGCACGGGAACTGTTCGAAGGCGGGCACTACTCCGTGGGTCTGGGTGAGATCGGTCGCCGGGCGGGAGTCAGCCGGCAGGCCGTGTACCTCCACTTCTCCTCGCGAGCCGAGTTGCTCAATGCCCTGACCATCATCGAGGAGGAGGCCGACATCGGCCGCTTGCTGGCACCGGTCTTCGCGGCGACCTCGGGAGTCGAAGCGCTCCGGCACCTGATCGACGCGGGGGCGCAGTTCGAGCCGCGGATCCACGCGATGGTGCAGGCGACCCTGCGGATGCAGGACGACCCCACCGTGGTCGCGGCGAATCGTCAGCGGATGAACGCCCGCTTCGCGGCCAGGCAAGACGTCATCGCGCGGATCGAATCCGAGGGCCAACTGGCCACCGATTGGGATGTGGGAACGGCGACCGGTTTCGTGTGGTCGCTGACGGCCCCGTCTACCTTCGACCTGCTGGTCGTGCAACACGGCTGGTCGGCACGCAAATGGGCGGAGTCCACCTTCCAGCTCCTGAGCGATGCGTTCATCGTGCCCACGCCGGTTGACCGGCCGACCGCCAACGCCCATGACGAGGCGCCCGCCCGACCCTGAACCCTTACTCCCACCCCGCTGGTGACCGTCACCTGGTCCCGTCAGCCGGCCGATCCTGCAGCAGTTTGCGGGTCAACTCGACCCGGGAACTCGTGCCGGTCCTGGCCAGGATGTTGCGAACATGCCCCTCCACCGTCCGCTCGGACAGGAACAGTCGCTCGGCGATTTCGCGGTTCGACAGGGCCTGCGCGACGAGCTCGGCGATCTCCCGCTCGCGCGGGGTCAGCGGATCGGCCGCGCGCGTCAGCCGGCGAATCCGGGTCAGTAGGGCGTCGGCGGCGTGGACGGCGCCGGTCATGTCGATCCGCCGCGCGTCCTGGGCGGCCTGTGTGGCCAGGAGCCGCGCCCGTTCGAGGTCGCCGTCGTGGCCGCGCCGGGCGAGTGCGTCCGCCAGACCCAAGCGCCCGCGGGCGACGAAAGGTCTTGCGCCGAGCTGGGTGTCGACCCGGATGCCCTCCTCGAACAGCGGGATCGCCGCATCCGGCCCGTCGCCGACCGCCGCGACCTCGGCCCACGCCCGGGCCACCGACCCCAGGAAGAAGACGGTGCCGCTGCCGATCATCGTCGCTACCGAGTGCAGGGTCCGCAGGACAGTGGCGATGCGGCGGCAGGCGGGCACATCCCGGAAGTAGGTCGCGAGTTCGATGCCGAACGACACCATGGGCAGGGTCAGCGGATTCGACGGATCCAGTTCGTCGAGGGGCAATGCCCGGAAGGCCACCCTGGCCTGTTCCGTACGCCCGGCCACGAGCAGGGCGGTCGCCCGGCTCGCGAGGACGACCGGGAGTCGGGGGCCGTGCACCATGGCATCAGGGGCGGTCAGCTCGAGGTCGCCGACGTCACCGCGGAGCGCGGCCAGGTAGGTCAGGAAAGCGACGTGCACACCGAGTGCCGAGCCGTCCCGTAGTTCCTCGGCCAACGCGTTCGCCTCGCCGGCCAACGCGATCGCCCGGTCGAAGTCGCCGGCCAGCAGGGCCCAGGCGGCCCGGCCGCGGAGCACGTGCCAGCGCACCAGTGGCAGACCGGTGCGATCGGCCAGCGCGCCGAGCAATGCCAGCTCGCCCTGCGCAGCCCCCACATTGGCCGAGTCGAGGCAGGCGTCGATCCGCCAGGATCGCCCCCACAGTTCGGCCAACGGCCGCTCGGTGACCGCGGCCAGGGTCACCGCCCGGTCCCCCAGCGCCCACCGCTCCGCGGTACCGGGCGCGCAGACCAGCGGACCCCGCGCGCAGGTCGCGTCCAGTTCGGCGTCCGGGTCACCGCTGTCCGCGGCGTCGGTGAGCGCCCGCTCGGACCACCTGGTCGCCTCGGCGAAGTCGCCCCATTGCAGGGCCACGTGCGCGAGCTGCGCCTCCACCCGCGCCCGCATCGCCAGGGGTGTCGCATCGTCGAAGGCGGCGAGCGCCCGCCGGCACAGCCGCCCGATCGCGTGCACGACCGACGGATCGCCGACACCCTGCACGACGACCGCGGCTCGGGCGATCGCGACCGAATCACCGACCCGGGTGGCCTCGTCGGCCACCTCCTCAGACGCGGCCAGGCTCCCGGCCAGATCGCCGCTGAGATAGCACGACCGGGCCAGCTCGAGCAGCAGATCGAGTCGGCCGGGTAGGTCGGTCGCCTCGATGCCGCCGGTCCAGACGAACGCGTCCCGCAGGTAGTCGGCCGCCCGGGCATGGGCTCCCGCCCGGGACGCCGTGGCGGCCGCCCGAATGGCCCATTGTCCCGCGCCGAGCCGCTCGCCCGCCTGCTGGTAGTGGTAGGCGATCTCACCCGCCCGCTGCTCGGCGTTGCCGGCCCGCTCCAGCGCCGACGCCGCGCGGCGGTGCAGCCCGATCCGAGCGGCCGGCTCGATCGCCGCGTAGACGGCATCGCGAAACAGCGCATGGCTCAGCCGGACCCGTCCGGCCGGTAGGTCGAGCAGACCCGCCGCCACGGCCGGGCGGAGTCGACCGAGCAGCTCGGGGAGTTCGAGGTCGGTCACGGCGGCGACGATCGACAGCTCGGCGTCCGTGCCAAGGACACTCACCGCCTCAGCGATCCGGACATCCGCACCGAGGGCGCCGCGCAGCGCGCCGCCGACCAGTTCGCTGAGCTCGGGCAGCGCGACGAGGGCGTGCGGGCCGGCATCCGGACCGCGAAGCAGGTCGGGGCCGACCCGGGCAATCGTCCGAAGGTAGAGCGGGCTGCCGCCGACCCGGTCCGCGATCGTCCGGGCCTGGCCCGGATCGGCGTCCGGGACCAGGCCGCGCAGCAGGGCCACGGCCTGATCGGCGGTGAGCGGTGACAACCGCATCGTCTCGGTCCCGGCCCGGGCCAGCAGATCGGGCAACGCGTCCGCGAGCGCACCCCGCGTCGTGGCGCGGTGGGTGCCGACGACCAGAACCGGCATCCGCCGGATCACCGCGGCCAGCCGGGACAGCAACCGGATGCTGGGTTCATCCGCCCAGTGCAGGTCCTCGAGCACGAGCAGCAGACCGGCGGCACCCGCCGCCGCCGCGAGGGCGTCGAGAATCGCGGTCTGCGCACCGAACTGCCTGGCCGCCGTATCGGCGGCGGGGATCGAACCGACCCGTCCGGTCTCGAACGCGGCCTCGACCGCCGCCCGCGGCCCGGGCACATCATGCAACGCCCGCAACCACGGCCACAGCGGTGGCATCCCGGGGTCGTCGACCGCCGAGCCCCAGCCCAACAGAACATCACCGGTGTTGTCGGCCAGCGCCTCGGCCAGCCTGGTCTTGCCCACACCCGCCGGGCCCGCGAGCAGGACGAGCCGACCCGTCCCCGACCGTGCCTGGGCCAGCCGACTGCCGAGCAGGGCCAGGTGCTCGTCCCGGCCGACGAGTGGTTCGGCGATACCCACCCAGCGAGTATCCCGGTCAGGTACTCGGCCGCGTACCAGCACTCGGGTGCCCGCCCGGATGCCGCGAGACGGTGACTGGGCACACGCCGGACAACGGACAGGGGAGGACACCCATGCTGATGCGAGTGGACGGGTGTACCGGGGGGATCGGCCCGGCCGGGCGCGACGTGGTCGACGGTTGGCAGCTGCTTTCGCTGTCTTCCGATCAGTACATGGTGGTTACGCTGCGCGACGGCGACCGGGAGTCCGCGACCCCGGGCGACTACCTCGTCACCCGCGACGAGTCCGCCTCGAGCGCGGCGGCCTTGCCCCTGGCCGCGGCCCTGGTGTGGTTCCCGGACACCACCGGGTGGGCCGGCACGCCCAGCGGGTCAACTCCGTCCTGGCCGACTTTTCGTCAGATGCCCGGTTGGGTCCGGCTTCTCGCCGGCACCGCGGTCGACCGCTCGGCGCTGGTCCTGATGCTGGCCACGTCGACGCGGGCGATCGACGACGCCTGCCGGGCGAGCCGCGGGACGCCACTGCCACCGGGTCAGGATCCCGCCCTGCTCGCCACACCCGATCGCGTGGCGTTCTGCGCCGTGACCGCCCAGATCCTGGTGCCGACCGCGGCGGGGTGCGCGCGATGAATCTGACCGCCGCCGTCACCCGCGCCTTCGCGCCCGCGACCGGCCAACGGCACCCCCAGCTCGGGGTCGAGATCGAGCTGATCCCGCACCGCGGGGGGCAGCCAATCGACCCTGCCGTCCTCGCCGGCGGTTTCGACCCCGCGTTCACCGCGGCCGCCCGCCCATCGTTCGAGCCCGGCGGCCAGTTGGAGCTGAGCCCGCCGCCGCACGCCTCCGTCCGCGACGTCGCCAGCGCGGCAGGTCGGCTGCTGGCCCGGGCCGAGGAAATCGGCCGGTGCCGCGGGATCCGGTTCGACCTGATCGGGGTCGATCGCCGGCATGACTGCACTCAGGTGCCGCTCCGGTCCACGACCCCGCGGTACCTGGCGATGCAGCGCGAATTCGACCGGACGGGGCAGGACGGACGCCGGATGATGCGGCTGACCGCCTCCCTGCAGGTGTGCGTCGACCTGCTGCCGGGTCGGCCCGGGGTGGAGCAGTGGCTGGTCAGCAACCTCGTCGGTCCCGCGCTCGCGGTCGAGTTCGCCAATTCCCCCGGCGTCGCCCGCTCCCGGCTGGCGATCTGGCGCGGTGTCGATCACCGGCGCACCGGCTACGACGGACGGCACCTGGATCCCGCGGACCCCGTCGGCGCCTACGCGGCCTTCGCGGCCGCCGCCGACCGGTTCGACCTGCCCGACGCGAACCGGCCGGACTATCACCTGAGCACGCTGTTCCCGCCGGTTCGTCCCCGCGGCGGATACCTGGAGATCCGTTACCTGGACGCTCAACCGGTCGGGCGGATCGCCGAGGCCGTGGCGGTGGTCGCCGCTCTCACCCTCGAGCCCCGCGCCCGCCGCGACGCGCTGGACCTGCTGCTGCCGCGGGTCGGCGACATCGACGGGGCCTGGGGTCGCGCGGAGATCGGCGAGTGTCCGGACCGCGGCGCGGTACTCGCCATCGCCCGGGCCGGAATGAGGCGGCTGCCAAGGGATTTCCTGCCGATCGAGGTCGCGGAAGGGCGGTGGGCGGCATGACGGTCATGGTGGTGGTCGACGCCTTGGAGTCGCTCGACCCGTCCCTGGACACCTCCGTCGGCCTCATGCACGCCGCGCAGGACGCCGGGCACCAGGTCTGGGTGACCCGGCCCGGTGACCTCGACGTGGTCGACGCCCGGCCCCGCGCGCTCGCGAAGGCCATCACGCTCACGCCGAGCGAGCCCGCCGGCGGTTGCCGGTGGACCGTGCCCGCGCCGTGGTGCCGGGTGGTCGCCACCGAGCACGTGTGGCTGGACCGGGCGGACGCGGTGTTCATGTGGGCGGAGCCCCCGGTGGACGAGCGTTACCGGCACGCCACGTTCGTGCTCGACCTGCTCGACCCGGCGCGGACCGCGGTGGTCAACGATCCGCGGGGGCTGCGGGTCTGCAGCGAGCACCTGCTGCCGCTCCAGTTCCCCGACCTCATTGCATCGACCATCCTGACGGCCGAGCCGGCCACGATCCGCGGCTTCGTCGCCGACCACGACGACTGCGTGCTCAAACCGGTCGACGGCTTCGGCGGCCGCGGCGTCCTCCGGCTTCGTCCCGACGACCCGAACCTCGCCTCCCTGCTGGAGATCTCGACCGCGAACGGATCCCGCCCGGTACTCGTCCAGGAGTACCTGCCGCAGGTGGAGGGCGGGAACAAGCGGGTCTTCATGCTGGACGGCCGGCCGCAGGCCGCCGTCTACCGCTACCCGCTCGGCGACGACTTCCGGATCGGCCACCCCAGTACGCCGGCGCCGGTCACCGCCCGGGACCGGCAGATCTGCCGGGCGTTGGCTCCCACCCTGGCCCTGCACGGCATCCGGGTGGCGGGTCTGGATGTCATCGGCCCGTACCTCATCGAGGTCAACATCACCAGCCCGGGCGCGCTGCGAAAGGCCGACGCGCTGCTGGGCACCCGGCTGTGCGCCGAGGTTCTCGACCACGTCCTACCGTCCGCTCGAATGACAGGAGAATCGGCATGACCATCGCCCTGGTGTGCACCGCGGTGCTCGCCCTGATGCTGTTCCTGTTGGGCTTCAACGTGTCCCGGATGCGTGGGGTCCGCGCGAAGGAGGGCGGGACCCAGCTGCCCACCGATCCGTCGGACCGGCTGTTCATCGCCATCCGCGCGCACGGCAACGCGTCGGAATACGTGCCGACCCTGCTGGTGCTGTTCCTGTTGCTCGGGTGGCTGGCCCCGTCCTGGTGGAGCGCGATCCTGATCGTGGGCGCCACCGCGTCCCGGGTGCTGCATGCCGCCGGCATGCTCCGCGCGCGCAGCATGGCCGCCGAGGCGGCTCCCCGGCTGATCGGCGCCATCGGCACCTACGTGTTCGGTGCGGCCCTGGCGGTCACCGTGGCGATCGCTGCGGTCTGACGGGCGCGGTCGCAGCACCATGCGCAGTCGGCCGAGCTTGCGAGGTCGCCAGACAGCACAGGAGGACCGGGCGCAGACAACCCGGCGACGTTGGAGCCGGGTTGCTCAGCGCGGTCCTGGGCCCTCCAGCGGCTCCGTCGGGTTCGGGCCGGCGTTGGTGCTGACGCCCCGGCGGATCCGGCTGGTCGTGGCCGCGCTGATGGCCGGCGTGCTCGTCGCCGGCCTGGACCAGACGGTCGTGGCCGTGGCCCTGCCGACGGTCGTCGGTGACCTGGACGGCGTCTCCGCAATGGCCTGGGTGACCACGGCGTACCTGCTGGCCGGCACCCTGGTCATCCCCATCTACGGCAAGTTCGGCGACCTGTGGGGTCGCCGGCGCCTGTACCTGGTCGCGATCGGGCTGTTCACCGCGGCCAGCGTGGGCGTCGCACTGTCCACGACGCTCACCACGTTCGTCTGCTGGCGGTTCGTGCAGGGACTGGGCGGCGGCGGGCTGATGGTTCTGGCCCAGGCCATCGTCGCCGACATCGCCCCGGCGCGGCAACGGGGCAGGTACCTCGGACCGATCGGCGCGGTCTTCGGGCTGTCCGCGGTGGCCGGCCCGCTGGTCGGCGGATTCTTCACCGACACCCCGGGCCTGGGCTGGCAGTGGTGCTTCTGGATCAACCTTCCGATCGGCGTCGCCGCCTTCGCGATCGCCGCCGGCACGCTCACCCTGCCCCGGCTCCGGGCGACCGCGCCGATCGACCATGCCGGCATCGCCGTCCTGTCGCTCGCCACGACGTGCCTGGTGCTGCTGGCCGACGTCGGCGGATCCGGCGGGTGGGTGTCCTGGCCCGCGATCGCGGTCGCCGGTGTGCTGCTGATCGCGGTCGGGGCGCTGGTGCCGATCGAGCGACGGGCCGCCGAACCGCTGCTGCCGCCCTCCCTGTTCCGCAACCGGGTGTCCCTGGTGGCGCTCGCACTGCGGGGGCTGATCGGGGTGGTCATGCTCTCCGCGATCGCCTTCCTGCCCACGTTCCTGCAGATGAGTTCCGGGTTGTCGGCGGCCGGCTCCGGCCTGCTGATGCTGCCGATGGCCGCCGGCATCATGGTGTCCATTCAGACGTCGGCCGCGGTCATCGAAAGAACCGGACGGTACAAGGCGGTGCTGGCGGCCGGGGTGCTGGTGCTGGCGGTGGCGATGATCTGGCTGAGCACCCTGTCCGGCGGGACCTCGCTGTGGCTCGTCGGCGGGATGCTCGGCACCCTGGGCGCCGGCCTGGGACTGATCATCCAGAACGTCGTGCTGGTGGCCCAGAACGCCGTCCCGCCGGTCGTCGTCGGCACGGCGACCGGCACCAGCAACTACGTCCGGGAGGTGGGGGCCACCCTGGGCGTGGCCGTGTTCGGCGCCGCGTTCACCGCTCGCCTGGCCGAGAACCTCGGCGCCGCCGTGGGTGCCCACCCGGCGCTGGCGACGGCCGCGGGGATCGACACTCCGGACGGGCTGGTTCCGGCGGCCGTCGCGGCCACGGCCGAGCCGCTGCACACGGCCATCGTGGACGGCTATGCCGCCGCTCTCACGCCCCTCTTCCTCGGGTTGCTGCCGGTGCTGGGGGTGGCGCTGGTGTGCACGCTCGTCCTGCGGGAGCTGCCGTTGGCCCAGCTCGCCGGGCTGGTGGCGCGCGGGGAGGCGATCACGCCTGGCACCGATCGGTGACTCGAGGGCTGCGGAGCCAGCTGTCGGGTCCATCCCCATGCACCCCGGAGGAACCAGCAGGCGCACGAGCGGAGCCCGCGGCCGAATCGGCGAGTGGATGATCGGTGGAGCTGACCTCGCACGGGTCCGTGGACGTAGTCGCACTCCGGTACCCGCCGACGCACTGAGCGGATGGGGCCAGGCCAGTGGTGCCCGGCATCGGGATGCCGAGCGGGTCGGTCGGCAGCTGCTGCTGGGACTGCACGAACAACCCCACGACCCGGTCGCCGGGGAGCAGTCGCTGCCGGGGGTGCTGCTGTTGCGGGGTGAACGGATCCTCGCCGCGGCCGCGCGTGCGCTGGACATGGCCGACCTGACCGCACGTCTCCAACCCGGCTCCATCGACCCGGCATTTGTCGGCGTCGCCGATGCCGCCGCTGCATGATCTGCGGCACCACGCCCATCGACCCGGTGACGTCGAAGAGCACCACGATCGGCGTCGAGTTCGGGTGGTCGGCGCGGTCCCGCGCTTCATCTCTCCCGTTCCCGAACCACGGGACTCCTCCGCATGAACGGCCGCGACCCCCAGTCTCCGCTCCATGCGCCCTAGCCGCTGCGGCAAGGCGTCGTTACCGTCCGCGAAGACCGGCAGCAGCATCCGCGCGGAGCAGCTCCAACACCGGTGACCAGTACTTTGTAACCCGGTAACTGCGCAGCGGATAGGCAGGGGCTTTGTTGGAGGAGGGAACGCTGCCCGCAGTCAGGCTGCGACTCCTTTTCGACGGCCAGCAGTCGTAACCATTCAAGGCCTGACGCGTCGCTGTCAGTTAGCCTACAAATCACTATTCAGCTCGGACTAATACCGGATCTGACTCAGCCATTACATCCTCGTGGACGAAGTCGCGAATGGTAACGCCTATCGTATCTTCTTCGGCGAAGTTTACATACATGTAGGATCGATGGACGCAATTCGGGTCTTCGCCTTGCGCCTTTTCGCTAAGAATCACGGATGTTGTAGTGACTCGATGGACGTACAAAAGGTACGAGCAAACGAATGGACCCCGAACCGTAGGGAAGATTTCGCGAGAACGCCCAATGATCCCAGCAGCAGACGGACGGCCTTCCAGGGTAACAGTCGCAAAATAGTGCAAGTCACTCATTCGTCCGTATTGGACCATCATCCCGCTCCAACGCCCGACAAGCGAAGCAGGAATCGAATCTTCTGTGGTCCCGGCCGATACCCGAGGACTACTTACTGGGTTCTTCGGGGCAAGCGTTGGATCAACTGGTATTGGCGATACCGGCATCGAGGTCGAGGGCGGGACGCCAGCGATGGTGGCCTGAGGTTCCAGAGAACTGGACTGACTGCACGCCAAAGCAAAGATGCCAGCCACTATCCCGGTGATCAGGGAAAACACGCCGCCGACGACCGCGATCTGCAGACCTTCCTGATCGTGCGCCATGTCGCCCATCCCGCCCGAGCCGCAAGTGAATGCGGCAGGATAAAGTAGTCCGTTGTTTGATTGCGGCGAATCAAACACCCACGCCCCGTGTGATACTGGCTACCTCAGCTTCGTGACTCAACTACACCAGGGGTTCTTGGGAGTGCTCTGTGCATACCCAATGGAACCGGCAATGACGTCCTTTAGCAACGCGCTGTGGCGCTCGGTCCCGGACAGCGGGTATACTCTCCGTTACGGCCCGCCTCCAGGGAGTCATGATGCCCCTTTGGATTTAGACTCTCGCACCCGTCCAGGCGACACATGACCTGCACTTGGGTCCGAACGTCGTGAAGCAGGGCTGGGACGGCATCGCGGTCAACTCGTTCCCGAACTGGTCGAGCACGACCTACAGCGTCGATTTCATTCCGGAGGAGTCCCGGAGCCACGCTTACGATGTCCGGCCTGACGGAAGCGATGTACAGCTGGATTGAACCTTTGGCTGCGGGGACCGACGGCAGTGGGGTCCAAGTTCAAAGGGATCGCACGACCCGGGGGTGACAGCGGACTTACACTGTTTCATGACCTTCAAGCGAGGTGACAAGGCCAAGGCCGTCCACGACGTGGCGCTCGGTGAGGACATTGTCATACGTACTGGCTGTCCGCATCTCTCAGCGCATCGGTACGCTCAATCACAGGTACGTCGTCCATTTTACCTCAGAGACGACGTCGCCGAAAACGAGTTCGTCGTCAAAGGTTTAGTGGACACTGATCTCGAACACGCGGGCTAACGGCCTTGCTCAAACTGCGGCGGCAGGCTCGTCTTAGGTTAGCCTGGACTCGATTCCAAGAATTGAGTCGCCGACTTCATGCCTCGACTATTCGACTGGCGTGTCTACATGCACGTATGAAGCATCCATGCAAGGCTGGACATGTGCCGTTCACCGACTACGCGCCGGTCATCACCGGGGGCTTCACACTTACCTGCGCATGTCCTGGCGGTTGGATTACCTACAAGATCCAGAATCGGACCGCTGCACAGAACGCCACACAGCACGAATTAGCGGCCGACCAACGCGAGCAGGCGCTGTTCGACAAGCGCGCAGCCGCGTACACCGATTTGATCTCATTGCTGCTGCGAGAATCGTCATGCACGACTAAAATCGCCACCGATGAAGTGAACGTTCTAGCCCTGCGCGAGGAACTGACCCCGTGGCCGCACGGGGCTTATTCGAGCCCTCGCACCAATCCACGTCTACGGTACGCACGCTCTGATCCACTTCGCGTCGTGGGGCTGGCAACGCCCTAACCGGCAACATACGTGACATTTTGGACTGCTTTGAAGAATATGAGAGGCGTACCCCAGAAGACAGAAGACCGCGCAACTGAGCAGGCCAAGCGTGAGTTGAAGTTTGGCGCAGCAGAGCTGACGACCGAGAATGCGACATATATCCGGCTCCTGATGAACGCCTTGCGCGAGGATTTGGCCTGCCGATATGCACAGGAGATGGCGGTTCAGGCTATCGAGGAATCCAACGAGGGTGTGACGAATTTGTTGCGACCTGGCAAGCGTTGCGTAGCTCAACACCAGACGCCTCCACAAGCAGGAGACGAATGGCAACTAATCTCCGGCTGCCTATTTCCCCGGCTGATCCCCAGCTTCCGGCACCACCACCTTCCGCCCCTCCAGCAACTCCGCCTCACTCGCCATCAGCAACGACACCCCCTCCTCCGATCCACTCATCGGCCGATCCAGACGGGGAACCCGCGCGTTCCAGCCCCTCGGAACGGACATCGGGACATACTGACGGCAACCGGGCATGCGCGGCAGCCCGACAGAACCACCGCGCCAGACGGCCGATCAGCTCAGGACCACGATGGTGACCGACAAGGCCAGGATCGCCACGATCTGACCAACCCCGGTCGCCCAGAAACGGGAACTTGATGATCGTTGTCCGGTGCAATGATTCGATGGTCAACCCCGACAAACGCGGTTTCGTTGCGGGTATCGAACTCGTCTGTCCTCCAACGGCTCTGGAGCATCTGGCGCGTGCTGGTCGCGGACGGCGCCCTGTGGTTCCAGCTCAGATCAGCCACCCTGTCCCTTTCGGTGGAGCCTCAACGGCATGAAAATTTGACGGGGCTAGTTGAACCGCCGACGCCGGTCCTTTCTTGAGCCTGGAGCCCGTAGGATCAGCCTGGCGCCGGGCCCGACCCTGAAGGGTCACGCACTCTGCTTCACGAGGCGGCAGGCAGCTCCGCTGTTGTGTAGTTGGAGCAGGTTCTGGAGGGAGACGGGAGGATGGGTGGCGCTGCCTCCCAACAGTTAGATTTTCCGGTCAGACCGATCAGGGTCGCGGCGACCGCGGTCAGCACAGCGCGTTTCGCCTGTATCAATCAGCCACCACGACGCCACCACCCCAACGCCCAGCGTTTCCGGGACGACCCGGTGCTGCTCAAGCCGCAGGAGCGCGGCGGAGTCGCCGACCCGGTCGGGATGCAGCGCTAAAGCATACCGCCGGAAGGTCTGCTTGGCCGCCCGCCGGGTCGCGGAGTCATCGCCGGCCGGGCCGAACACATCGTCGGGTCCCGTCGCGCCGAGCACTGCGTCCCTGGCCGCTCCTGTCGTCGTCATGTTCATGGTCTGTATGACTAACTGATATGTGGGCCACTCTTGTCAAGAGTTAAGCGGAGATTCGCGACAAGATTCTTGCTGAGGCTCGTCGGCGGGGGTCTATGTGACCCTGGCGGTGACCGGCGGCGCTGTGAGCGTGTCGTTGGCGACGCGGGTCAGACTGATATTCGCGGGTTGGTTACCGCAGGACGGTGCTGTTCGAGTGGAGCGTTTCGCTGGTCTAAAGGGCGAGCG
>Ga0164241_10002472_pt1 | contig 19971 bp, 16 predicted proteins | sample OricomyardsoilBY_FD_108780 | JGI IMG/M metagenome (GOLD analysis project Ga0164241, IMG submission 108780) | Backyard soil microbial communities from Emeryville, California, USA - Original compost - Back yard soil (BY) | ecosystem: Environmental > Terrestrial > Soil > Unclassified | place: USA... | reverse complement strand
GTCGAGCGCATGGCATCACTTCCAAGCAGGCGGATGGGCGATGTATCTCATCCTGTTTTGGCTCATCTGCTCGATCGCCGTGATCGCGGAACGCTCCGTGTATCTGTTTGGCGCATCGATCAACAAAGAGGTTTTCCTCGCGACCATGCAGAAGTGCATCCTGGCCGGCGACATCGCCAAGGCCGTGAAGATGTGCTCGGCCGCCAACGCCCCGCTCGCCCGCATCGTGCAGTCGGGTCTGGTGAAGGTGAACCGTCCGGACGAAGAAGTTCAGGCGGCCATGGACGAGTCCGCTCTCCGTGAGATGCCGAAGATCGCCAAGCGCACGGGCTTCCTCGCCCTGTTCGCTAACCTGGCCATGCTCTGCGGCTTGTTCGGCACCATCGTTGGTCTGATCAAGGCGTTCGGCGCGGTCGGCGGTGAGTCGGTCGATCCGAGCCAAAAGGCCCGCATTCTGGCTGAAGGTATCGCTGAAGCCATGAACTGCACGGCTTTCGGTCTGCTCTCGGCCATCTGTGCGCTGATGGGCTTCGCATTCCTCAACGGCAAGACGCAGACGATGGAAGACGACATCAACGAGGCGTCCGTCCAGGTTCTGAACCTCGTCGTCGCCAACCGTCAGAAGGTCAACCTCCAGGGTATCGAGGGCTGAGCCCTCTGCGGTGCAAGGCCACTACCTATCAAAGGTAGTGGCCCGCGCCGTGTCTCAACTGGTTTCGTTGGCTGTTGGTTAAGGAGCGCGCATGGCTGGTATTGATACGGGCGGTGGCCACGGTGGCAAGCGGTCGACCAATCACGAAATCCCGCTGATCCCGTTCATCGACTTCCTCCTCTGTCTGGTGGCGTTCTTGCTGGTGACCGCCGTTTGGTCGCAGATGGCCCGCATCAATGCGGACGCCCGCGTGCCCGGTCCACCCAAGGACGAGCCGCCCGAGGAGATCAAGAAAGAGAAGCAGCTCCACGTGGAGATGAAGGGCGAGTCCAAGTTCCAGCTCATCTGGAAAGAGGGCAACACCGTCGTCAACACCATCGACGTCGATCGCAAGGCAGTGCCGGTCGGCAACGAAGGCGACATCCGCTTCCCCGATCTCGCCAAGAAGATCGCCGAAGAGTGGAACCAGAACGGGTCGCACCGCGGTGATCTGAAGGACGACAAGAAGACGGATCAGGCCATTTTGCACACGGACAACAGCACTCCGTTCTCCGACGTGGTGGCCGTCATCGACGCCATCTACACGCCGAAGCGCGACTGCTCGGTGTGCGAGCGCGGCAAGACCATCAAGATGCCCGGTTTCAACGTGACCTTCTCGGTGAACTGAAATGTCGGAAAAACCGCTCAACCGCTTCCATCAGCCGATCGCCCAACCGGGGCGCCGTCTGCTCCACCACGTGCCCTTGCGTTTCGTGCGCAAAAAGGTGTCCGGTGGTGGCCAGCGCTCGGTGAACCAAGAGATCCCGCTGATCCCGTTCATCGACTTCTTGCTCTGCATCGTGCTCTTCTTGTTGGCCAGCTTCTCGGCCAGCGGTGAGCTGCCGATCGACAAGAACGTCAAGCTGCCGAACGCCGAGAACGTGCTCGACATGACCGACGCACCGATGGTCGCGGTCACTGGCACGCAGATCTTGGTCGACGGCACCCCCGCCGGCAACACCCGCGCCATCGTCGAGGCCAACCGGCTGCAGCGCGTGGACGAGCTCTTCAACGTGCTCAAGAACAAGCGCGAGCTGTGGAAGCAGCTGAACCCCGGCAAAGAGTTCGGTGGTGTCGTGGTGCTCCAGGTCGATCGCAAGGTCGAAGCGCTGGTCGTCAAGAGCGTATTCCAGACCGCCGCGTTCGCGGGCTACCCGAACGTGAGCTTCATGGTCGGGCGCCTCGGCCAGCAGGGCGGCTGAGGAACATCTGAAATGCGGGAGCGAGGGCTCCCCTCATTGAACCAAGCGCGCGCCGAACGTCGGCGCGCGTTGGTCTATGGGAAGGTCGCGCTGCGTGCAATGCCGGCGCACTTCTGGCTCTGGGTGCTGGTCGGCGGCGCTGCGTTCGGCGTCATCTATTGGCGCTCGGCCGAGAGCCGCCTGGAAGCGCGCAAGAGCGCGGTCATGGCGAAGCAACGCGCCATCGAGGTCGCTCTCGGTCCGAAGATGAAGCCGTTCCGCGACCAGGTCGAAGGCTGGGCGCGCGAGCTGGCCGCGGACGGGCCAGCCGATTTCGTGGCCCCCGGCGACGCCGTGAAAGACTTGAGAGAAGCGCCGGGCGTGTACCTGCGGCTGCGCCGCGAAAACGCCAAGAGCGCCAAGCAGATTCGTAAAGCGGCGCAGGCCTCGCTGCTCGACGGCTTCACCTCGTGCTTGTTCGTGAGTCCAACGGGCTTGCCCACCCAGGGCACCGCCTGCCGGTTGACGAGCGAATGCCAGCCGGGCCAGCTCTGCAACGAATGGGGAGTGTGCGCCCCTCCGCCGCGCCCGTACAACATGCGGCTGGCGTATCGCTCCTTGCGCGTGCTCACGACCGACTGGAGCGACGAGCTGCACGAAGCCGACAGCGAGCTCGGAGTGAACGGCTACGATCGCGATCTGGACAGCGTTGCCAAGTACGACGTGCCGGTGGCGGTCGAAATCATCAAGAAGGCGCGCTTCGTGACGCTCGTCATCGACGAAGATCCGCCCGGAGGGCTGCCCAAGCAGCCGACGGGCTCGACCGAGACTCCGGAGGAACAGCTGCAGCGCCTGCCGCACTTTGCCCGTGTCGGAGTGTGGGAGCTCGCCACTAAGACGCCGCTCTTGCGGATTCGAGCCGAGGCCGCCGCGGATTTCGTGGCCATGGCCGGCCACCGAGCGACCAGCCCCGAGACGGCGGCGGCGCAGGCGCGCCAGGCCAACAGCTGTGCGCTGGCGCTGGCGGTGCGGGCTCGTATCACGCCCCAGCCTTAGCGCGGGGGGGCCCGGCGCTGGGAGCCCCAAAGCCTCCGCCCCCAGGCGTGAGCACGCTGAGGCGAGCCCCGGCGGAGACCTGGAACGACGTGGCGCCGGGTAGCTCTCGCCCATCGAGCAGGTTTTGGCCGCGCGCCCCCGGCGACCCGCCTTGCAAACCGAAGGGCTCGCTCACCCGGCGCTCGGACAAGATAGAGACGTGGGTGCTCACCTGAAACTCGAGCACGCGCCGCACGCCATCGCCGCCGGGCATGCGCCCTGCGCCACCCGACCCGCGCCGCACCGAGTGCTCGAGCACCCGCACCGGGAAGCGGCGCTCCATCACCTCCGCGTCCGTGATGCGGGTGTTGGTCATGTGGGTGTGTACGGCCGAAGCGCCCGAGAAATCGCGGCCGGCACCGGCGCCGCCGGCGATGGTCTCGTAGTAGCCATAGCGGCCATCGCCGAACGACAAGTTGTTCATGGTGCCTTGGCTGGCGGCGGCGAGGCCTGCGGCGGCCAGCAGCAGGTCGACGACCCGCTGCGAGGTTTCGACGTTGCCGCCTGCCACAGCGCGCGCGGGGCTGGGAGAGAGCAGGCTCCCCTCGGGTATGCGCACGCTCACGTGGCGCAGGCAGCCGCTGTTGAGCGGAATGGGCTTTCCCACCAGCACCCGCAGGAAATACAGCACGCACGCCAGCGTCACCGCGCGCGGCGCGTTCAGGTTCCCGGCGTGCTCCGCGCCAGTTCCCTCGAAATCGATGTGGAGGCCGCTCGGGCCGACGTCGAGCGTGACGCTGAGCGGCGTACCGTCGTCCAGCGCATCGCGGAAGCGGTGACGCCCCGGCGATAGCTTGGCGAGGGCGCGCCGCACCTCGCTCGCGGCGTTATCCTGCACGAAGCGCATGTAGCTCTCGACCTGCTCGAAGCCGCGCTCGGCCGCCAGTTGCAAGAGCAGGTTGCCCCCGGTGCGGGCCGCGGCCAGCTGCGCTTCGAGATCGGCCAGGTTTTCCTCGACGCGGCGCGCCGGCAGGGGGCCGCTCTCGAACAGGCGGCGCAGCAGCTGGTGCTCGAGCGTTCCTGCGCGGCCGACCCTGACGCTCGAGAGCACGATGCCTTCTTCGGCCAGGGTGCGGGAAAAGGCCGGCATGGAGCCGGGCGTGCTGCCCCCCACGTCCGCGTGGTGGCCACGGCTCGCGGCGAAAAACCGCAATTTGCCCGAAGCGTCGTGGACGGGGGCGACGACCGTGATGTCGGGCAGGTGCGAGCCGCCGTGCGCCGGATCGTTGGTGGCGAACAGATCGCCCGGCGCGAGCCGAGGGTGGGCAGCCAGCACGGCTTTGACCGACTCGCTCATGGCGCCCAAATGCACGGGAATGTGCGGAGCGTTGGCGATCAGCTCGCCGGCGGGGTCGAACACCGCGCAAGAAAAATCGAGCCGCTCGCGGATGTTCACGCTGAGCGCGGTTTGGCGCAGCGTGCGCCCCATCTGCTCGGCGATCGACATGAAGCGGCTGGCATAGATTTCGAGCAGCACCGGGTCAGGGCCGGCCTCGGCGCGGGGTCGCGGGCCCGCCAGTGATGCGCGCACCTCCACCGGGGTGAGCCGCAGCAGCCCCTCGGCGCTGGCCTCGAGGCGGAAGCCAGGCTCGAGCACGATGGTGCCGGTGGCCTCCGCGATGATGGCCGGGGCAGCCACCACCGCGCCCGGGCCGAGCGTTTCGCGTTGGTAGACGGGCACGTGCTCGAGCCAGGCCCCGTCCAGGTACAGCCGAGCGTGGCGCGCGGGCGCAGGCGCTGCCGATGGTTGCGCCAGCGCGGGCGCGCGGTCGAGCTGCGAAAGGGGCTCGCTGAGCGTCACGTGCAACGAGGCGATTTCGAGCGCGCGGCCCTCGTGAAGGTAGCCGAACCTGGCTCGAAATTGCGCCGCGAACGCGTCGTTCACGGCGTCCTCGTTCGCCGCGAACGGGACCAAGAACGTCGTTTCGGTGCCGGCGTAACGCACGCCCAGGCTCGAGCTGCCGGCGAGACTTTCCGAGTCCGCACCGTCGCGCTCGAGCGCCGCGCGTCCCTCCGCGGCCAGCCGCGCCAGCTCGCCGTCGAGCCGAGCCAGCACTTCGTCGCTCACCGGCTGCGCTCCGGCGTCGCGGCTGCCGTCCCAATGAAGCCGTGAGATGCCGATACCCCAAGCCGAGAGCACGCCCGCGAGCGGATGGAACAGCACTTCTCGTACGCCCAGCTCACGCGCCAGCGCGCAGGCGTGCTGGCCGCCGGCCCCGCCGAATACGACGAGCGCGTGCTCGCGTAGGTCGAAGCCGCGCAGGGCCGTCACTTCGCGGATGGCTTGGGCCATGTTGGCGTTGGCGACGCGAAAGAAGCCCTCGGCGACGTCCAGCGGCCGATAGTCGTGGCCCTTTTCTGCCAACTCCGCGGCCAGCGCGCGCAGCGGAGCCAGCGGCGCGTCCTCGACCAGACGCACAGGGAAGCGATCGGGAATCAGGCGGCCGAGGGCCAAATTGACGTCGCTGATCGACAGCGCTTGCGCGCTCGGATGTCCGTAGCAGAGCGGCCCCGGAACGGCCCCAACGCTCTCGGGGCCGACCCGCAGCCGTTGGCCGTCGAAGCGGCAGATGGAGCCACCGCCCGCCGCCACGGTGTGCACGTCGAGCATCGGCGCGGCGATGCGCGTGCCGGCCAGCTCGCTCTCGTAAACGCGCGATAGCGAGCCGCCTTGCACGCGGGTGACGTCCGTCGAGGTGCCACCCATGTCGAAGCCCACGGCCTCTCGTACTTGAGCGAGCCGCGCTACCGCGACCAGCGCCTCCGCACCGCCGGCAGGGCCCGACAGCACCGAAGCGGCGCCGCGAAAGCGCTCGCGCGCGCACAGGCCACCGCTCGACTGCATCAAGAGCAAGCGAGAACCGGGCAGCTGCTCGGCCAGCGTGCCCAAGTAGCTCTGCAAGAGCGGCGTCACGTAGGCGTCGAGGGCGACGCTGCTGGCGCGTTGCAGGTAACCGATGGTCGGCGCGACCTCGAAGCCGGTGGCCACGAAGCGAAAGCCGACCGCGCGAGCCACGGCGGCAATCTCGGCCTCCAACGTGCCCGAGCGATAATCGTTGAGCACCGCGATGCCGACGCTGTCGATGCCGGTTCGTCGCAGGGCTAGTAGCGCTTGCCTCAGCTCTTCGGGCTCGGGCCGCTCCAGCGGCTCGCCCTGGGCGCTCAGGCGAGCTTGTACCTCCAGCACTTGCTCGGGCAGCGGCGCCGCTTTCTCGATGCGAAGCGCGAACAGCTGCGGCCGCGTCTGATCACCGAGCGCCAGTAGATCGCCGAAGCCGCGCGTCAATAGCAGGGCCGAGCGGGCTCCGCGTCGTTCCAAGAGCGCGTTCGTGCCCAGCGTCGTGCCCAGGCGCAGCTCGCACGGCGGAATCGGGGCGTCGCTCGCCAGGCCGAGCAGACGCCGAATACCCAAGAGGGGAGCGTCGTCGCTCGACGGCACCTTGACGACCGACAGCTCGCCCGTGGTGGGGTGTCGGCCGATGCAGTCGGTGAAGGTGCCGCCACGGTCGACGAAGAACTGCCAGCGCGCGGCGTCGGCCATGGACGCGCCGAGCCTAATGCAAGAGCTTCGGTCCGGGCTCCGATTTCCCGCTGTAGCGGAAGGTCAGCTTCTTGTCTTCGACGTCGACCCGGACGTGCCCGCCGTGCTCCAGGGCGCCGAACAAGAGCTCGTCGCCCAGCGGCTTTTTGACCTCGTCTTGGATCAGGCGGCCGAGGGGGCGCGCGCCGTTCTGCTTGTCGTAGCCCTTTTCGGCCAAGTACGCCTTGGCTGCGCTCGACAGCTCGATGGTGACCTCGCGGTCGAACAGCTGAGACCCTAGCTCAGCCACGAACTTGTCGACGACGCGCGTCATGGTCTCGGGCGACAACGGATCGAACGAGATGCGCGCGTCCAGCCGATTACGGAACTCGGGGCTGAACGTGTTCTTGACGGCCAGGTCGTCGCGGCCCGGCTCGTCACGGTTGCCGAAGCCGACCAGGCCGCGTTGCAAATCCTGCGCGCCCACGTTGCTGGTCATGATCAAGATGACGTGGCGAAAATCCGACTTTTTGCCGTTGCTGTCGCTCAGCGTGCCGTGATCCATCACCTGCAGGAGCACGTTGAAAACGTCCGGGTGCGCTTTCTCGATCTCGTCCAACAGCAGCACGGTGTGGGGCGTCTTGGCGATCGCCTCCGTCAACAAGCCGCCGCGATCGTAACCCACGTAGCCGGGGGGCGCGCCGATCAGCCGGGAGACGGTGTGCCGCTCCATGTACTCGCTCATGTCGAAGCGAACCAGCTCGATGCCCAGCGTCTTGGCCAGCTGCTTGGCGGCTTCGGTCTTGCCCACGCCAGTCGGGCCCGTGAACAAATAAGAGCCGATGGGCTTTTCGGGGACGCGTAGGCCGGCGCGCGACAGCTTGATGGCCGTCACCAGCTCGGTGAGGGCGCGATCTTGGCCGAATACGACCTTGCGCAGATCGCTCTCCAAGTTTCGGAGCGCGCTCTTGTCGTCGGTCGAGACCTGGCGGGGCGGAATTTGCGCGATGCGGGCCACCACGCCCTCCACGCGCTCTGCGGTCACGACCGCGTCGTCGCCGAGGTCCAGCTTGGTGTCGGCCCCCGATTCGTCCAGCAAATCGATGGCTTTGTCGGGTTGCTTCTTGTCGCGCAGGTGCTTGTCGGAGAGCACCGCGCACGCTTCGATGGCCTCGGGCGCGTAGCTCACCTTGTGGAACTCCTCGTACTTGGGCTGCAGGCCCTTGAGGATTTCCTTCGTCTCTTCCAGCGTAGGCTCCACCACTTCGATCTTTTGGAACCGACGGGCTAGGGCGCGGTCGCGCTCCAGGTGGCTGCGATACTCTTCGAAGGTCGTGGCGCCGATGCAGCGCAAAGTGCCGTTGGCCAGCGCCGGCTTCAGCAAATTGGCGGCGTCGAGCGTGCCCCCGCTGGCCGCGCCCGCGCCCACCATGGTGTGCAGCTCGTCGACGAACAGCACGGCGCCCTCTTGTTTCTGAATTTGCTTGAGCACCGCTTTGACGCGGTTCTCGAAATCGCCGCGGAAGCGGGTGCCGGCGACCAACGCGCCCATGTCGAGCGCGTAAATGGTGGCGTTTAGCAGGTGCTTTGGCACGTCGCCCGCGACAATCTTCGCGGCTAGCCCCTCGACGATGGCGGTCTTGCCGACGCCGGCGTCACCCACGAAGATGGGGTTATTCTTGCGCCGACGGCACAGCACCTGGATCGCGCGACGCAGCTCCTTCGAGCGCCCGACGAGCGGCTCGATCTGGCCGGCCGCGGCCGCCTCGTTCAGGTTGATGGCGAACTTGCTGAGCGGGTCGGAGACCTTCTCGCCGTCGCCGTCGCCCTCCTCGTCTTCGTCGTCGGAGCCGGCCGCTTCCAAGGCTCCGTCGTCGCCGCCGTCTTTGGCCACGCCGTGCGACACGTAGCTGACGATGTCGTAGCGCGTCAGGCCCAGCGCCGTCAGCACCTCCACCGCTTGTGAGTCGACCTCGGCAAAAATGGCTACCAGCACGTTGAAGCCTTTGAGCTCCTCTTTGCCGCTCGACTGCACGTGGATGGCGGCGCGCTGCAGCACCCGCTGAAAACCGCGCGAGGGCGCGGGCGTGACCGGCTCGGCCCCGGGCACCTTGTTCAGCTCGGTCTCCAGCACCCGATCGATCTCTTTCTTCAGGCGATCGACGTTGCCGCCAGCGCCGCGCACGACGCGCGCCGTGGCGTCGTCGTGGAGGAGGGCGTACAGCAGATGCTCCACCGTGATCAGGTCGTGGCGCCGCCGGGCGGCCTCACTCTGGGCGAGGGAACACGCAATCTCGACTTCTGCGCTGACCTTCACGCTTCACCCCCGTAGCCTTCCGGCTCTGCTGTAACCATGAGCGGGTGGCCGTGCTCTTTGGCGTAGGCCGTGACCTGCGAGGCTTTGGTCTCGGCCACGTCGCGCGAAAAGGTGCCGACTATGCCGTAACCCTTGTGGTGGACGTGCAGCATCACCTTCGTCGCTTCGGTCTCGCCCATGTGGAAGAACTTCTCGAGAACATGCACCACGAACTCCATGGTGGTGTAGTCGTCGTTGTGCAAGACGACGACGTACTTTCGAGGCTTCTCGGTCTTGGGACGTGTGGCGACGTCCGACTCTTCTTGGGGCGTTTGCTTCGGCCTATCGGTCGCCATGGCGTGGACGAGCAATTTGAGCACTCTGCCCCCCGTTGTCGAGGGGGGAGCCTCGCTCCCGGCAATACCGCAGGTTTCGCCTACCCAGTGGGCTAGGTTGCGGGCAGGGCGGTCGCGCGTCGCGTGGAAACGGCTCCAGCGGGCGAGCGGAGCCGTCCTGCGGACTCAGGTCGCCTTCTTCGGCGGCGCTTTCGGCTTGGCAGCCTCGGCGTTCTCTTGAGCGCGCTTCTGATCCCAGAGGGCGTTCTTCTTGGCGGCGCGTTCGCGCTTGCGGCGGGCGGTGCGGGGGTCTTGCGGGCTTCCCATGATGGCGGCTTCCTAGCAGCTTTCAGCGGTTGCGGGCTCAGGATTCGTCGCCCCCTGCGAGGCCGCCCGGCGATCTTGGACTCTGGCTTGGGGGCGGGCCCGCGAGCGGAGCGAACGACGGCCGCCGGGGCTCAAATTTCCCACGTCGAGCCGCTGTTCAGCAGCTTTTGCAGGCTGCCCTTGCCGAGCTTGTTCACGGCCGTGGCCTGCTGCTCCACGACGATGCCGTCGTAGGTCGGGCGTTGTTCCGCGAATAGCACGCCGATGGCGACGGGGAACTCGGGGTAGGGCATGCGCGCGAGCATGAACGCCAGCGTGGAGTTGGTCTCGTCGTGGACGAGCACGTCGCTCTCGGTGATGCCTTCGCCGAGCTTGACGACCTCGAGCTGCATGTTCTTCGGGTTCAGGCGCAGACCCTTGTCGTTGCCGGCGCCGAACAGCAACGGCTTACCGTGCTCGACGCGCACCTGGCGCTCGGCCTTCACGTCTTTCTCGCGGAAGGAGTCGAAAGCCCCGTCGTTGAAGACGTTGCAGTTTTGGTACACCTCCATGAAGGCCGTGCCCTTGTGCTGGGCGGCGCGCCGCAGCACCTCGGACAAATGCTGGGCCTCGGTGTCGATGGAGCGGGCGACGAAGCTGCCGTTCACGCCCAGCGCGAATGCGGCCGGATCCACGGGCTGATCGGCGGAGCCGCTGGGCGTGCTCTTCGTCACCTTGCCCACCTCGCTAGTTGGCGAGTACTGGCCCTTCGTCAGCCCGTAGATGCGGTTGTTGAACATCAAAATCTTGATGTCCAGGTTACGCCGCAGGCAGTGCATCAAGTGGTTGCCACCGATGCTCAAGCCGTCGCCGTCGCCCGTGGCCATCCACACCGAGAGCGCAGGGTTGGCCGTCTTGATGCCCATCGCGAAGGCCGGCGCGCGGCCGTGGATGGTGTGAAAGCCGTACGTGTTCATGTAGTACGGAAAGCGGCTGCTGCAGCCGATGCCGCTCACCCACACCATTTGCTCGAGCGGAATGCCCAGCTCGGGCATCACGCGCTGCACGGTGGCCAGGATGGCGTAGTCGCCACAACCCGGGCACCAGCGCACGTCTTGGTCGGTCTCGAAGTCTTTCTTGGTCAGCCGCGCGGTTTCGACGATGTTGGACATTCAGCTCTCCATGACCTGGCGGATTTTCTCTTCGAGCTCGGCGATCTTGAACGGCTGGCCTTGAATCTTGGGCAGGCTCTCGGCCGGCACCAGGTACTGGCTGCGGATCATCTTCACCAGCTGCCCGTTGTTCAGCTCGGGCACCAGCACGCGCTCGAAGCGCTGGAGCAGCTCGCCCAAGTTCTTGGGGAAGGGGTTCAGGTGTCTCACGTGCGCGTGCGACACGTCCAAGCCGCGCTCGCGGCAGCGCGTCACGGCTTCGCGGATGGCGCCGTAGGTCGAGCCCCAGCCGAGCACGAGCAGCTTGCCGGCATCGCTGCCGACCTCGATCTTTTGCTCGGGCACGTCGTTGGCGATGCCCGCGATCTTGGCCGCGCGCGTCTTCGTCATCAGCTCGTGATTGTCGGGGTTGTACGAGATGTGACCGGAGTTGAAGTCCTTCTCGATGCCGCCGATGCGGTGCATCAGCCCGGGGGTGCCCGGGATGGCCCAGTTGCGAGCCAACGTTTGCGGGTCGCGCAAGAACGGATGAAAACCTTCCGGATCTTTGCGGAAAGTAACGTCGATTTTCGGCAGCGTGGCCACGTCGGGGATGGCCCAGGGCTCGGCGCCGTTCGCCAGGTAGCCGTCGGTCAGCAGGAAGACGGGGCACATGTACTTGAGCGCCAGCCGCACGGCCTCGATGGCCATGTAGAAGCAGTCGCCCGGGGTGGCGGCGGCGATGACGCAGACGGGGGCTTCGCCATTTCTGCCGTACACGGCTTGCAGCAAGTCGGCTTGCTCCGTCTTCGTGGGCAGGCCGGTGCTGGGCCCGCCGCGTTGAATGTCGATCAGTACGAGCGGCAGCTCGGTGGTCACGGCCAGGCCGACCGCCTCCATCTTCAGCGCGACGCCGGGGCCGCTGGTGGAAGTGACGCCAATCTTCCCCGCGTACGACGCGCCGATGGCCGCGCAGATGGCGGCAATCTCGTCTTCCGCTTGGATGGTGGTGACGCCGAAGTGCTTGAACTTGGACAGCTCGTGCAGCACGTCGCTCGCCGGCGTGATGGGGTAGGCGCCCAGTGTCATCTCCAAGCCGCTGAGCTCGGTGGCGGCCAGGAGGCCCCAGGCGGTGGCTACGTTGCCGCCGATGTTGCGGTACTTGCCCTTCGCGACGGGCGCTTTGGGCACCTCGTAGCTGAAATGCGAGACCTCCGCCGTTTCGCCGTAGGCGTGGCCCGCTTTGAGGGCCGCAATATTGGCCGCCACCAGATCGGCGCGCTTGCCGAACTTGCCTTCGATCCACTTGATGGATGGCTCCATCGGACGGCCGTAGATCCAGAACATCAGACCGAGCGTCCAGAAGTTCTTGCAGCGGTTGGCCTCTTTGGTGGACAGGCCCGTTTCCTTCACGCTGAGCAGCGTGAGCTTGCTGATGTCGATGGCGAGCACGGAGTAGCCGGCGTTGTCCATCGAGCCGTCTTCCAGCGGATTGGCCGCGTAGCCCGCCTTCTTCAGGTTGGTCGCGTTGAAGGTTCCGCTGTTCACGATCAAAAGGCCTCCCGGCTTCAGATCGCGGAGGTTGGTCTTGAGCGCGGCCGGGTTCATGGCCACCAGCACGTCGGGCGCGTCACCGGGCGTGAACACGTCTTGCGACGAGAAGTGAATTTGGAAACCCGAGACGCCGTACAGGGTGCCGGCGGGAGCGCGGATCTCTGCCGGAAAGTCGGGGAAGGTCGCGAGATCGTTTTGTGCGAGCGCGGCGGCGGCGGTGAACTGGTCGCCCGTGACCTGCATGCCGTCGCCGGAATCTCCGGCGAAGCGAACGACGGCGCCTTTGATGATGTGGCGGGTGGGGGTGGAGTCCGAGACGGGGGTGCTGGTGGTCATGGAGCGCGCGTTTGGACGGGAAATCTCGCCCAATTGGCGAGATTGTCAAGCCATCCGATAGGGAATGGCGGAATTAACGAAACGGCGCAGAAACGCGGGATTTTAACCCGGCGTCAGCGCGAGAGGGACACGCCGCAGGGACGCGGCAGGCCCAGCAGCCAGCTCAGCACACAGCCAACCGGGCCGCCAGGCGTGTGGCTCTAAGCCGTCTTTTCGGCGTGTTTTTCGAGCAATTGCGAGAGGCGCGGGGCCGCCGCTTCGACCTGGCCCTTGGCCAGCGGGCGTAGCTTTTCGTACGCCTTCTTCAGCACGCCCTCGGCACGCTGGGCCTTGCGGTCGGTCACCGCCAGCAGGGCTTCGGCCATGCGGCCCTTGTTGTCCAACAAATGCGCCCCCGCCGGCCGGCCCTTCTCTTTGGCCTCTTGGTACAGCGGGTCCATCGCGTCCAAAAAGTCATCGAGCAGGCCCGTGACGACATCGCGCACGAAGCCTGGGCGCACGCCCTGCACGACCTTGTACCCGCCCTTGACGGCCAAGCCGGTGAGGCCGCCTTTGTCGGCCACTTCGGCGTCGAGCACCTTGATGGCGTCGTCGATCACTTGCTGGCGCTTTTCGCCCGTTCCCAGCTGCTCTTTCAAAGTTGACATGCGTGTAAGCTCCCGTTCGGGGGCGCTTATAGCAGGATTTTGCGCGTGTCTCGCGCCGAGCGCGCGCTCGGCGCAATCTGCCAAACCCTCTTGGCCCTGCCGGCGGCCCAGTAGTACAAACCTCGGAGCGAATGCCGCCGGACGCGAGCGCACTTGGGCTGCCGCGCGTGGGCCGGAACCCCGCCTGATGACCGAAGACCTCAAGCAAGGATCGAAGCTCGGTGATAACGAGCTGATGCTCAGGATCGGTCGCGGCGGCATGGCCACCGTCTGGGTCGCGCGGGAGCGCGCGAAGGATCCCAAAGACGACCGCCTGGTAGCCGTGAAGGCGATGTTGATCGAGCTGGCCGACGAGACCGAGTTCGTCACCATGTTCCTCGACGAGGTGCGCTTGGTTCGCGCCATCAAGCACCCCAACGTGGTCGAGATCTACGACGTCGGTGACGCCGACGGCATGATGTGGATGTCGATGGAATGGGTGGAGGGAGAGTCGCTACACACCGTCATCGCCGAGGCAGGCAAGCGCCGCGCCATTCCGGCCGAGCTGGCCGTCAAAATCATCGCGGACGCAGCCTCCGGTCTGCACGCGGCGCACGAGCTGCGCGACCTCGACGGCAGCCTGCGCGGCGTGGTGCACCGCGACGTGTCGCCGCACAACATCTTGATCGGCACCAACGGCATGGTGAAGCTGGTCGACTTCGGTGTGGCCAAGGCCGTAGGGCGTATCAGCGAGGCCACACGCGCCGGCCAGCTCAAGGGCAAGTTCGGCTACATGTCGCCCGAGCAGGCGCTGGGTAAGGCCGTCGATCGCCGCAGCGACATCTTTTCGCTCGGCATCGTGCTGTTCGAGCTCACCACCAGCCGGCGTCTATTTCGCGGCGAGCACGACATCGACACGCTCAAGCTGGTGATCGGCGGACCGATTCCGAAGCCTACCAGCATCGACCCGAAGTATCCGGTCGGCCTCGAGCGTATCGTGCTCAAGGCCCTCGATCGCCATCCGGAGCGGCGCTACCAGACCGCGCAAGAGCTGGCCGAAGATCTGCGCGCGTACCTGAAGTCGGAGCGCGTCGTGGTCGCGCAGAGCGGCCTGGCCGGCTTGATGAAGCGCGTGTTGGGCGAGCGCATCGAGCAGCGCCGCAAGGCCGTGCGGGCCGCCCTCAAGGCCCTCGGCAGCGGCCAGGCGCCCCCGAGTGATTTGCTCTCCGGCGATCTCGCCTTCACCCCCACCGGGAAGGACCGCATCACCGTGAGCGGCATCAGCTCCGTGACCGGAAGCAACCTTTCCGGGCTCTCGAGCATCACCTCACCGAGCACGGTCGGGCGTCCCAGCTCTTCTTTCTCGGGTTTGCCCCACGAAGTGTCTCAGCCGCAACCTAGCTCGCTGAGCGTGGGTAGCATGATCGGCTACGCTATCGGCGCCCTCGGCCTTCTAGTGGCGCTGTTCGTGCTGCTGTTCATGCGGCATTGATTGTCATCGTTGCGTTTGCTGCCGAGACGCGCGAAGTAGTGCTAGATTCCTTAATTCGGGCTCGAAGCGTCCATGGGTAAGATTCTCGTCGTCGATGATCAGCGCAACATGCGCACCACGCTAGCCATGATGCTGCGAGGGCAGGGCTACGAGGTGGACGAAGCCGCCGACGGCGCGCAGGGTCGCGAGCTGGGCGCCATGGGCGCGTTCGACGTGATCCTGACCGACCTGCGCATGGGCGAGTACGACGGCATCGAGGTGCTGCGCGCCACCAAAGAGGCGCAGCCCATGACCGAGGTCATCGTCATGACCGCCTATGGCACGATCGAGAGCGCGGTCGAGGCCATGCGGGTGGGCGCCTTCGACTACATTCAAAAGCCCTTCACCGAGCAAGAGCTGATCGTCAAGGTTGGCAAGGCGCTCGAGAGCCGCAAGCTGCAGGGCCAGGTGCAGGCCTTCGCGCGCGAGTTCAAAGAGCGCTACCACCTCGAGAACATCGTCGGGCGCTCTCAGCCCATTCGCGACGTGCTGACGCGCGTCGTGAAAATCTCCCCTACCGACGCCATCGTGCTCATCACGGGTGAGTCGGGGACGGGTAAAGAGCTCATCGCGCGGGCCGTCCACGCCAACAGCAAGCGCGCCCATCGGCCGTTCGTGACCGTGAACTGCGCCGCCATCAGCGAAACCCTGCTGGAGAGCGAGCTGTTCGGGCACGCCCGCGGCGCCTTTACGGGCGCGATTTCGGCGCGCAAAGGCTTGTTCGAAGAGGCCGACGGCGGCACCTTCTTCTTCGACGAGATCGCCGAAACCACGCCTTCGTTCCAGGCCAAGCTGCTGCGCGGCATCCAAGAAGGAGAGATCCGGCGGGTCGGCGAGAACAAGCCGGTCAAGGTCGACATCCGCGTGGTGGCGGCCACCAACGTCGACCTGGCGCAAGCCGTCGAGGAGCGCCGCTTTCGCCAAGACCTGTACTACCGGCTGAACGTGGCGCGCTTCCACTTGCCCCCGCTGCGCGAGCGGCGCGAAGACATACCTCTGCTCATCGAGTTTTTCCTCGACAAGTACAACCGCAAGATGAACGCCCACGCCCGCATCGCCGAGGGCGTGATGGAGAAGCTCATCTTGTACGACTATCCGGGCAACGTGCGCGAGGTCGAGAACATGGTCGAGCAGTCGGTGGCGCTGTGCTCGGGCGGCCTCGTCACCGCCGATGACATCTTGCCTCAGATGCCCAAGAAGTCGCGCGCGACGGGCCGCACGTTGGCCGACATCGTCGACGACGCCGAGCGCGAAGCGCTGCAGATGGCCCTGCGAGCTTGCGACGGCAGCCGCGAGCGAGCGGCCGAAGCGCTCGACATCAGCCCGACCACTTTGTGGCGGAAGATGACGCGCCTAGGCATTTCCTACGAGAGCCGGTAGCGGACAGCGCGGGCCACCGCACGGGCCCTCGCTCCCGCCGCGCTTTCTGCTATGGGGGCGCCCGTGCGCACCGAGCTGCTGGACTACGAGCTACCGGAAGAGCTGATCGCAAAGCGGCCGCTCGCGGAGCGTGACGCGAGTCGGCTGCTGGTGGTCGACCGTGGAGAGCTCGCCCATCGCCTGATTCGGGAGCTGCCGGCGCTGTTGCCGGAGGGTGCGCTCTTGGTCGTCAACGACACGCGGGTGCGTCGGGCGCGCGTGTTCGGGGCGCGGCGCGTGAGCGGCGGAAAGGTCGAGTTGTTGATGCTCGGCCGGCGCCCAGAGCTAGAGCAGGCGGACGGCCGCGAGGTTTGGGAAGCGCTCGGGCGCGCCAGCAAGCCGCTGCGCCCGGGCGTCGTCATCGACGCAGGCAGGCTGGCCTGCGAAGTGCTCGAGCGACGAGCTGACGGCACGCTGCTCATCGCGGTGAGCTCGCCTCTAGCCGTCGAAGAGGTATTGGCCGCCGATGGTCGCGTGCCCATCCCGCCGTACTTGGGGCGGGAAGACGACGCCGACGACATTGCCCGCTACCAAACCGTGTACGCGGAGCGGGTGGGCTCCGTAGCGGCGCCCACCGCGGGCCTGCACCTCACCCCGGCCCTGCTCGAGGCGGCGCGCGCGCGCGGCGTCGAGCTGGGGCGCCTGGAGCTGGAGGTGGGGCTCGGAACCTTTCGCCCCGTGGTGGTCGACGACTTATCGGACCACCTGATGCACGAAGAGCGCTTTTGCGTGGAACCAGCTTTGTCGGCGCAAATCGCGGCCGCCCGTGCCCGAGGCTGTCCGGTGGTGGCGGTCGGCACTACGGTGGTCCGCGCGCTCGAATCCGCCGCTGACCCGGCGCGCCCCGGACACGTCTTGCCGCAAACCACCGCTACGCGCCTGCTCATCCAACCCGGCTACTCTTTCCGAATCGTGGACGCCTTGCTGACCAACTTCCATCAACCGAAGAGCACGCTGCTGGCCCTCGTCGCCGCGTTCGCGGGCGAGGACGCCATGCGCGCCGCTTACCGGGCCGCGCTGGCCGAACGTTACCGCTTTCTCTCTTTTGGCGATGCCATGTGGCTGCCGCGGCGGGCGTCGTGATTAGCTATCAGCTCGATGGGAGCTCCGGCAACGCTCGCGCCGGGCGCATCCTGACGCGCCACGGTGAGGTGCCGACGCCGGCCTTCATGCCGGTCGGCACGCAGGCGAGCGTCAAGGCGCTCTCGTCGGAAGAGGTCGCCGCCACCGGCGCGCGCATGCAGATCATGAACACCTACCACCTGTGGCTCCGGCCCGGCCCCGAGCGGGTGGCGGAGCTCGGGGGGCTGCACGCGTTCGCGCGCTGGCCGCACGCCATCGTCACCGATTCGGGGGGATTTCAGGCATTTTCACTGGCCGAGCGCACCAAGATGACGGAGGAGGGCTTCGAGTTCGCATCTCACCTCGACGGCAAGCGCCTGAAGCTCACGCCCGAGGAGGCCATGCGCATTCAGGGCCTGCTCGGCTCCGACATCGCGATGCAGCTGGATGTGTGTCCGAGTGGTAACGCCGCGTTGCCCGAGCTGACGGCCGCCGTCGAGCGCACCACGCGCTGGGCCGAACGTTGTCTGGCCGTGCAGAGCCCGGGCCAAGCCCTGTTCGGCATCGTGCAGGGTGGCACCAGCGTCGAGCTTCGCCTTCAGCACGCCGAAGCGCTGGCTAAATTGCCGTTTCAGGGCTTGGCCCTGGGTGGCTTCAGCGTCGGGGAGCCGCCGGCGTCCATGCACGCCGCGCTCGTGCAAATTGCCCATCGGCTGGACGCGGCGCGGCCGCGCTACCTGATGGGCGTGGGAACCCCCGAAGACCTGCTGATCGCCGTCGGGGCGGGGATCGATTTGTTCGACTGTGTCATGCCGACACGCAACGCCAGAAACGGCGGCGCCTTCACCTGGCAGGGCAAGCTCACCATCAAAAACGCGCGCTACCGGGACGATCCGTTGCCGCTCGATCCCGAGTGCAGCTGCTCGGCTTGTCGAGGGGGTTACAGTCGCGCGTATATCCGGCACCTGTTCGTAGCGGGCGAAATCTTGGCGCTGCGGATGCTGAGCGAGCACAACTTGGCCCTGTATGCGCGGCTGATGCGCGAGGCGCGGGCCGCGGTGCTGGCGGGTAACTACGCTGATTTCGCGCGAGAACGGCTCGCAGTTTTCCGCAACATGGCCGATACTGCCGGCTGACCTGCGATGAGCGAGAAGAAACAGCTCGGCAAGATCCTGCTGCGCCAACGGGCGCTCAGCCCCGAGGAGCTGGATCGCGCGCTGGCCGAGAACAAGGGCGGCCGCTTGGCTTCGCGCCTGGCTGCGTCGGGCGCCATCTCGGACGTGGCCGCGCTGAAGGCGCTGAGCGAGCAGCACGGCATCCCGGGTATCGACCTGGGGCAGCTGTGCCTGCGCCTGGCCGATCTCGACCTTCTACCCCGCGAGATCGCCGAGAAGCACCTGATCTTGCCGGTGTTGGTGCGCGACGATCGGCTGTTCATCGCGATGGCGAACCCGCGCGAGAAGAAGGTGATCGACGAGCTGGAGTTCGTCACCGGCAAGAAGGTCTACCCGTACGTCGCGCTCGAGGGGCCGCTCTCTCTGGTGATCGAAGAGGCGTACGACAAGAAAGCACGCGGTGAGGATTTTTACGTTGGGCCGCACTGCCCCGAAGACGTGCTGAAGAGGGTCGGCATCGCCACCGAAACGGGAGACGGCTCGACCTTCCCGCACAGCTTGTCCGAGAGCGAAGCGCGACCGCTCGACGCACCCGGTGTGATCGTCGACGACGAGGTCGAAGCGCTGTCCCGGCGCGAAGACGTCGAAGAGAACGACTTCACCGAGACCTCGCCCGAGCTGAGCGTCGTGACCGACTTGCCCGAGCATGGCTCGAGCCCAGCCACCACCGACGCCTCGGGCAAAACGATCTTGGTCGTGGACGACGAGACCGAGATCCGCAAGATGCTCGTGCGGCTGCTCACGCGCGCCGGTCACCACGTCATCGAGGCCGACAGGGGCCTGGCGGCGCTGCGGTTGGTCAAAGAACGGCACCCCGATCTCATCGTGCTCGACGCCATGCTGCCCGAAGTGCACGGCTTCGAAATCGCGCGGCGCATCAAGGGCAGCCAGCGCTACGGCAGTATCCCGATCATCATGGTCAGCGCGGTCTACCGGGGCTGGCGCTACGCCGAAGATCTAAAAGCCAGCGTGGGCGTAGATCACTTCATCGAGAAACCATTTCGCATCGGTGATGTGATGAGCGCGGTCGACTCATGCCTGCGCCGGCTCCCTCCGGCCGCCGCCCCAGACATCTCGGGCGAGGCGGAGGCGGCTCTGAACGCTGGGGTCGACGCCTACAAGGCCGGTCGCCTGGACGAAGCGATCGACCACCTGAAGCGAGGGATCCACATCGACCCTCTGGCTTACCGGCTGCATTTCCACCTCGGCCTGCTCTATGGGAAAAAAGGCCGCGTCTATGACGCGGTGAGTGAGCTGGAAACGGCCGTAGAGATTAACTCCCGGCACTTTCCTGCCGTCAAAAACCTCGCCATCTTGTACCAGAAGGCCGGATTTCGTAACAAAGCCGTTGAAATGTGGGAAAGGGCGTTGTCCCTTGCCCCCGACGAGGAGACCCGTCAGTCCATTCGCGAGCATTTGCTCAATCTGTTGTGAGACCGCGGCGGGTTTCCGCACCTTGCTGTAGTCGCGTCCGGCGCGTTTTTTTGGAGCGCGCCTTTTTGACCCCGGGCTAAGCTCTGACCCGCTTTCTCGCCCGTGCCCTCTGAATCCTTCGCTACCTCGAACACCCAGCCCATCGTGCGACGGCGCTCCGCTGTATGAAGTTTCTCTGCCCCAGCTGTAAAGCGAAGTACCAGATCGCCGACGAGAAGGTGGCGGGGCGGTCCGTGCGCATGAAGTGCCGCAAGTGCGG
>Ga0164241_10002471_pt1 | contig 19974 bp, 13 predicted proteins | sample OricomyardsoilBY_FD_108780 | JGI IMG/M metagenome (GOLD analysis project Ga0164241, IMG submission 108780) | Backyard soil microbial communities from Emeryville, California, USA - Original compost - Back yard soil (BY) | ecosystem: Environmental > Terrestrial > Soil > Unclassified | place: USA... | reverse complement strand
CACCTTCGACCTGAGTTGCTTCAACTTGCCATGATTCATTCGTATGCACTCCCCGTCCAATTAATTGAATTTCAACGACAAACTAATAGTGGGTGCCGAGTTGTCTGTTCACGTTGCGGCCCCGCGTCACGGCGTTCAACCGAGCTCACGCCATCCCATTCCCGAAGTCGGGCATCAGATATACAAAGCGACTTGGCGATATTTGGTAGCGGCGAACTGGCCGATGTTCTTTATGAAGATGGAATCGGTGGAGCATTCCAGGCCTTTGCGGCAACTGCCGGAAACGTTGACCTTGCCGAGCCGTCTAGCCCGCCCCAACACCTGCGATGGCAGAGTGCTTGCGATATGCATTTGCACCGTAATCCCCTCCGATTCTGGTGTTTTGAATTACCCCTTGGGCGCACAGGCGACATTGGTCCAAGAGCGCTTCTGTAGTGAATCGGATGGCGCACAAGCAAGCAATTGTGAAATTGCCGGGAAGCATGATGTTTCTTCATTTGCGGTTGCGGCAAAAAGAGCTTTTTCACCATGATCACAAGGACGAAACATAAGTGTTTGCGCCAGTTCATTCCGCATTGCGGCATGACGCGATCCCGCTCAATCAGAAAACCCACGAGCTTGGATCGAATCCTCGCCAGCCCGACCTGTTTCACTATGGTGCTGGAGGCATCGATCACCGCGCAGAGGCCACCGATGGAAAGCCCTAGAACGGATTCACCCTTTCCCCAGGCTTGGTGATGTGGGTGATGCCGGGCGTGCTATCCCCAAATCAGACCCGCAGCCCGACTCTCACCTTCGCTGGTGCTGAAGATCGATCTTTGAACTCGCCATCATGGTCAGCTTCCCCATGTTGCTAGCTGGCGTGGCTTTTCGTGCTGCGCTGGGTACGCGAAACACGCGGCAAGGAGCTGGAGCAGATGGAAGGCTGATCATCAGACCGGTGGAGCTACCGAGCCCCGCTTGACCAGCACATGAGCGGCCACGTGATCCACCATGACCTTGGCATCCTCCCTGCTGCGGATCGCACGCAGCAGGATGTCGATCGCCGAATCGGCCATCGCTGCGACGGGCTGGCGGATAGTCGTCAACTCCGGCCATACGGTGGTGGCTGCAGAGGTGTCATCGAAACCCACCACGGAAAGATCGCCCGGCACATCCAGACCGCACCGATGCGCCACTGAAATGACTGCAGCAGCCATATCATCGTTACTGGCGATGATTGCGGTGGGCGGGTTGCGTCGCGCCAGCAATTTTCCACCGGCATCCAGACCAGAGCGATAGGTGAATTGACCTTGCCGCACCAGCGTACGATCCGGCTTGATGCCGGCATCATGCAACGCAGCGAGAAATCCCTCGTAGCGCAACTGGCTGGCAGTCTGGCTGGGGTCGCCCTTGATGTAGCCGATGCGCGTATGGCCTTTGCTGATGAGATGGGCAGCCATCTCGCGGCTGGCGTTGAAGTCATCGATACGCACACTGGAAACGCCCGCATGCGGGCGTCCGGAAGCGATCGCCACCACCGGCACACCGGCACGCACGAGTTCTGCCACCACCACTTCAGACTCGCACAACGGCGGTGGCAGGATCACGCCCGATACCCTGCGCGCCAGCGCACGGGCAGCGACGCGTTCGGCATCAGGTTCGCGTTCGCCCCATGCTTCGATGACCAGTTGCGCTGCCGTGCGGGAGGCACCGCGCAAAGCACCCACCAGCAATTCGCGCAGATAGCCCGCACTGGGATTGGAATAGATCAGCGCAATGCGCGTGCCTTGCGCCGTTGCCAATGCACTGGCGGCGAGATTGGGCGTGTAACCCAGTTCGCTCACCGCGTGCAGCACCCGTTCACGAGTGGATTCACTCACGCTGCCGGTGCCGTTGACGACGCGCGACACCGTCATCGGGGAAACACTGGCTCGCTTGGCCACCTCGACGATGGTCACGGCGGCACCTTTGCGGCGTACCGATTTCTTTCTCTGCTTTTGCAAGAGGCTTTCCCTGAAGTAGCTTGCAGGCATGCATCGCCCTTCGCATTTGCGAGCATTCTGCACACAAATGCGAGTCCGATGGTAAACATAACATTCGCCCGTCCTCGCGCTTTCGAACGTCAGCGATGCGACGGCCCTACTCCATGGCCACCTCTCTTCGGAGTCTTCGCCGGGAAGACCGGGTGAATTGCTGCCGTGCAGCGTGTGGCGCAGGATTGTTAGCGCTACCTTTCCAACGTTCCGCCGAAACTGCAGCCGTCTCCGGCAGCCTGCATTCGAAGCTCGGAACGGCGGGCCGGATGGCTCTGCATAAATGGGGAAAACATCCGGCTCGCGCATCTGCGCAGTCGCTATCGAGAGGCCATCGGCACGCATGAGCAACGACAACCCGCAAGCACTCTCCGTCAAGGAGAAGATCGGCTACAGCCTCGGCGACCTCGCGGCCAATCTGATCTTCCAGACGCTGGTGACCTTTCTCGCATTCTTCTACACCGACGTTTATGGCATTTCTGCCGAAAAAGCGGCGACGGTGATCTTCGTGGTCGGCCTGCTCGGCGCCGTGGTGTTTACCCCGCTGATGGGATTGATCGCCGACCGTACCAACACGCGCTGGGGCAAATTCAGACCGTGGCTGCTGTGGACGGCGATACCGTTTGGCGCCTTCGCCTTGCTGGCCTTCAGCACGCCGAACCTGGGCCAGCAGGGCAAGGTGATTTATGCGCTCGGCACCTATACGCTGCTGATGGCCATCTACATCGCCAACAATCTGCCCTACTCCGCGCTGAGCGGTGTGCTTACCGGCAACATGGATCAGCGCAACAGTCTTTCTTCGTACCGTTTCGTGGCCGTGATGATTGCGCAGTTCATCATCCAGGTACTGTTGTTGCCACTGGTGCTGATCCTTGGCCATGGCGACAAGGCCAAAGGCTTCCAGGATGTGATGGCACTGTTCGCGATCGTGGGCACGGTATTTTTCCTGGTCACCTTTTTCACCACGCGTGAGCGGGTCGTTTCGACCCAGGCGCAAAACTCCAGCATCCGGCAGGATCTTGCCGACCTCGCCGGCAACCGTCCCTGGCAGATCATGCTGGCACTGACTGTGCTGGTGTTCATCACGCTGGCACTGAAAGGCGGCATGTACATCTACTATTTCAAGTACTACCTGGACGGTGATGAGTTGGCCCGTTTCCTGGAAAACGTCGGCTTCAATCGCTTTATCGATGGTTTGAACGATTTGCTGGCGGGCCTGGGGATGAGCAGCTTCCAGTGGCCCAAGGATGCGCCGACCTCGGCTTTCAGCCTGTTCAGCGCGGGCGGCATCATCTGCATGATCATCGGCATCGGCTTCTCGCGCCGACTGGCAGAACGCTACGGCAAACGCGACACATTCGGTGGTGCACTATTGCTTTCCACCCTCTGTCTGTTGGCCTTTGCCCTGTTTTCACCGCAGTCGATTGGCCTGGTGATCGTGACCTACATGCTGCACGGTTTCCTCTACGGCATCACCACGCCCCTGCTTTGGGCCATGGTCGCAGACGTCGCCGACTACTCGGAGTGGAAAAACCGCCGCCGCGCCACCGCCATCGTATTCTCCGCGGTCCTGTGCGGACTGAAGGCCGGCCTGGCGATCGGAGGCGCGCTGGTGGCGCACCTTCTCTCCACTTACGGCTACGTGCCAGGCCAGGCGGTGCAATCAGCCGTCACAGTGCACGGCATCATGCTGACCGTGAGCGTGTATTGCTCGATTCCCTTCCTACTTGGTGTGGCTTTGATGTTTCTCTACAAGATCGACAAGCCGACCGAGGCACGCATCGAACAGGAACTGGCAGCGCGCCGTCTGCAAGCCGCGGCAGCCTGACCTCCCATCCATCGACGAATGGCCGATATGTCCAGCGACTCCAATCCCATCGAACTTGATCACCAGCGGCAACATGCCATCTCGCAGCCACTGGTGACGCATATCTACACCGCCGATCCCTCCGCTCAAGTGTTCGAGGGAAAGCTCTACATTTACCCCTCACACGACATCGACGGCGGCATGCCATTCGACGACCTGGGTGGCCATTTCTGCATGGAGGACTACCACGTCTTCCGCCAGGACACGCCGACCAGCGAGGCCGTCGACTGCGGCGTGGCGCTGCACGTCAATGACGTGCCTTGGGCGGAAAAACAAATGTGGGCACCGGATGCCGCCAGCAAGAACGGCCTCTATTACCTGTACTTCCCGGCCAAACGCGCCGATGGCCTGTTCCAGATCGGCGTGGCGGTGGGCGATCGACCCGAAGGTCCGTTCAAGGCCGAGCCGGAGGCGATCAAGGGTAGCTATTCCATCGATCCTGCCGTACTTCGCGACGACGATGGCTCGCATTACATGACGTTTGGCGGCCTGTGGGGCGGCCAGTTGCAGAGCTATCGTGACAACGCCTATTCGGAAAAAAACGCTGAGCCCGCCGACGACGAACCCGCGCTGGGTCCTCGCATCGCCAGGCTCAGTGACGACATGAAAGAGTTTGCCGAGCCACCCCGCGAAATCATGATCCTCGACGAACACCACCAACCGCTTTTAGCCGGTGATCATGAACGCCGCTATTTCGAAGGGCCGTGGCTGCACAAGTACCAGGGCAAGTACTACCTCTCGTATTCCACCGGCAACACCCACCTGCTCTGCTATGCGTTAGCCGACAACGTCTACGGCCCGTACGTCTGGCAAGGCGTCATCCTCACCCCGGTGGTGGGCTGGACCACGCATCATTCCATCGTGGAGTTCGACAACAAGTGGTGGCTGTACTACCACGACTCGCTGCTTTCCGATGGCGTCACCCATTTGCGTTCGATCAAGGCCGCAGAACTTCATTATGACCAGCACGGCCGGATCCAGACGCTGCATCCCTATGGCAGCTGACACACTGCCTGACGCCGCGCTGAAACCGTTGCCGCCTGGTGAGCTCCTCCACATCGGCAATGACGCGCTGGCGGCAGCCATTGCTCCGCAAGCGGGCGGGCGCATCGCGCAGATCATCTGCGAAGGAGTTCCTTGGCTGGCCGGTTACAGCGAAGCCAACGCTGCCGCAATCGCCTGGGGCTGTTATCCCATGGTGCCGTGGTCCGGGCGTGTGCGGCATGGATGCTTCCGCTTTGGCATGCAGACCTGCCAATTGCCGATCAACCTGGCTCCACACGCGATCCATGGCGTCGGCTTCGTCCTGCCGTGGCAGGTAGTGGCACACACGCCGACGCAAGTTGAATTGGCACTTGCGCTGCCCACCGACGAACGCTGGCCGTTCGGAGGTACTGCGCGTCAATGCATCACGCTGGAAGGTCGCACCTTGCGACTGGAACTGGCCGTCACTGCCGGTACGCAGGCCATGCCGGAACCCGTGCTTGGCTGGCATCCCTGGTTCACCAAGCCTGACGCTATCGACTTCCAGCCTGACGCGATCTATCCCCGCGATGACGAAGGCATCGTGGTGCGCCCGCTGCAACCGCCACAGCCAGGTCCATGGGACGACTGTTTCATCAACAGCAATCCGGTACTGCTGCATCGCGCGGATCAAGTCCTGCGCCTGATCTCCGACTGCGATCACTGGGTGATTTACGACGAGCCGGCACAAACCACCTGTGTGGAACCACAGAGCGGTCCGCCCGACGCTTTCAACCTCGCCTCAGCCATCCTCGCGCCAAACACAACAACATCGACCTGGTTCACGCTGGAATGGGTTACAGGAAACGCCGAACAAGCAGGCCCTGAAGCCGACTCCTCGCGGAACTAGGCGGCTGCGCCCTCAATCCGCCAACAAGCAAGTGAAGCGGATTGCAGACTTCATGAGATCCATCGCTGCCGACGTTACAGCTTGAACACTCGCTGGGGAAAAAACCGACATGGGTGCAACGGACATCGCGTCATCGTCGCAACAAAAGAAAACTGGCGGATATCGCTGGCGCGTCTGCGCACTGCTGCTGGCCGCCACGACGCTCAATTACATGGATCGCCAAGTGCTGGGAGTACTGGCGCCGTACCTGCAAAATCAGATCGGCTGGAACGAAATCGAATACGGTTACATCGTTACCGCATTCCAGTGTGCGTATGCCATCGGTCTGCTGTGTGCCGGAGCGATCATCGATCGCTTCGGCACGCGCATTGGCTACGCGATTGCCATCGGCATATGGAGCCTCGCCGCAATGAGCCATACGCTGGCCGCCAGCGTGCTGGGCTTTGCTGCCGCCCGCTTTGCACTGGGCCTGGGCGAGGCGGGAAACTTTCCCGCCGCCATCAAGACAGTGGCCGAATGGTTCCCTCGAAAAGAGCGTGCGCTGGCAACCGGCATTTTCAATTCGGGCTCCAACATCGGGGCCATTGTCGCGCCGATGGTAGTACCGGTAGTCGCGGTTGCATTGGGCTGGCAGGCGGCATTCCTCTTTACCAGCGTACTCAGCGCCATCTGGTTGGCTACCTGGTTGCTCACATATCGGACGCCCGAGCAGCAACCCAAGCTTTCGGCTGATGAACTTGCGTACATTCGCAGCGATCCGCCCGAGGCCACGACCAAGGTTCCATGGATCGTGATTCTGCGTCATCGCCAGGCATGGGCATTTAGCGTCGGCAAGTTCATGACTGACCCGATCTGGTGGTTCTTTCTGTTCTGGCTGCCGAAATTTCTGCACAGCACTTACGGCTTGTCACTGCTGGAACTGGGCCCGCCGCTGATCGCGATTTACATCGCTGCAGATGTTGGCAGTATCGGCGGCGGCTGGCTCGCCGGTCGTCTTATCCGACTGGGCTGGAGCACCAATCGCGCACGCAAAGGTGCCATGTTGGTGTGTGCGCTTTGCGTGGTACCCATCATCTTCGCTGCCAGAGCCAGCCACATGTGGGTTGCAGTGGCATTGATCGGACTGGCGACTGCAGGGCATCAAGGATGGTCGGCCAATCTGTTCACGCTGGCTTCGGATCTGTTTCCACGCAGGGCAGTCGCCTCGGTCGTCGGGATCGGCGGTTTTGCCGGAGCCGTCGGCGGGATGCTGATTGCCACATTCGCCGGATTTCTGTTGCAAAGCACTGGTAGCTACCTGCCGTTGTTTGTCATGTCCGGCTCGGCCTATCTGCTGGCATTGCTGGCGGTGCACCTGCTTGCACCACGCCTGCAGCCGGTGGGCCTGGAAGCCGTCCCTGCCGTCCCCTGATGCGCAGCCCCAGCCAAGAGACAAGCATGAGTTGATCCAGACCATCGTCACCGCGCTGATCGGACTCCCCGGTGTTCTCGGACAACTCTGCGGTGAACGGCAGCACCCGGCGAGTCTTTCATCCCGGCTTGTAGCGGCTGGAACAGCGCGCGCATCCCGTGAACGCAACAGCCAGGAGTGTTCGTCACTGTTGTGACTGCATGATTGTGCGTGAGGCCAATGGATCCACGCTGACCGACTTCGCCTTTCCCGGTGTTATTCATTGCCAACCAGGCGCGCGTACGGACCAACTGTCGCGCCGATGAAGCCGCCCGCTACATCCGTGCTGAGCAGCGTGCCATCCGCATGACGTTCGACCCAACGCCATCCCGAACCATCATCGTAGGCAAAAGCGTAGTCCTTGCCGTCCGCGGTGATTTTCAGTTTCAGTTGGTCGAGGCTTGCCGGCAGATCAACGCCATCGACCACCGACTCGACATCACTGCGATGCCGGCGCAACGACAACCGCAGATGATCACCATCGCGCTTCACGCCGAACGCATACCAGTAATGCTCGTTCTGGAATGCCGCCATGCCTGCCTCAATGCCCTCCTCCGTCGGCACGGTCAGCGATGTGCTCGCCTCGAATGTCAGATGTTGCTGGCGGCGCGCGAGATAGGACGGGTTTTTCAGCGTATCCAGATCCTGCGGCAGTGGATGGATGGCAAGCTTTCCGGGATGCGATGTCAGATCAGCCCACGGTTGTTTCTGCGTGCGTACGAATAGCCACTCGCTGCCGGGCGTGGGCGTATCGAAATCGTCGCGCGCGTCGAAGTTGCCACTCAGCGGTGCCTGCGATGCCGCGCGTTGGATGAATGCCTGGCCGGCCACAATCTGCGGAATCGAGTGACCATGCGGCAGGATCACCGGCCAGCCATCGTGCCACGTCACCGGCAGCAGATATGTCTCGCGACCGGTGTTGTAGTTCGTGCCGTCGTAGGTGCGACTGGCCAGAAACACCGCCCACCAGCTGCCATCGACCGCTTCGACCAGGTCGGCGTGACCGGCATTGGTGATCGCATCGGCGCGATCCGCGGGAAGATCGCGCTGAGTCAGGATCGGATTGCCTTCATACGATGCATAGGGACCCCACACGGAACGGCTGCGCAATACCACTTCGGAATGCTGCGGCCCGGTGCCACCCTCGGCGCACATCAGGTAGTACCAGCCATGGCGCCGGTAGAGATGCGGCCCCTCGATCCAGATCGGCTTTTTGGCGAGATCGGTGCCGCCGTTGAGAATCACCGCACGCTTGCCCTGCGGCTTCAGCGACACCGGATCGAACTGCTGCAACCAGATGGCGCGATGACCTTCGTACAGCGGCTTGCCCTGTGGCTCGTCATTGTTGAGCAGATAGGCCTTGCCGTCGTTGTCGAAAAACAGCGACGGATCGATGCCACCAACGCCCTTCAGCCAGACCGGATCGGACCAGCGACCCGCGGGGTTTTTCGTGGTGCTGACGAAATTGCCGCCGCTGTCCACGGACGTGTTGACGACGTAGAACGTGCCTTCGTGGTAATTGATGTCCGGCGCAAACACGCCACGCGACATCCCGAGTCCGTCGAAATCCAGTTCCGTCGGCTGATCGATCACGTGACCGAGTGGTTTCCAGTGCACCAGATCCTTGCTCTCGAACACCGGAATGCCGGGAAAGTACGCAAAGCTGGAATTGACCAGGTAAAACGTGTCGCCTACCCGCACCACGCTCGGATCCGGGTAGAACCCGGCGAGAATCGGGTTGCGAAAATGTCCCGGTGGCAATGGCTGCTCAAACGCGCGGTCATGTCCCTGATAATCGAACCAGTCGAACAGCACTGGCTGCTGCGCATGAGCCGCCATGCCCCAGGCGGCAAGCACGCATAGCAGCACGCTCTGAAATGCCCGGCGCGACGTCATCACCAATCCCACATCGAGCCGTCTTCGAGACGGGCTACTGGTAGTTGCTTCGGTTGGTACGGATACTTCGCCGCCAGCTTCTCGTCGATGGTCACGCCGTGTCCCGGCGTATCGCCCACATGCAAGCGGCCATCGCGAAATTCGTAATCGTGCGGGAACACCGCCTCGGCTTCCTCGACGTGGAACATGTATTCCTGGATGCCGAAGTTCGGCACCCAGGTATCGAAATGCAAGGCCGCGCCCATGGTGATCGGCGACAGATCGGTGGCACCGTGGAAGCCCGTGCGCACCGCATGCAACGCGGCGAAATCGGCAAGCCGACGCAGATGGGTAATGCCGCCACCGTGCACGATGGTGGTGCGGATGTAGTCGATCAGCTGGTTTTCGATCAGGTGCTTGCAGTCCCAGATCGAGTTGAACACCTCGCCCACCGCCAGCGGCGTGACCGAGTGCTGGCGGATCAGCTCGAACGACTTCTGGTTTTCCGCCGGGGTGGCGTCTTCCAGCCAGAACAGGCGGTGCGGCTCCAGATCGCGTGCCAGCCGCGCCGCCTCGATCGGCGTGAGGCGATGGTGCACGTCGTGCAGCAGTTCGACTTCGTTGCCGTGATCTTTGCGCAGCTGCTCGAACAGCTTTGGTGCGGTCTCGAGGTAGCGTGGGGTGTTCCACACCGTCTCGGCCGGCAGTTCACTCTCGGCAGGTTCGTACGGTTTGCCGGCGACCGATACACCGTAGGCCTTCTTCACGCCCGGCACGCCGCATTGCGCGCGCACGGCGAGAAAACCTTTTTCGATGTACATGCCAACTTCGTCACTTGCCTCGGCGATGTCGCGACCGTTGGCGTGCGCGTAAACGAGTGCGCCTTCGCGTGAACGACCGCCGAGCAATTGATAGATCGGCATGCCGGCCATCTTGCCGAGGATGTCCCACAACGCCACGTCGACCGCGGCAATCGCACTCATCGTGACCGGGCCACGTCGCCAGTACGCGCCGCGATACAGGAACTGCCAGATGTCCTCGATGCGGCCGGCGTCGCGCCCGACAAGGTTGGGCACGACGTGCTCGCGCAGGTACGCGACCACAGCCATTTCGCGGCCATTGAGCGTGGCGTCACCGAGACCGTAGACACCAGAACCGGTGGTGATCTTCAGGGTGACGAAGTTGCGCCCGGGACAGGTGACGATGACTTTCGCGTCGACGATTTCGCGATCGCGCGAGGAGCCGCGGCTAATGGTTTCTTGTGTATTGCTCACGGGAACGGTTCCTTGGAATCGGATCAGTGCGAGATGGTGACGTCGAGCTGGAACGGAACAGCTGGCAGCCCGGCCTCGTCGTATAGCGTGCAGAACGGGCTGTCGGCCCAGCAGTAGCGGACGCGCGTGATGGCGCCTGTCGGCGGCGTGTCGAGATGCAGCAACACCTTGCCGTCGCGCAGGTCGGCGTTGGCGTAGCTGCAGCTGTCGGCCTTCGCGCCACACAACTCGAAGCCGATCGGATGATTGGAGCTGTAAGCCACCAGTTTGCCGGTGACATCACTGAAGCTGACGGCGACCGCGTTGCCTTCGCGAGTCGCCGATACCGGCAGCGGACCCGACGGCGGCAACGACTCGCCGTACACCACATGGCGTGCGGCACGCGCAAGGCGCCGACCCACCTCTTCCTTGTTGGCAGGATGGATGTCGTAGCGCTCACCGATGTCGACCGCAACCGCCAGCCCCGAGTGCTTGTCTTCGGCAGCCACCAGCCGCTCCGCTTCGCGCACCTCCGCCCAGCCACTCTCGGCAGGATGCGTAGGCGCCGGACCGTAGCTGGAAAGCTGCACGATCAGCAGCGGCAGCTTGGCGCCGAACTGAGCACGCAGATCCCCGCGATAGGCTTCGAGCAGACGACGGTAACTACCCGCATCACCGGTATTGGACTCGCCCTGATACCACAGCGCACCACGGAACGCGTAGTGACCGAGCGGCGCGATCATGCCGTTGTAGAGCGTGGTCTTGCCCGAGACCGTCAACCATGGCGCCAGTGGTGGCGTGCCGATGTCCTTGGGCACCTCGCGGTATTGCCAGCCGTTGGTGTCGAGCAGCACCGAGCTGCCATCGGCAAACTTCAGCGCCCGCGTGTCGCTGGGACCTGTCACGCCGCCTGCCAGATAGGTGTTGAGATCGTTGATCACGATCATGTTCTTGCCAACATGCAACAGGCCGTGCGGCAGCGGATAAATGCGGGGGCTGCCACCGTAGCTGCTACTGCCCACCCCGCGGCCATTCACCCAGGTCTGGTCGATCTCGTCCACGTTGCCGATGGCCAGTGTGGCGTCCTGCGTTGCCTGCTGTTGGGTCAAAGTCACGCTGGCGCGGTACCACAACATACCGGTGTAGCTGGCAAGCTGCGGCACTCCCCAGTCCTGGTAGTTGGTCAGCACTTTCGGCGCGGCTTTCCAGCCGGCATCCGACGCATCCGTTTTCCACGGCTCATCGCCTTTCTGCACCTGCGGCTGGTTGCTCCACCACGTCGCCCAGAGCTTGCCCCACTGGGCAGCGGCCGCCTGCGGATCCTTGGCATGCAAAGCCAGTGTATCGAGTGCATCGTCGTAGCCACCGAGCTTGCGCAGTGCCTGCGCGCTCATCCACGGTTCGATGCGCGAGCCGCCCAAGGACGCGTTGATCAGGCCCATCGGCACGTCCACGGTCTTCTGCAGCTCGCGCGCGAAGTAGTAGCAGGCGGCGGAAAAGTCCGGCACGTTTTGCGGCGTGGTCGGCTTCCATTGCACTGGCGCGGCGAAATGATCCTGCGGTTCGGATGCGCTGATTTGCGGCACGGTGAACATGCGGATGCGATCGTTGTTAGCGCCGCTGATCTCGCTGGCCGAGTTCAGCGTGCGATGGACCTGCAGTTCCATGTTGGACTGGCCGCCGCACAGCCACACGTCACCGACGAGAACGTCATGTGCCGTCTGCGTTCTGCCATCGGCTGCGGTCACGGTCAACGTGTACGGGCCACCAGCCGGCATCACGGGCAGCGTTGCGTGCCAGTTGCCCTTGGCATCGGCGCGGCTGGTGGCAGTCTTGCCGTCGAACACTATTTTCAACGATTCGTTCGGCTTGGCGTGACCCCATACCGGTACGGCCGTATCGCGCTGAATGACGGTGTGATCCTGGAACAGGGTATCCAGCAGTCTCGGACTCTCATCGGCCGCCTGTGCGACAGCGGTAGCAAGCAGGCCGCAAGTCGCCAGCGCAAGGCAAGCGATGCGACGCGTCTGGTTGCCAGTGTATGAGCCTGCTTTTGGCATGGTCAATGTCCTGGTGCGTAGGGAAAGGAAAGGCTTTTGTAGTAGTCGAGCGAATGCGCGGGCGGCGCGTAGCCGTCCGGCAGCGGCAGATGGTTGAGGCTTTGCCAGTAGGCGATGCTGGCATCGCGCCACCATCGTGCCTCGTTCTGCTGGATGGCGAGAAATGCATCGATCTGTGCGTAGCGCTCGGGATCGATGCGCCCCTTCAACGTCACCCACGTGGCGCGCATCTGCTTCACCTCGTCCACGCCGTGCGTGTAATGCATCACCAGCTCGTCCCACAGCGAGTGTCCGGAGCGCATGCGGTAATCCCATGGGACGCGGTGGAACCAGAGCAGATTGATGTCAGGCGTGGTGCGTAAGTCGTTGAAGCGTGCGGCGACGGGTGGCGCGTATTGATCCACCGCATCGCTGCCTTTGCGGGTGCGGTCGAAGCCGATGCCATTCTTGTCGGCGCAGTGGTAGTACACCGGGTTCCAATCGGCACGCGGCAGGCTGTCGTCCCAAGGCGCGGGACCGTAGTGATGGCCGGCGCCCATCAGGTGCGCCAATCCCAGCGGCGTCATGTAGTCCACCGCTGCTTCGCGCGAAGTCATCATCATGTCGACGATGGGTTGGCTCACCGCATCGTCCGGCGTGAAGGTCATGCGCGCCCAGTCCCCAGCGATGGTGCGCGCGGATTGGGTGGGATCCCATGCCAGCCGACCGAACGCGTACCAGTTCGCCTGATTGAATATTGAACCGCTCCAGTCGCGATCGGTGCCGATGTTGGCGACACCGGCGATGCCGGTGAGCGTGTGCCCGTCGAGATCGCCATCAATGACCCTGGCCACGGTGGAACCGTTGCCTTTGGCATAGGTATCCGAGCGCAGCGTTTCCTGCCACAGCGGACCGAGGTAGACCAGCTGCGTTGCAAAACCGAGGTATTCCTTGGTGACCTGGAATTCCATCATCAACGGCGTCTTCGGCATCGCGCCGAACAACGGACTGAACGGTTCGCGCGGCTGGAAGTCGAGCGGGCCGTTCTTCACCTGCAGCAAAACGTTGTCGCGGAATTGGCCGTCGAGCGGCCTGAATTCGTTATAGGCCTGCTTGGTGCGGTCATCCAGATCGTGCTGCGAGTAGACAAAAGCGCGCCACATCACCACGCCACTGTGCGGGGCCAACGCATCGGCCAGCATGTTCGCGCCATCGGCGTGGCTGCGGTGGTAGTCCTGCGGTCCTGGCTGGCCCTCGGAATTCGCTTTCACCAAAAAGCCGCCGAAGTCGGGGATCAACTTGTAGATTTCGTCGGCTTTGTCGCGCCACCATTTGCGCACCGCAGGGTCGAGTGGATCCGCTGTCTTCAGGCCGCCGAGTTCGATCGGTGCGCTGAAACGTGCGCTCAGGTAAACGCGGATGCCCCATGGCCGCAGCACCCCAGCCAGCGCCGCGACCTTTTCCAGATAGGCATGGGTGAGGATCAGCGGATCGGCGTTGACGTTGTTGAGCACAGTACCGTTGATGCCGATGGAAGCATTTGCACGTGCATAGTCGGTGTAACGGGGATCCAGATAATCAGGCAACTTCCACCAGTCCCAGATCGATGCGCCGGCGTAACCACGCTCGACGCTGCCGTCGAGGTTGTCCCAGTGATCGAGCAAGCGCAGCTTCACGTGCGGATGGTCGCGCAGGTCGAGTCCAGTGACGGGCTGGCCCGTCTGCAACAAGCGCAGGAAGTGGAATGCGCCATACAGCACGCCGATGTCGTCGTTGCCGACGATGGCCGTGGCGGCGTGTCCCTCCACCATCACGCTCTTGATCAGATAGCCCTCGCGCCCGAGATCGCGGGTATCCAGATGCAGGCTGGCGATCAGCGGCGACGAAACGGCCGTGCCCACGATGAGCGCGCCATTGCTCGTGACGGCCTTGGATAGCGACGGTGCCTGACCGAGCAAACCACCCAGGCCGCGCAGCAGTTCGCTGCGGGTGGCAGCCTGGGTCGGCGTGGCCTGACCTACTACGAGCTGCGTGGCATGGCTGAGCAAAGAGACAGATTGCGCGGCTGCAAGCGGTTGATAGCGCAGCCACAGGTCGTGGCCATCCTCGGCGCGCGCGCGCCCTGCGCACAGGCACGTGATCAGCAGCAGTCCGGCAGCCAGCAGGCGCACACCAGCGGTTCGATCGGGACATTCTCCACGGAGATCTGTTCCAATCGGACGATTTGTGACGAAGCCCATATGGGCTATTTCCAACAAATGCAAAAATTCACGCATGTCCGATCCTCATCAGGATTGGTGTCGAGTGCACGCTTTGGCCGCTCTGCCACTGTGCGACTCCAAACCGACGATCGAGGTACTGACCAGCGCCCGCGTGGCGGTCGCCTCGCCGAAGTCGGAAGGAGCAGCCGCTGCAATCAAGTTCGGCGGCCTGTGCGTCACAGTATCCAATGCCATTTTCCGATTCCCCTCCTATGCCGCTACCAGCCCTTGGTTGGCCTCTGGCTTTCGCCACGCGCCAACGACGCGATGATGCGTTGCCTAACGCATCAGGTACTGGTCGACAAGGATCTCGCAGCGCTCCTGCTTGCCGCTGCGCTGTGCCGACTCGCTCCGACCCACGGCCTGGTTGCGCAATTCGGCTATACCGAACCCGCCGTGCACGAATTCGAACCCGACGACCAAGCGCATGCGTATCCCGTCAAATGTTGTGTTAGCGCTACCATAATACCGACCAAAAAAATGCCTGCCCGGCAAGAACGATCTGACCCGATTACCGGATGGCAGCATGTGATGAGATTGGCACTCTACGCCTGCCCGCGCGAATTGCCATGCCGCAACGCAAAAAATCGCACCTGCGCACCTGGCGCATCGAGGCTTCCTGTCCGCCCGCGTCCGGCCGCAAGTGCTGGCGCTGCGCGTGACGATACGAACCGTCGTCACGGCCCATCAATAGTTCACGTGCATGCCTGTTTCTCGGCAGGTCATGTGCCTTGTTTGCGAAAATAATGCGCGGGGTAACACACCATGCGTGGACACACGCCTGGTGTGTTACCGCAAAAAATATGAGCAGTGACTTGAGCGCGATACCAACGGCTCGAGACTTTGAAGCACCCTAGTCAATGCGTCGGGCAAGCAACTGTCTTGTCGACGTCCATCCCCAGCGCCACGCTGGTGATGGAAAGCGTGGCCTTGGCTGCGCTTTCCAGACGGAACGGCACGTCAATCTTTGTCATGTCCGCGCCGGCGCCCCGGAAACATTTCAGCGGCACGCCAACGCGCAGCCATTTCTCCTTGGGCAACGCTGCCAGCGTACTGGCCAGCGGAACACTGGCGCCGCAGCCATCACCGCACGCAACGGCGAGACCAACCTTGCCGGGAGCCAACGCATCAACCTTCATCGTCATCACCAACAGCACGTCGCCATTGGTCTGGCGATCCTGATCCAGTGGTGACGCCGAATGCAGCGTTACCGACGCAGGTGCGACGCCGGACCACTGGAGTCGCCGGCCATCTTCCTGGGCTTTGTAATCGATGGCAGTGATGCTGACGCCGCCGTCATGCGAACGCGCTGGCACGCTGGCGACATCCGTATTGGTGCCATCGCCACCCGTAAGCTGAAGTGACAGACCTGAAACCGGTTTGCCACGAACGAAGTACAAACCCGGTGCCACCACACTGTCGCTGACACCGGAGACTTCCGACAAGGTATCAACTGTGTTCTTGTCTTCGTAGGTCAAGCCGTAACCGAATGCGAACTGCGGGTTGTAGTTTTTCTGACCGATGTTGAGCGGCGTCTGCACCGCGGTACGCGGCCACGAATACGCCAGCTTGCCGTGGAAATCGTGATCGACAGCACCTGTTGCCGTGCGCAGGATCACGTCGGCCACGCCGCCACCTTCGGAACCGGGCAGCCATGCCGCCACGAATGCATTGGACGCGTTGATTTCCGGGTTCACCCACAATGGCCGTCCGGACAGAAATACCGACACCACCGGAATCCCCTGCGCACGCAGGTGCTTGATCATGTCCAGGTTGTGGCTGTCAGCGGGTGAGAACAACAGGTTGGGAATATCACCCTGGAACTCGGCATACGGATTTTCGCCGTAGACAACAATGGCGACGTCGGGCTTCTGGGTATACGAACCATCCACCGACAGTTGCGCCGTGCCCCCAGCGGCCTTTACCTGTTCATGGATACCGCTCCAGATCGACTGGGCGTTGGGGAAATCATTGTTGGTCGTGCCGGTGCCTTGCCAGGTCAACGTCCAGCCGCCGGACTGCTTGGGAATGTTGTCGGCGCCATCACCTGCCACCAGGATTTTCTGCTTCGGACTCAGCGGCAGGATGCCGCCGTTGTTTTTCAGCAACACCAGCGACTCACGAACAGCACGGCGCGCGATGGCGCGATGGGCTGCACTACCCAATGCATAGGAAGGGTTGGCCGAAATCTGCGAGGACGGCGAGCCCTTGTCGAAAAGGCCCATGCGCAGCTTTACCCGCAGGATTCGGGATACCGCGTCATCCAGACGCGTCATCGGAATCACGCCGGACTTCACCTCGGCCAGCGTGTTCGTGTACAGGCCACGCCAGCTGTCCGGTGCCATGAACATGTCCATGCCAGCATTGATCGCCTGCGGACAATCTTCGTTGGTACAACCGGACACCTGGCCATGGCCGTTCCAGTCGCCGACAACAAAGCCCTGGAAATTCATGCGGCCTTTCAGCACGTCGGTCAACAGGGCCTTGTTGCCGGACATCTTCACGCCGTTCCAGCTCGAGAACGACGCCATGATGGTCTGCACGCCAGCGGCGATCGCTGGCACATAGCCCGCCGCAGCCACGTCACGCAAATGCGCCTCGTCGATCTCGGCGTCACCCTGATCCTTGCCGTCCTTGGTGCTGCCATCGCCCACGAAATGCTTGGCTGATGCGGCTACATGCCCGTTGCCGAGGAACTCTGCAGTGCCCGGCTTGCCTTGCAACCCCTGCACCATGACACCGGCGTAGCTCGCGACCACGGCGGGGTCTTCCGAATAGCCTTCGAACGCGCGGCCCCAGCGGTCATCCTGCGGGACAGTAAGCGTGGGCGCGAACGTCCAGTTGATGCCCGTCGCCCGCGCTTCCTCGGCGGTAGCCGCGGCGATTTCGGCGATCAACGCGGGATCGCGCATGGCACCCAGCGCGGAGTTCTGCGGGAACAACGTGGCGCCCACCACATCATTGTGACCATGCACGGCATCCACACCGAACAGTACGGGAATCGCCACGCCACCACCCGTGGTGTCGACGGACGCCTTGTAGAATTCATCCGACAATGCCAGCCAGGCTTTACCATCAGCCAGCTTGCCACCACCGGGCTTGGAATTGCCACCAGCGAGGATCGATCCGAGTCGGAATTTCCGTACGTCAGCCGGGGTTACGCTGGCAATATCTGCCTGGATGATTTGGCCCACTTTGTCTTCAACCGACATCCTGGCCAAGAGGCTCTTCACGCGCTGCTCCAGCGCCGCGTCGTGCGCAAACGGCCACTTCACCTTGGGCCAGACTTCAGGGTGCACGGCCGTCGAATGCGCCACCCCGGTAGGCGCGGGCTTGGCATCGGCACTGCAGACGCTGACCACGAAAAATGCGCAGACAAGCGCCCCTGCCGTCGTGAAGACCCGTTTGATCGACACTCGCCGATCACGTAGGACAAGCTGCATGGTGACTCCCCAAACTGTAGGCCATGGCGTAATTGCCATACGACCGTGTACCTGCCCGAGTATTTTCCGAACGTGACAGCGCTGTCAATCAATCGTCAATGCAAATTATCGTCTCAGCCAGCACGCTGACTCCATGTCATTGCTTGATGCCCGGACGACTGAGTTTCGGCACAGTTGCAGTGGATTGCCGCAGCCGCAACGTATACGGCACCGACACCATCTCACCCGGCTCTCCGGCCTTTATGGCGAGCAGCAATTGCATTGCAGCTATACGCCCCATGTCCTGACTGGGTTGCCGCACCGTGGTGAGCGCGGGCCATACCTGGCGCGAAAGCGGGCTGTCATCGAAACCACAGACGGAAATATCCTTCGGCACGACCAGGCCCTGCTCAGACGCAGCCCAAAGCACGCCTGCGGCGGTGTCATCGTTTGCTGCAAAGATCGCCGTGGGACGCTGCTCCAGGGCAAGCAGGCGCCGAGCACCGGCCACGCCGGAATCGAAAGAGAACCAACCCTCAACCACCAATTCGGGATCGTAAACGAGATTGGCCTGCTCAAGCCCATCACGATAACCGCGCAAACGCCACACGCTGCCACCATGCTTTGAATGACCGGTGATATGCGCAATGCGCCGGTGCCCCAACGATGCTAGATGCTGAACCATTTCGCATGACGCTAGGCGCTCGTTCACTATGGCGCCTGCGCCTTCCCTGTAATTTTTCGGCGAAATGCTCGCCCATGGAACATTGCGAGAGCGAAGCAGCTGCAGAAGCTCAGGATGGTCACTGATGGGAGGCGTCAGTAACAGGCCATCAAGTCTGAACTGCGATATCAGCTCGTCCACCCGCCCGACGAAGTCGTGAGTACCAGAGATTATCGGCCGACCCATCATGCTGTATTGGTGGGCGTCGCAAGCCTCCAGTGCGCCCTGCTGAACTTCCATTATGTAGTTTGGAGACGGGTTGTCGTACAGCAATGCAATCAAGAACGCACGATTGCTGGCCAGACTGCGTGCGGACGGATTCGGGCGATAGCCGAGCGCCTTTACGGCGGCAAGAATCCGCTGACGCATTCCATCGCTCACATTCGGCTCATTGTTGAGCACGCGCGAAACCGTCTTGGATGATGCTCCGGCTTCTTTCGCCACATCCTCAATGCGCGCCCTCATCGCCTCCCTCCCCTGTTTCTCATCATGAATGTCTTATTCCATGTCTTTTGCTACCGGCTGCTTGCCGGAGTGAGGCCTGTGGGCATGACCAAACCGCATAAGCATATAAAAGCCCCTCGTCATTCCGCGGCTCGTGCTGCCATGCGATTCGCTGTTGATGATACTAAGGATCTTTGACAGCGCTGTCACGCAACGACTGGTCGCCTGCTTCCCGGAGCCATATTCCAAGCGAAAAAGCCTCAAATGATGTCTGGCTATCCCACCCAAAGTGCCGTACCAATAACGGTTTACGCCATCAGTGGGGCCTATTTGACCTGCTGCTCATGCATTGCTTGCAACGTACCTGACAGCGCTAGACAACGCATGTCGCACGTGATACCAATGACAGCGCTGACATGAGTGGCGTCGATCTTTACGCAAAAGGTCGTCGCACACGCAGTCGGTTGCAAGGCAGCAAAGTTCTTGAGGTGAGTCGAGTGAGGGGCGGCATGCGGCATTGTCCGCAGTATTCCGGGGGACGGAGGCGCTTATGCGATCAACCAGCAGTCATCTGATACCCGACTTCGGGAATGGGGATGGCGTGAGCTCGGTTGAACGCCGTGACGCGGGGGCCGCAACGTGAACAGACAACTCGGCACCCACTATTAGTTTGTCGTTGAAATTCAATTAATTGGACGGGGAGTGCATACGAATGAATCATGGCAAGTTGAAGCAACTCAGGTCGAAGGTG
>Ga0164241_10002470_pt1 | contig 19982 bp, 21 predicted proteins | sample OricomyardsoilBY_FD_108780 | JGI IMG/M metagenome (GOLD analysis project Ga0164241, IMG submission 108780) | Backyard soil microbial communities from Emeryville, California, USA - Original compost - Back yard soil (BY) | ecosystem: Environmental > Terrestrial > Soil > Unclassified | place: USA... | reverse complement strand
TAAGGTAGCGAAATTCCTTGTCGGGTAAGTTCCGACCTGCACGAATGGCATAACAACATCCGCACTGTCTCGACCAGGGACTCAGCGAAATTGCATCGGGGGTGAAGATGCCCTCTACCCGCGACAAGACGGAAAGACCCCATGAACCTTCACTGTAACTTGGCAGTGAATTTCGGATTATTCTGCGTAGGATAGGTGGGAGGCGTTGATATCGGGTTTCCGGATTCGATGGAGCCAACCTTGAAATACCACCCTGGATAATCTGGAATTCTAACCTACACCCGTAATCCGGGTGAGGGACACTGTCTGGTGGGCAGTTTGACTGGGGCGGTCACCTCCTAAAACGTAACGGAGGTGCGCGAAGGTCCCCTCAGGCTGATTGGAAACCAGCCGTAGAGTGTAAACGCATAAGGGGGCTTTACTGTAAGACCGACAGGTCGAGCAGTTGCGAAAGCAGGCGTTAGTGATCCGGTGGTACCGCATGGAAGGGCCATCGCTCAACGGATAAAAGGTACTCTGGGGATAACAGGCTGATCGTGCCTGAGAGTTCATATCGGCGGCACGGTTTGGCACCTCGATGTCGGCTCGTCGCATCCTGGGGCTGGAGCAGGTCCCAAGGGTTTGGCTGTTCGCCAATTAAAGCGGCACGCGAGCTGGGTTTAAAACGTCGTGAGACAGTTTGGTTCCTATCTGTCGTGGGCGTAGGACACTTGAGAGGATCTGCCTTTAGTACGAGAGGACCAGGGTGGACGTACCTCTGGTGTTCCGGTTGTCACGCCAGTGGCATAGCCGGGTAGCCAAGTACGGAACGGATAACCGCTGAAAGCATATAAGCGGGAAGCCGGCCTCAAGATTAGGTGTCCCTGCCGCAAGGCACTCAAGGCCACTTGTAGACTACAAGGTGATAGGCCGGGTGTGGAAGTGCAGCAATGCACGGAGCTAACCGGTACTAATAGGCCCGTGAGGCTTGACCTTATTCGCTAAGGCAAACATTGAGAGTTGAAGTCCGGAGTCCGGGCATAGACCATAGTTGGTCATGACGAGCTCTGGCCCACTAAGAGTGTCGAAAGACAAGACTCAAGTGGACACGGCATAGCGCCGTGCTCAGAAGACGCAGTTCGAACCATAAATCGACTGCGACGTGCGTGTTCTCAGAAACGCGCTGTTTGGATGCCCAAAGATTTCCGGTGGCGATATCGACGAGGCCACACCCGATCCCATCTCGAACTCGGAAGTTAAGCTCGTCGGAGCCGATGGTACTGCAGGGGGAACTCTGTGGGAGAGTAGGACGTTGCCGGGTTAATGTTAGAAAGGCCTGAGAGGTTATCCTCTCAGGCCTTTCGTTTTTTGTCAGTGCGACTCGCGTTGCTTGAAGCCGAGACTCCCGCCGATGCGGGCTTGCGGAGGGCTTGCCGCCGCTGCTGCGAGTTGTCGTCAGGGGGCAGTGCACCTCGGATGGGGATAGGCACCCCTCGTGTTAAGTGTTAACTTAACACCGATGGCCTTCCTCGAGTTGCTGATTCATGACAGCCTGACGAGATTCGTAGCCCAGATTACGATCATTGTTGTCGTTGCGCGTCTGCTTGGACTCCTAGCCCGTCGTCTCGGTCAGCCCATGGTGATCGCAGAGATCGTGGCTGGCATTGTGCTGGGTCCGTCCTTGTTGGGGTGGGTCTGGCCCGCGGCAGCGGAGATCCTGTTTCCACCGGACTCCCTCGTGCTGCTCCAACTGGTGAGCCAACTGGGCCTGATTTTGTTCATGTTCCTGATCGGGCTCGAACTGGATCTGAAGCTGCTCAAAGGACGCGGACAGACGTCAGTCGCCATCAGCCACACCAGCATCATGGTGCCGTTTGCACTCGGATCGGTGCTGGCTCTCTACCTCTACCCGAGTTGGTCGAGCTCCGAGGTTTCAAAAACGGCGTTTGTGCTGTTCTTCGGCGCGGCCATGAGCATCACGGCCTTTCCTGTTCTCGCTCGCATCCTCTCCGAGCGGAGGTTGCTTCGCACTCGTGTGGGCGTCGTCACGATCGCCTGCGCTGCTGTCGATGATGTCACCGCGTGGTGCATCTTGGCATTTGTCGTGGCTTCGGCGCGTGCATCGGGGTTCCAAGGAGCGATCATCACCACTCTGCTGGCGCTCACTTACATCTTGTTCATGTTCTACCTCGTTCGCCCGCTCTTGCGTCGGATCGCGGCGCGTGTCGGCCCGCAAACGGGGCTGAGTCAGAATGTGGTTGCGACCGTGGTCGTGCTGCTCTTTCTGTCGAGCTGGTGCACGGAGCTGATTGGTATCCATGCTTTGTTTGGCGCGTTTCTGTTTGGTGCGGTTTTGCCCAGGGAAGGAGGCCTTGCGCATTCCCTCGCGGAGAAGCTCGAAGACCTGGTGATTGTCGTACTTTTGCCTTTATTCTTCGCTTTCAGCGGTGTGCGGACCCGGTTGACTTTGCTGAGTGGGGAGGGGGCAGTTTTGGTCTGCGCATTGATCATTCTTGTGGCTTGTCTCGGCAAGTTTGGCGGCAGCGCCATCGCTGCCCGCCTGACGGGGCTCTCCTGGCGCGAATCAGGGGCGTTGGGTGTGCTCATGAACACCCGGGGCCTCATGGAGCTCATCGTCCTGAACATCGGCCTCGACCTCGGTGTCATTAGTCCTACCGTTTTCGCTATGATGGTCGTCATGGCGCTCGTGACGACCTTCATGACCGAGCCGGCGCTGGCCTTGGTTTATCCCGAGCGTGTACGAATCCAAGATTCGCTGGAGGCGGTGCCCGCTTCCTTGGAGTCGGCGGCCGGTGTTGCGAAGGAGCGTTTCTCGCCTCTTATCTGCGTGGCGAACGCGCGGTCCGGTCCCGGTTTGCTCGCTATGGCGGCCGAACTGCGCGGGACGGCAAGGCTGCGGATACAGGCGCTTCATCTCGTGACGCCGAGCGAGCGTGCTTCGGACTACGTGGAGGAAGGGATTGAAAGCGGAGCCGCGCACCCAGCGCTCCAACCGCTGCTCACGCGGGCCTCTGAGCTTGCCGTCCAGGTGAAGCCGATCTCCTTCGTGTCGAGCGACCCCGTTGATGACATTCTCAGCGTCGCGCGTGTCAACGAGGTCGATCTCGTCTTAGTCGGCTGGCATAAACCGGTGCTTCGGCAGTCGCTCCTCGGCGGCACGGTAGCGCGCGTGCTTCGGGAGTCGCCGGTCCCGGTTGGTGTTTTCATCGAGCGTGGAAGCGAGGATTTGAAGCGAGTGCTCGTGCCCTTCGTCGGAACCAAATACGACAAGGCCGCTCTTCGCCTCGTTCGACGGATGGCACAGAGTCGTCCCGAACTCGAGGTAACTGTGCTCCATGTGCGCTCAGTCGCCGATTTGCGTGATCCGGAGCAGAGCTCGATTTTGCACGACGAGCCTGCCGGCACCCGGATCACTCTCGAAGTTGTCTACGACAACTCACCAGTGGACGTAGCCATCAATCGGAGCGGGAACGGATACGACCTTGTCGTTGTGGGACTTGGTCGAGAATGGGGACTTCACCAGCCTTGGCTGGGTATGCACTCGGAGCGGCTGATTCGCGAGTCGGCGACGTCTCTCCTCGTTGTGGGGGGAGGGGCCGACACTCCGACCCGGGGGGGCTAAAGCATCATGCACTTTGGAGCGACTCTTCGTTTGTTCCGTGTGGAGCGAGGCCTTGGCCTGAGAGAGCTCGCGCGACGGATTGGCGTTTCCGGAAGCTATCTGAGCCGCGTGGAAAATGGTCACGATCCCCCGCCCTCGCCCGAGAGGCTTGCGACGTTGGCGGACGCGCTCGGGATCAGTCGCCCGCTGCTTGTGGAGCTTGCGGGCCAACTGGGGCCGGCGGCTGCCGGTTATATGCATCGAGTTCCCGCGGCTGCGTCATTGTTGCTTGATCTGGCCAAGCGCGATTTGGGTTCGGGAGCGATCGCGCGATTGCGAGCGTTTTTGGACCAGGAGTATCCCGACGCTGGGGCAGGGAGGAGGACGCCGCGTTGTACCGATTTGCTTTCGGCGGAGCGGATCGTGCTTGGCCTGCGCTGTACGGACTTCGATGATGTTCTTTCCACGCTCGTCGCCCGACTTCCCCTTTTGCCGGGCCTTATCGGAAAGGACGTCTTGCAGAGTGTTCGGCAGCGAGAAGAGGGAGCGCCGTCGCTTCTTGGAGGCGGTTTCGCATTGCCGCACGCCTCCGTGTCGGTGGGCGGCTCGTTTCAAGGGCTCGCGACCTTGGCGATCCTCGCGCAGCCGCTGGCGGCAGCAACACCCGACGGTCAACCGCTTCGCTGGGCGGCACTTGTCGTTTGCGCGCGCGGTGAACAGGACGGTTCGCTGACCGCGTCCGCCGAGCTCGTGCTCTTGGCGAGCTTTGCCCGTCTAGCGGCGGTGGTCGATCTCGGCGAGATTCAACAGCTAGGCTCGGAAGCTGAGGTGCATCGTCGACTGGTCGAACTCGAGTGTATGTTCTAACGCACGAATTCGAACAGGCCAGTCAGCTGGCCGCCTGAATCAACCTAAGACATCAACTCTGTCCACGAGAGCGGGGGAATTCCACCCATCCGCAAACGCCTCAGCGTAGGTCCTATTCGTCCAGGTATGTAGCTCACCGCCGAACGCAAACCGCCCTGCCTCAGCCTGACAGCAAGGAGCCGACGGGGCCCTAAACCCTGGCCAAACTGCCACGAAATGAACGACGTGGAGCGCTTTCTCTCCGAAGTGCGCAAGCTGAGCGCGAAAGGGCACAACGAGCTTGCCGATCGGAATTCGGAATCTGGAACTCGTCCCTGATGAGATTGATCCGTCGAGCGATGGGTCTTGGCGGGACGAACCGCGTCATCGTCGCGCAAAGATCGCGAAGGTGAACCGTTCGCGCTCGTGGCCGACGGGGCGCTCGTTTTTGACAGCACGGGACCCTACTACTTTGGGTCCAACTCGAACGGGGCGGCCCGGGTTTGGATCGACGATCAACCAGTCGCCCTGGGCACCCCTGTTGCGCTGGATGCCGGGGTTCATCGCCTACGGCTTGAGGTTCGACAAGACGGCAAATCCGACCTCACTTTTGGGTTAAGCATGGGCTCAGAACCGGGCAAACTGGTGCCCGTGGATGCGAAGCGGCAGGGAGTCGCCCGTAGCGTTCAAGAGAAGGACGGTGTGCGGCTCGTCTTCGGCGAGGCGGTGCTGTTCGACTACAACCAAGACGTGCTGACGCCTTCAGCTGTGCGAGCCTTGAGCTCCATTTTCGTGCTCAACCTCGCGAAGACGCCGGACAGCTACGTGCTCGTCGAAGGCCACACCGACAATTCTGGCGGAAGCAGCTACAATCTCGATCTGTCGAGTCGCCGCGCTCGCCGCGTTCGCGATTGGCTGGTTTCTAACGGTCGAGCTACGGAACGCGTCACGTTCGTGGGCCACGGTGAAGGTCGACCACGCGTTCCGAACGATAGCCAGGAACACAAGAAGGCGAATCGTCGAGTCGAGCTTGTCATTTCGGCATCTCCGCAAGCTGGCGGCGTGTCCTCTCCGCAAGCTGGCAGCCCAGAGCAAAATGGCAACGCGCCAGCTCCGAAATTCGACGGAGGAGCGGTAGCTCCCACAGCGGGTGGTGTGGCCTCGGGCGTCCGCGGCGTCCTCGACGCCTACTACCAAGGGCTCAACGGTCAAACATTCGACGCAAACGTCTACTTCGAGCCGTTCGTCGAGCGTTATATTACGATGATGGGCACGAATCCTTCGGCAATGAATCAGTACATGCAGAAGATATTTCCGACCCAATTCAAGGAGCCGCACTTCGAATATGAGCCCGACTCGCTTGTAGAAGAATCCCCAGGGACATTCGTCTACGTGGAGCGCGCCCGGTACATTTTGGCCGGCAAAGGCTCGAGTATTTCGAAACGCTACCAAGTGCGCATTCGCCTCGGCTCTAGCGGCAAGCTCGCCTTCTTGCATCAGTTCAAGAAGCTTCCGCTCTAGGCCTGGGGGCGGACAGTGTGCTCAACTTTCAGTGCGTCGGGCCGCTAGGCTGCGCGTGCGACGGGTGAGATACCAGGTTGGTTCGCGGTGGTTGCCAAACGATGCTAATATTTGCGCGTGTCCGAGGGCATCGATCTTGCCGCTTTGAAGGAAAGGGCCGAGGCCCGCCGGGGAAAGGTCACCGTGGAGGTGGTCAAACTGGGCGAGCCCAAAGCTCCGCCCTACGCGGACGCTTCTCCCGAAGAGCGGTTAGAAGCGGCGGTGCGTCTCATGAACTATCACGTTGCCCTCCGCGGCGGAGTGGAGGTGGTCCGCCCTCGATCCGAGTGGCCAGGCGAAACCTTCAAGTGCGGTCCTCGGGATGGCTAGCCTTCCTCGCGATTACGCAGACCTGCTAATCGAGTTGTCGCTGGCGAAGGCCGAGTTTCTGCTCGTAGGAGACTGGGCTGTCGTGCTCTACGGCCACGTTCGAGGGACAGACGATATCGACATCTTCGTGCGCCCTACGGCAGAGAACTCCCAAAAGGTGGAGGCGGCACTGGCCGCATTTGGCGCTCCGCTCAGCGCCCACGGAGTCACTCCAGAACATTTCGGCCGCGAAGGTGAGGCTTATCGCTTTGGTATACCTCCGCTCAAGGTCGAAGTGCTGACACAGATCAGCGGGGTGACGTTCGACGAGGCCGCACAGGACTCGAGGACGTTCGACGTGGAAGGGCATAGGATTCCGTACATCGGAAGGGCAGCCCTCATCCGAAACAAGAAGGCAGCCGGCCGCCACAAGGATCTGGCTGACGTCGAAGAGCTTGAGCGCGCGCTTGCGTTGAACCCCGAACGAGGCTGACTTGACCTCCTCCGAGCCTCACGAGAGGGCCCTTGACGCGGGAAGAGCTATGCATAGCAAGGCTCACGCGTGACAAGCAGAACGGAGGAGCCGCAAGCGCTAGAACTAATGGAGGCATGCGCCCTCCGCTTGAAATCGAAGGACGAAGGGTGTCCTGCGCCCGCAACCGGGTGCCGCGACGCTTTGCGTTGCCCTTCTTTCCCCTTCGGACGGCCGTTCCGAAACCCCGGTGGCGCTCGCCTCTGAGGCTCACCGCTCATGGTCTGCTCAAGCACGGTCCGGATGGCTCACGAACCACGGTCGGGAGTACTCTACTACAGCCTGTCCCTGACTATCACGCTCACACGAACCACGGTCGGGATTACTCCGGAAATCAACACTCACAACGGCGCAACAAATGCTCCCCGTTGAATGTCAAGGGAGGCATGTTTGACGCATCCGTTCTCGTCCAACACCTCGTGCACTTTAGCGTGCACGTCGATGTCCTTGTCATAGGCCGAACAAAAAAAGGCTACTCGCAACAGACGTCGCCCCTCGACGATCGTTCCCCAGTATTGCCTCCTGTGATCCATAAGGGCGATTCTTCCCGCCTTGCCTAAGCTCAACCTCAAAGCGCCCGGCATCTTCGCGACGAGGCGTCCACCTCGTCGCGGTGGGACGCACTTCAAGAAAGCACGGAGCGCGGGGAATGCGGCTAAATGCGTCGTATTCCCCGCGAGTTTTTGTGACGCCCCGGGGCTCAGCCTGATCGCAAGCGCAACGCTGCCACGCGCTCCGATACGACGCTGCCGAAACATTTCTCGGATGGCAACTTGGGACCGGGCTTCGAGACCGTCGAAAACTTCGACCTACCAGCAGATCATCGACGAGACCGTCATCGGCGCGTACGTCGAGGTGCCGACTTGATGACTCGTGGTTTGGCAATCGCCCAGACCGTCGCGGACGCGCGCCGCTATCCAGGGGTCGTGGTACGCGACCATGGCTCCTCGGGACCAATCTTCAGTGCAATTTCCCGGGCCGCTACCCCAGGAATGGACACCAAACTGAACACCACTCGTGGCTGTGGCATTTCCAAAGCCCGGCGTCTTCCAGGGACCACCCGAATCCCCGGCGCAAGTGTGGGCATCATTGGGTCCAGGTTGCGCCAAGATGGTACGGTAGTAGGAGCTCGAAGAAGTCCGGTTGTAAGCCAAGTCATCAAAGAACCCCCTTCGAAGGTGGGAGATGTTGGTGGTGTCGGTGTGGTAACCGTGTCCGTAAATATACAGGTAGGCCGGGTGATGCCCGTTGTTGGTAGCGAGAGCGGCCACGTCACTCGGTTCGACGTTCGTGAAGGCCGATCGTCTCTGAAGAATCGCGACGTCCAGACCGATGTGAGCGCCACCGGCCTGCTTTGCGTCGTAGTAGTCCTTGAGGATGTAGAGGTCGACGGTCTCCGCGCAAGCGGTCAGCGGCTCCCAGTAGGTATTCGGGTTTTGGTGGTCCAGACATACGCGAACCGGCTTCTTCGCGACCCAACCATCGTTGAAATAGCCCACATCATAGAAACAATGGGCGGCGGTCAGTACCGAGTCTCGAGAAATGACCTGTCCCGTGCACTTGTTTTGGACCACTCCCTCCCTTGGGATCTCGTGCCATGTGCGAACGTAGACCGTTCCGCCATTCATCGTCGACGGATAGGCCTCCCCGTTCTCAATGGCTCGCTCAGCACTTCGCGCGGCTGACTCGTCGCCCGTTTCACTTTCATCCAGAGGCTCCACCGCGCATCCGACTGCGGCGCATGCGAAAAGGAGCCCCAGGCCAGAAAGGGTGGTCTTCGAGGTGAGCCTAACTTGCGTTCGTTCTTCCGCTTTGTGTCCCATGAGAAACTCCTACCACAGCCCACCTCACCTCTGGATCTCAAGAATTGTTGTGCACTGGATAGCACCGACCAAAGAAAAATTAGACCCGACCGAATAGCGCGATCGCGAGTGATCGATGAGGCCTGGGGCGACTGGAACGCCAAGCGAGGGCTATTTGAGCAGCGCGCCCCTCCGAAACAGAACTAGTTATCGATCCAGTGATAATCCATCTGTTTCGCGGTCGCCGTGGCCAGCTCGGGCGCTACCAGCCGGCGCACGAGATGCAGGCTCATGTCGAGGCCAGCCGAAATCCCCGCGGAGGTGATGATGTCGCCTTCGTCGACCCAACGCGTTCCCGACTCCACGCGCAGCGCGGGAAATGATCGGACCAGGTCTTCGATGTCTTCCCAGTGCGTCGTGACGCGTCTGCCGTCGAGGAGTCCGGCTGCGGCGAGAAGGAAAGCACCTGTACACACTGAAGCGGTGAGCCGGGTTTGAGGAGCCGTGCGTGCGATCCACGCGATGAGCGCACTGTCTTGCAGCTCCTCCGTCACCACGCCACCGGGAACGATCAGCACATCAAGCTTGGGGGCTTCATCGAGCCCGTGATGCGCGGAGACGATGAGGCCACCGCGCGCCCGCACGGTCGGCTTCTGCGCGAGCAAGACGACGCGGAACGGCATATCCCCATTCGCCCTCGCTCCTAGCCGCGAAGCCGTCGAAAGGACCTCAAAAGGCCCCGCGAAGTCGAGCACTTCAACCTCATCGAACACGTAAATTCCTACTGTGAGCATGTGAGCCACGCTACTCGACCGCCAGGATGGCCTCTACCTCGAGGCTCAAGTCTAGAGAGCCCCATCAAAGTGCCGAGCGAAGCGACCAAGAGGATTTCTTCCACCCGACCTCCGACAACATCAGACCAGGAAGGTTCCGAGGAAGACCAAATGTGGCTTCAGCCGTGAATGAGCGCCTCACTCGGGCGAACGGAGAAAGTTCGGCGCTTGGGCCGGATTCCGAATGTCCCCTTCGGTTCGACTCTCCTGAGTGCCTTAAAAGTATCCAGTTCAAGCTCGTGGGAAGTTTTCGGCTAACACATTGCCCATCTGCGGTGCGATACGTGAAGATAGGGCTGAGGAGTGTGATGCAAGCGTAGTGTGGTAGCGTGGGTGACAGCACGCGCCTTCTCGGCGGCTTCCCCTGCGCAAGGAACTTGGTCCGAATGACGAAGCGAACACATCTTCTTCTCCCGACGCTCCTTCCTCTTCTTTTTGGCGCCAGCATAACGGCGTGCAGTGATGACGCGAGCCCCGGTCCCGACGGGGTCGCAGCCAGCGGTTCCGGCGCAATGGGTGGCTCGCCAACGGGCAACGGGGGCGCGACCGGGGGCTCGCTCAGCGTGGGCGGCAACGAGAACATCGGGGGAACCCTGCCTAGCTCCGGAGGAAACACTGGCAACGCGGGCGGCAATCTGGGCATCCCGAGCTCCGGGGGAGCGGGTGGTAGCGCAATGGCCGGCGGAAACACCGGCGCTGGCGGGAGCACGCCGGAGCCGAACGTTCTAACCGTGCAACTCGAGGCGATCCGCCAGATCATTCGTGGCTTTGGCATCAACGGGAGCATTCTGCCGCACGGCAAGACGCTTCCGTGGAATCAGCTCTTCACGCTTGAGGGACATGACGCGCTCGGCTTGTCCATTCTGCGGATCGGAATGACTGAAACCGGCATGCATCGCAGTGTGCCGAGCGATTGGGAGACGGCGAAAACCCTCGGCGCCAGGGTCATCGGAACGTGCTGGAGTGCCCCGGCCTCATGGAAGACGAACAATAGCACCCGCGGGGGCGGGCACTTGCTCCCGGAGTTCTATGAAGATTGGGCGACAATGATCGCCGACTACGCGAACGAACACGAGCTCTACGCCATGTCGATCGGGAGTCAAACCGATTTTGCAACCTGTTCTCCATCGCAGGGAGTGCCATGCAATCCACCATTCACGGACGAGTTTGATTCCATGGTTTACACCGGGAAGGAGCTGGCCGACTTCGTCAAGGTCGCTGGGACGGCGTTCAAGACCTTGGCGCCGAACACCGAGATGATCGCCCCCGAAACCTCCTCGTGGATCCACCTGTGGAGCCATCTGTCGCCGACCGCAGTGGACCAAGGCTACTACCAGAGCTCCGATCCGCTCGCGTGCAATTGCTTCGCGAATGAGATCGACGAAGCTGCCGTGGCGACTTGCTCTTCTCACTGCCTCAATGGCGCAGGCAAATTGGCCGAAGGTGGCTATGACTACGGGCATTGGCTGGCCGCAGACTCAGGCACGTGGACCGCCTTCGATATCCTTGGCGTGCACCAGTACGAGTCGCCCGTCGCGATTGCGTGGCCAGCGAATGTCCAAGGCGGCGTCCGCGACAAGGAAGTTTGGCAGACAGAGGTGGCCGGCCAGACCCACTGGCCGGAGATGGGTCCTTCGACCAACATCGAAAACGGTGTTGCGGTCGCACGCTGGATCCACTCGGCCCTGACTGTGGGCGAGGCTTCCGCCTGGCTCTACTGGGCTTACGAGGCGCCCTTCCTGAACGACAACCAGGGCCTGGCCCTCATCCAAGGGATGAGCATTATCGCCAAGCGCTACTACACCATGGGCCACTTCAGCCGGTACATCCGTCCTGACGTCTTCCACGCGGTGCGGGTGGCGGGCCCGTCACCGGAAAACGTGATGGTCTCGGCGTACAAGGGCGACAGTGACGAGCTCGTCATCGTGGCGATCAACGAGACGCTCGAGGGTGTCGACACGCCGATCGCCATCACGGGCGGAACCCTGCCCAGTGCGATGATCCCTCACGTCACCACGGCCTCGGAGAACTGGGTCGAAGGCGCTCCAGTCGCCGTCGTGAACGGTTCGCTGGTGGCCGCTTTACCGGCCATGAGCGTCACGACCTTCGTGAGCCATTGACGAAGCTCTCGCGGGGGTTCCTCGAACGTCCGTGCGCGTCTCCGCGCGGTTGCCTGCGCAAAGGCGGTGCGACCGCAAACCGAAGAAGAGAGGCGTGGACCGTTGCTGTTGAATCGTTCAGTGAAGACTTTGTGCGGCAGGCAGACCCAGACCTTGGGCGTCCGGGCGGCCCCCTGGTTCGAAACTGGTCCGCCTGCATGACCCACTGAACGGCTCCCCAGGGTCACCGGACAGGAAATTCCACTCAATAGTAATAACAGCATCGATAATTGTAAAAATTTCTCAAATATCGATGATATATCCTGTTCGGCAGGAGTTTTTTGGATCATTCTTAAGCTGTGCTCATCGACTTCAGGGTCAAGAACTTCCGATCCATTCAGGGCGAGCAGGTCTTCAGTCTCGAAGCGGATGGCGGCCGTTCGGAGCTGCCGCAGGTCCTGAGACGCCCGAAAGGGCTGGCCGCGAAGGCGAGGCTCTTACCATGCGCGGCGGTGTTTGGGCCCAACGCTTCGGGCAAAACGAACCTAGTGAAGGCAATGCGGGCTATGGACGAAATGGTCCTGCGTTCCTTTGCGACTTCCGACGAGGAGGGGAGTCCGATTCATTCGCTCGTGCCTTTTCTCCTCGATGAAAAGAGCGCAAAGGAGCCGGTCGAACTGGAGATGACCTTTGTCAGCGACGGGACCCGCTACCGCTATGGCTTTGCTGTTCAGGAGAAAAAAGTAGTTCGGGAAGCTCTGCATGCTTGGCCCAAAGGCAAGGAAGCGCTCGTCTTCGAACGCGTTGCCGAGGAAGGAAGCACGGAACCGACCCTGAAGTTGGGTTCAAACATCGAGGGTGGTGAAGAGCGGGCGCGCAGCGTGGCTGAACAGACTCATGCGCAATCTCTTTTCGTCAGCACGGGTCAGAAGCTGAATCATCCTGCTGTGGCTCCCGTGTTCAACTGGTTTCTGCGCAAATTTCGACTCCTCGACCACACGCGGCAGCTTCCTCCAGACTATTCAGTGCGCAGCTTCCTGAAAGACGATGCCGCCCGTGCGTGGACAAACACGGTCATGCGCTGGGCCGACCTCGGTATCGCGGAGATGAGCGTGACGGAGCGCGACAAGGAGCTCGAGCCTTCCGCACGACAGTCAGTGGCTATGCGACTCTTCTCCCAACATTCGATCGCAGGCCTGCATGAGTCTTCGTGTGGCGATCGCGTTAAGTTCGATTGGGCCGATGAGTCGCATGGTACGCAAAGAATTTTTGGTTTGGTCGGTCCGCTTCGGGACGTCCTAAAAAACGGTCTCACGCTCGTCGTGGACGAATTGAGTTCGGGCCTCCATCACTGGATGGTCAGGAATCTGGTACAGCTTTTTCAGGACCCCGCGACGAACCCACACAATGCGCAGCTCATCTTCACTTCCCATGATCCACTCCTTTTGGACCTCACTCTGCTGCGTCGCGACCAGCTCGTTTTCGTGAAGAAAGACAGCGCCGGAGCCTCCCAGTTTTACGCGCTTGCAGACGTCGAGGGCGGACCCCGCAAGGACGCAGGTCAGCTCCACAAGCACTACCTCTCGGGAGCCTTTGATGCGATTCCTCACTTGGGTGATCTCGGCGAGCTCACCCGCGCCCTCGGGAGCGAATAGAAGGAAAGATGGCGCGGCGGAGGGCCGAAGGGGCGCTGAAGAAACGGTACCAGAAGTCCGTTCTCATCGTCTGCGAGGGAAAAAACACCGAGCCGACCTATTTTAAGGCTTTGGTGAAGGCCCTGCGCCTTGATGCAACCATCGAGGTCAGCGTCGTCGGTGACACCCAGCACACGGATCCGAGCGGCCTCTTGAAGGATGCCGTCAAGCTCCGCAACAAGCGCAAGCAGGAAGCAAAAAGGAGCCTAGTCCTTCGCTCCCATGATGAGGTGTGGGTTGTCTTCGACACGGAGTGGCCAGGAAAACACGGCAATCTAGCACAAGCGATCAGCGACATGTTTGCGCAGGGATTTCAGGCGGCGATCTCGAGCCCTTCATTCGAGACGTGGTTTATTCTTCACGATCGCCCCACAGCGCCGAGCTGTGCGTGCTGCGATGAAGCAGTCGTCGTGCTGAAGAAAATGCACCGGGACCTGGCGGACTACGGGAAGGGCGCGGAGGCCACACAGAAGTGTGTGAATTGGAGCTTCGGTGATGCTCGTTTAGCGCTGGCGCTCAAGCATGGACATGCCCAGCCGATAGAACGTTTCCATGCGACACAACCGGTGCTCCCGACCTCCACCGCTACGTCGGTCCATCTCCTGGTCCAGAAACTGGTCGAAGCGTGCGATGACGACCCGGTCCTTGATCAGTTGGGGCTAAGCTAGGGGTCGCAGGACAGAGAGCCCGCATGATCCCCCCGTCGGCCCTTGGTTCCAAACTGGTTCCGGAGGCGCGGGTGCGGGCACGTCGGGTCCCTTTGAGTCGGTGATCTGAAGGTGAAGGCTCGGTCGGGCTCGGCTGGAAGTGATGCGCCGGGGCCAAAAGGTTGCACGGGTCGACGCCGCGCGCTCTCGCGGTCAATTCGTGCGAGGGGAGGGAGGGTCAGTGACTCGCGGGTGCGCGGTGGTCGCGATACATGCGCTCGACGAAGCGAAATGTCGGTCGCAGTTTCAACTGCTCACAAAAGCTTTCGAGCGGCTCAGGGTAGATGGGCCGGGGAGCGGGTGCTCCTTGGGCCGAACGACCGGGCACAAGAGCGCAGCGACGGGGATATCCGGACGGGTGGGAGAATCTCCGAGCAAGTAAGGCTGTTTTGCTAAAATTGCGTCCGTCTCGTCGAAGGCCTCGAGAAAGAGTCGAGGGTCGCTCATCAGGGAGCCTCAATAGCATGACCTGTGGATGTTCCTTGAGGCCCACGGTCGACTCACTCGTCGCGCACCGCGGCCTCGATGCGGGCGACATCGATCTTCCGCATTGTCATCATCACATCGAAGGCCCGTTTGGCCACGTCGCCGCCCTGAGCCATCGCCTCGGTCAGGACGCGCGGTGTGATTTGCCACGATATTCCCCACCGATCCTTGCACCAGCCGCACGCGCTCTCGGAGCCACCGTTCTCCACGATCGCGGACCAATAGCGATCTGTCTCGGCCTGGTCCTCGGTGGCAATCTGAAAGGAAAACGCTTCGCTCTGCGTGAATGCGTCGCCGCCGTTCAGTCCGATACAGGCTACTCCGCACACCGAAAACTCAACCGTGAGCACATCGCCTGCCCTGCCACCTGGAAAGTTCGACGGCGCTCGCTGCACCGCACCCACCGTGCTGTTCGGAAAGGTCTGAGCGTAGAACTTCGCCGCCTCTTCCGCGTCACCGTTGTACCAAAGACAAATCGTGTTTTTGACCATCATGACTCTTATCTCCTTTGCAGGTGGGACTATGCTAGCCACATCGGAGGGCCGTTTTCCCTCCGCGAAAAACTCTTGGTCAATCTTCGACGACCTCGGATGCGCAGGGCTCTGCCGTCCACAGTCCAGGATACCGGAGGACGAAGCCGGAAGGGGCGACCTCCAGAAAAGCGGCGTAGTGGGCTGAAGGCGCTTCATACCAATACTTGGTTTTGGACCGTCGCTCGTAACGCTGGGTCATGAGCGAGAGCGTACCTGCGGATGGGTCGAGCCAGGCGGTACCACGAGCGACGACTATCGCGCTGCGCTCGAGGCGCGAGGTCTGGTTTGCAGCATGAGCCGGACAGGCAATTGCTGGGACAAGGCCGTCTCTGAGAGCTCTTTCGCAACACTGAAGAAGGAACTCGTGAATCGCCTGGACTTCGCGACGAGAACAGAGGCATACGACAGCATTAGCGATTACATCGATAACTACTACAACGGCCAACGCGGCCACTCGGTCAACGATTGCGAATCACCGAGCACGAGGAACTTCAAGCCACGATGGTCGCGGCCTGAATCAACGTTAAATCTGTGTCCAGAAAATCCCGGGAGTTCACTAGTGGACGTAAAAGATCTCACTGCCTCCTTGCTCGCCGGACTAGTCGAACTCGAGCAATCAGGCGACTTGGTTATCATCGATCCAATTCCACTCACGTTAGCGGAGCACTTGTGCGCCAAGGTGATGCGAGACTGGGGCCTAGAGCATCTCGACGAACCCATTGAGCTCGCCGTGGAGCTTGGTCTAAAGCAATCGACAACGTACATCGAAAAGAGCTTCGCGCTTGGCGCCGATGAAGCCCGCGCCGCTGTGGAGAAGTTTCTTCGCTACTTGGAATCTAACAGAACACCGAAGGAGGTTGCTGAGTTGATTTGTCACCAGGGCTACCAAGAAGTCGCACTTGGAGCATTTTTCTGCTCGCATCTTCAAAGAGGTGAATACTACGGGATGGACTACCTCGATTGGCGAAAGGCCCACTATGATGAGAGCAAACGTCGATAAAGCGTGACCTGCTCCCAATTTCTAAGACACGGCTTCCTGGACGGTGCTGAGCCGGTGGGTTGTTAGAGATTGAGCGTACTTTGCTGGAGCCAGGGTGGCCCAAGAACTGTGAGGCCTGACGTAGTTGTAGTCGTCGCGCCAGGCCGCGGTTTGAGCTCTCGTGGCGCAGTGACACGAACCAATGCTGGTTGAGGCACCCGTCTCAGAACTTGCCGTTGAAGCTCTCGACGAATGCATTTGGGTTGGCTCGCCGGGCTGAATCACCGCTACTCCGCCTTTCGGGAGGCTACAGCGACCGATTCCAGCCAATTGCGTCTTAGATTTTGCGAGGCAGGTCACCTGGCGACGCGGGCGATCGCGAAGCAGCTGTGATTTTGGAGATGAATCTAGCAGCCTAGCTGCAGACGGAGCCAATCCAGCGCCTCGGTGCGGGTGGGAAAAATTCGCGAGGGACTCGCCGGCTTGACCAGCCAATAGATGGCCGTAATCGCCCCTCGCTTCATGGCCGATTCGGCGACGTATCCGATCCCTTTCAGATAGATCTGACTGATGGGCAAACCCTCACGGATGTAGTCCGCCTGCATCTTCCGCTGACGGGGCGAGAAGGCTCTTCCGTGAGTGAGATCGATCAGGAGCGCATAAGGCTGACGGCGGTTTCGGTAGCTCTCGAGGATCTTGAGGTATTGGGCGATCTCGTCATCGGTGGGATACGGCGGGAGCGTGACCTTGAGGATTGGCCACGAGGTGTCATCCACCCAGCTTCGGGCGCTCGATGCCGGGTCTCCAGCCTGTGGAATAACGCGTTCGATTCTCATCGCCTCCAGGCCATCGCGCGAGTCTTCCCGAGACGCCCCTACCCCTGAACCTGCAAGCTTAGCAGTTCGAGCTTTCATGAACCACAGCCGTCCGCCTTGGCGCGAATCGGTCGCAGGGTCGCTCGCGAATAAACGCCGCAAGATGCTGTAGACTGGCGAAAGGCGTGGTGGGGGCCGCGCGCAAACCCGCACGCCCATGCCGCAAGCGCGCTCGGTGAGGAACTGGGCCCACCGTTCAAACGCGGTACTTGTCGAGCTGGTCGGGGGTTTTTCTATTCGCTTCACCTATCCCGCTATCAGGCGCAGCGGTTGGCGTTCTCGGCAAAACGGACATCGTCGCCCCTGATCATTTCTCGCACAAATCGTTCATGGGTACTGCAACGCACGAGTATGGGCATTTCGCGCTCTGCCACCTGGTTCGCGAGCACGGTGCATACGAGCCCGCCGACTTCGTCCTCACGCTTGAAACGGTTTCCCAAGGAGATCCAGATCCACCCGATGAAACCCGGGTGACCAATGAAGTGTTCGCTGACTTCTTCGCTGTTCAGGTAGCAAACGCTCCCGACTATTTCGAAGTGGTGGGTAAGGATACGCTGCCTTCGGGGCGGGTTGTAGTGGGGCTTCCTGGAGCAGACCAGAATATGTTCGCCTTCCCTACAGTGAACACACCATCGGCGTTATCTTACGGAGCCGTTGGTCGCCTTGCGACCTTGATTCAAGACGCGTTCGACGGAAACTTTTCTCGCGACTTCTGTCCGAACAGTGGAGACGGATGGACGGAGATTCTCCCTTTTACTTCTGGAACGACGAATGTAATTGTTCCTTCACTGCTGCCCAACGGCCTTCGTCGCCGATCGGTGGGCCACAATGATGAAGAGCAGGCTGCGCTCAGCGGGTTTTACATCGGCGATATGGTGCGCCGGATGGTCGAAATCAACAACGTGACTCCATACCGCTACCAGGTGCTCGAAACCGCCGTGGCTCAAACCGTGCGCGACGAGCTGAACTGGTGCCAGGCGTGCCTGGTACTAGCACCTCATTTCTCGCCTGGAGGTAAAAATGTTCGTGAGCAGATTGAGCAATGCGTCAAGCAGGATCTGCTTCCCGAATGCCCCGAAGGTACTGTTGAACTTGGCAACCCATCTTGTGGCTCGTTGCGAGATCGCCTTGGGGATCCACAAATGGATCCCCTCCTTCGGGACGCGTTCACTTGTGATCCATGCCCGGAAGGCCAAGTGATGAGGTCGGATGGACACTGCGGGCGCTGCCCTATCGATGTCGTGCTCGATGTAGCCAGTGAAGGGCTCTGGACTTGCGACGAGGTGGCTCTCAACGAAGTGTCTAACCCGGGCGATCTTTGCCCCAATGTTTTTGTTATCGAGGTGCTCGACCCGAACCATGAGCTCGCGAGCCTCTCGGTTGAACTAGGTGTAAGCCCGTCACTTCCCGAGGAATCCTGCTCTGAAGCTCGATTTTCGGGGGACTTCGGGCGCAACTACCAGGGCCCGCTCGCGCCGTTGGTCGACATGATTGCTTTTCAAAAGAGGGCCACGTTCACGGTTTGTGATCCCGAAGCGGAATTCTGCGGAGATGAAGGCTGCTTAATTGAAGCTCAATCCTTCCAAGACCCTGGAGCGCGGAGCTTGCTTACGGTTCAGTCGGTTCATGGACCGTTGACGGTGAGAGGAATTGGGGAGTGCATCATCGATTGAGACGGCGAGGCTTTAGGATTGGAAGAGCGATACAGCTCACTCCTCTTCTGGTAGGGGTGGTGTGCGTCGGTTGTCCTCCTCCAGAACCGCCTGACGATTCAATAAGCGAAACTGCGCAGCAGCATAACTGTCTTCCTGGACGCTACGAAGTAGAGCTGACGAAGCGGCTGCCTGGCCCCAGATGCTCCACATCGGTGATACCAGAAGGGCTTAAGTTCGTCGTCCAACAGAAAGAAGAGCCTTCCGAAAAGGGTTGCGCCACGACGGCTTTGTCGTTCGTAGGAGCTATCGGAGCTTATTCCATTCTGATGGATCCGGGGATCTCTATTGACGCTCATGCTGGGTTCTTTGGAGGCTATGTCGAATCGACGCTCCTGACTGATAGCGGCGCGTGCATGAGCCAAACCGGGCTGGATGCCTATTTCGTTCCCGCTGATCCGACCTGGAATCGGGCTATCAACCACTACGGCGTTACTTGGGCTGCAGTAACGAGCCTCGAACCCCCCTGCGTTCGAGAAGACACTGGCCTTTACTACTGTTATGAGCTGTTTCTCTCCAACATGACTAAGATCGGAGAATGGAGCCCTCTGTGATAGGTCGCATCGGATTGCTCGGTTTGGCTGCATTTGCCTTGAGCTGCAACGGCGACCGTGGGTATTGTTTTGATAGTGAGCACGACTATTCGATCGCTTATGAAGTGGAGCTCTTGGAAAAGTTGGCCGAATCCACTTGTACTCAATCCGTGCTGGAAACAGGGACCAAGCTGACGGTCGTACAAGTGGGCTACTATGGCGCTTCAGCTACAACTTGTGGGCAAGCCGCACTTGGTCTTGTCGCTGGACTTGAAGACAAGGACTTGGTTGGTCTTTGGTACAACTCAGTCGGAAGGCTCCCCGACTCGCTCCAGCCGATAGGCCCGGGCGGGGTAGCAATGTTTTCGATCGTTGTCGAAACTCCTGAGTGTAGAACTCGAGCATCGATTGCAGGAGTTAGCCCCGTACCAGGAGCAACGGTTGATGATCTTATTGCGTCTGAGCGTGGATTGATTTGGCAGGTGCCAATCTATAAATGTGTCTCTCGGAGTCAGGTGCAAGACGAATCAAGTTGTGTCGATTATTTCACCTCACGGATGAAGAAGATCTCCTGGAAGCTCGAGTATTGAGCCGCGACTGCGGCAGCCTGAAGCGCAACTTGGAAACTCGCACCCGCTATGAACCGGAATGCTTGGTTACTTGGTCTAGCCGTTGCGTCGTTGGCCTGTGGTGGTACCCGAGAACGCTGCTTCGATAGTACCCACTCGCGCGCGCCCCTCTAGCGAGCGATCGCGACGCGTGCGGGGGGCAAGCTTGACCCTACTCGGCTGAGCCGATCTCGTACGGGAGCGGGATTTGGCTCCACGGAGAGCCGCGTCGGTGGCGAGCTTGAGGTAGGTGTGCGGGCCGACTCCGGCGAG
>Ga0164241_10002469_pt1 | contig 20004 bp, 25 predicted proteins | sample OricomyardsoilBY_FD_108780 | JGI IMG/M metagenome (GOLD analysis project Ga0164241, IMG submission 108780) | Backyard soil microbial communities from Emeryville, California, USA - Original compost - Back yard soil (BY) | ecosystem: Environmental > Terrestrial > Soil > Unclassified | place: USA... | reverse complement strand
TTCCGCAGGGGCGGCCTCTGGCTCTGTCGACTCGTCAGCGGCCGAAGCCGGCTTTGCCGCGTCACCGCTCGTATCCGCCAACTCGTCTTGGGCCCACACGGGGCACGCAAAACCGAGCCCCAACCCCAAGATCGGCAGTGCATTCTTCCACTTCATATTTCCGCCCAACCCCCAAGTTCATTACCCATTTCGCAACACGTTAGTATACCGCTCGGTGTTGGGTCAAACAGAGAGACGGCTCCGGCTACTTGAAGTCGATATCCGAGCAGCCGCACACAGCGCCATCCTGCCTAAGAACTGCAGCGGGCGTCTCGGCACACACTCCGCGCTCATCACACGTGGTTTCGTCGGGCACGCGGCACGTTGTCCCGCTCGCAAAGCCGTATGCTTTGATGCAGCTGATGTAGCAGTTATCCTTCATTGGCGCAGGCACGGCGACACATGCGCACTCAACGTGTAGCAAACCATCCCACGTGGGCGGGCGAGGCTGAGTGAGTGATAGGTGCGGCGGGCGCGCTTGCCGGCACATGAAAACCTCGTCGGCTTTGCAGGCGGATGCGCTGAGCGGTCGAGACTTGTCGCACGAACAGCCGGCGGCGACTGGCTCGTCTTTGCTCTTCAAATCGAAATAGCAAAGGTTGCCAGTCGACAGAGCAGAGCAGTCCCAACGCGCGTACGGACAGCTTGGGTTGTAAAAGGCGTCGCCCTCGGCACCGCCAGTGGCAGTCGCAGGCGCGCCAGCAGTCGAAACTCCAGCCAGCGTACTGCCGCCCACACTGTCGGCACCGGCCGCGGCTCCATTCGCAGCGCCGCCAAACGCGTCCGAACCGACGGGCGACTCATAGCTCGCGATTCCACCGCAGCCGAGCGCCAAGCCGCCACCCACCAGCAACAATGCGCGGAACAGTGAGCGATTGGAGAGCGGCACAGCGCCCTGAAAGATGATCAAGTAAGCCTCCTCGAGAAAAGCGCAAATTCCAAGGCTCAAGGATGCAATGGCTTCGTCGTTCGCGCCAATTCACGCTCTGCTGAGCCATGAGGCCGCGAGGGTGTGAGCGGGCCAACATCGCAAAGAGGGTCAAAAACGCCGCGCTTGGTGCGGAATCACTGGGCGAGCGGTGGTGGTCGCACTCGAGCTGTTCGCGACGCCAGCAGGCGCGGTCGATGCGACCAAGGTGCGCGATCTGCACCAGCTCAGCTCGCAGCCCGAGGCGTGCGCCGTCGATGACGAAGCCAAAGCCCTATTCGTGGGTGAAGAAGCCAAAGGCGTGTGGCGATTCGATGCCGAGCCGAGCGTCACGTCCGGTCCCGGCTACGACGGCGTGCTGATCGCGTCGACGGATCCGGGGGGCCACTTGGTGCGCGACGTCGAAGGCGTGGCCATCGCCAAGACCTCGGCGACGGGCGGCTACATCTTCGTGTCGAACCAAGGCGTCAGCACCTACTCCGTGTTCACGCGCGAAGCGCCGTATTCCTACGTCAAGACGTTCCGCGTCGAGCGCGGCGCGGCGTGCGTCGATCCGGTAACGGTAGTGACGGCATCGAGGTCAACACGTCGAACCTCGGCCCAGCATTCCCCCACGGCGTGTTCGTGACGCAGGACGACAGCAATGACGGCCTCAATCAGAACTTCAAGCTCGTGCCACTCGATCACATCCTCGACGCTGCGCCCACCGTCGACGACAGCGCGTGCAGCAGCGGCGGCAGCGGCGGCTCTGGAGGAGCATCGGGGGCCGGCGGAGCGTCCGGCAGCGGTGGTGCTGCGTCGACCGGCTACGGGGAACCGTTCTGCACCACGTTCTGCAACAAGTGCGCCTCCTGCTACGCGACCGGCACCTTCTCCGAAGGAGATTGCGTGTTCCACCAAGTGAAGACCGCATTCACCGTCGAAGATTGCCAAGCGGGCTGCGCTGTCTCAGCAACACCGGGTGCAGCGGCGAAAGCCGCGCTCATGCCCGGCTTCGAGGCCATGAGCTGCACTGAATTCGACGACGCGATGTGATTTTCCTGCCCCCTCGCTGCGCGTCAGTGAGGGGCAATGGCACCCGTCGGTGCTCGCGGCCTTCGGCCGCTGCGCCCCGCCGACCTCCCCCTTAGCCGTGCTCGCTTCCTTCGGAAGCTCCGCGCGCCTGGGGGAGGTAGCCGCGGTACGCCAGCCGCGAGAGCCCAGCCCATTGCATCCGCTTTCGGCCGCTCGCTATGCTCAGCCCCGATGGCGCTCGAGCGGGACATGGAACGGCGCTGCTCGGCCTGTCTGAGTCTGCTGCCCGGGGGCGCGCGGTTCTGTCCGAGCTGCGGACACGACAGCCACTCGAGCACGGTGCTGTCACCTCAGAGCGGGGCGACGGTCGTGGACCCCGCGCGCGATCGCGCTTCGGACTCGGTGTTGCCGCCGCTGCGCATCCCGCCGGGCACGCGCATCTCGGTGTATCGCTTCGATCAAGTCATCGGCGAGGGCGGAATGGGCGTCGTCTACCGCGCCTACGACGAAGCGCTCGGGCGCACGGTTGCGCTGAAGTGCTTACACAGCAATTTGGCCGGCGACCACGATATCCGTACGCGCTTCGCACGCGAAGCGAGGATCCTGAGCTCGTACACTCACCCCAACGTGGTAAAAGTGTACGACTTCGTCGAGCAGAACTACCTGCTCGCGATGGTCATGGAGCTGGTCGAGGGCCCGAACTTGGTCCAGCATTTGGCCAAATGGCGCGGGCGTATGCCGTGGTCCGAGATTCGGCAAATCTTCGGCGAGGTGCTCGACGCAGTGGACGCCGGTCATCGTCAGGGCGTGATTCATCGCGATCTCAAGCCAGAAAACATTCTGATCACCAATAGCGGCGACTGCTTACGCCCCAAAATCGTTGATTTCGGAATCGCACGCATTCTCGAAGGCACCACGTACACCATGAGCGGCGCTTTCTTGGGCACGTGTTGCTACATGTCGCCCGAGCAGGTTCGACAACCGCACGCAGCGGACACGCGCTCCGACATCTATTCTCTCGGCGTCACGCTGTATCAACTATGCACGGGCAAGGTGCCATTCGAAGGCAATCACTTCTCAGTAATGATGGCGCACGCGCAGGAACAGCCCGTGCCACCCTCGCAGCTACGCCCTGATCTACCGAGTGAACTGGAGCGCCTGATCTTGGATGCGCTCGCCAAAGAGCCAGGCGAACGCCCAGCGAGCTGCGCCGTGTTCCGCGATCGCTTGCTCGCCGCGTTGCCGACCGGCGCGCCGAATTCCTCGACCACCCAATATCCAAAGGTGATTCGGGACGGCATCGCCAGCGAAATGGTGTTGATCCCCGCGGGCTCATTCCGCATGTGTAAGGATCGTCGGCTGGTCTACCTCGACGCGCTGTACATCGATCGCACCCCGGTGACGAATCGCGAGTTTGCGACGTTCCTCGAGGTCACCGGCTATCGTCCCACGGATGAAGATTCGGCGCGCTTCGTGCCGCAGCTTCTCGCGGGGAAGCTGAGCAAGCGGCTCGAGAATCACCCGGTCGTCAACGTCTCCTGGTTCGACGCGCGCGCCTTCGCGGCCTGGGCCGGCAAGCGCTTGCCCACGGAAGCCGAGTGGGAAAAAGCAGCGCGCGGCACGGACGGTCGTAAGTACCCATGGGGGCGCACGCAGCCATCACCCCACTACGCCAACTACGACGACAAGGACGGCGGCACCGTGCCGGTCGGCTCACATCCTGACGGGGCGTCCCCCTATGGCGTTTTGGATATGGCAGGCAACGTCTGGGAGTGGTGCGAAGATTTCGACGATCCCGCGTTCTACGAGGACGGACCGCCGAACAATCCGCGCAACGAGCAACCCGGACAACGGCTAGTCATGCGCGGTGGCTCGTACATATTTGGCGCACAAGCACTCCGCACCTACGCCCGCACCAGCTTCGAGCCCCACTATCGCTTCGCCGGCGGTGGATTTCGCTGCGCACGCTCGGCTTGAATCGGCAAGCATCGCTTGCTGCTCTCGGACGACACGGGTAGACACGAGTCGTGGATATCGAAGGTCAACGTCGGTCCGAAAAGTTCGAAGATCGCGGCAGCGGCCGAGGCGGCGGTGGGGGCGGCGGGCTGCCGCTCAACGCGCTTTCGTCGATCGTTCGCCTGCTCGGCGTGAAGGGCACGATGGTCATCGGCGTCATTGGCGCCGGCATCTACTTCTTGGCACCCGCGGGCGTGAAGCAAGCGCTGCTCCGCGCACTGGGTGGCTCGCAGAGCTCGAGCCAATCGACGTCGGGTTCGTCGGGCAGCGCCTGCCAAGCCTCACCCGCCAACAACAAAGCCTGTGATTTTTCGCGCGCCGTCTTGGCCTCCACCGAAGATGTTTGGGCCGCGCAGTTCAAGCAAGGCACCTTGCCCAAGTACGGCGTAACACCGCCGAGCACCTATCCGGACCCGACACTCGTCGTCTTCAGCAACAGCGTCTCGACGGGCGGATGCGGCAACGCCACCTCGGACGTGGGCCCGTTCTACTGCCCGGGCGACCACAAGCTGTACATCGATCCGACCTTTTACGACGTGATGGAGCAACGCCTCAAAGCTCCGGGTGACTTCGCACAGGCGTACGTGATCGCGCATGAAGTCGGCCATCACGTGCAAAATCTGATTGGCGCGACCAGCGAAAGACCCTCGGGCGAAACCAAGAATCAAGTCTCGGTGCGTGTGGAGCTCCAAGCCGACTGCTTGGCAGGCGTCTGGGGATTCACCGCCAAATCCTCACTGAAGATCGACGAGGCCGACTTGAAAGAAGCCCTCAACGCCGCGCACGCCATCGGCGACGACGCGCTCGGTCATTCCAACGCCAGTGACTACACTCACGGCACGAGCGCCCAGCGCATGCGCTGGTTCCGACGCGGCTTCGATGGCGGCGATCCGCGCAAATGCGACACCTTCGCGATCGCCAAATACGCTGAGCTCTAGGGCACGGCGTCAAAGCCGGTTTTGGGAGAGGGGCGCTCTCAACCCGGCAGCGCACCTCTCAGCTCGCCCCGTTCCCGCCGCAGGCCGGCACTATCTGCGTCGCAACACCTTCCCTGGATTCAAGATCCCCTGTGGATCGAAGACCTGTTTGATCCCCTGGTGCAGTGAAAGGGACACCGCACCGAGCTGATTTTCCAAAAACTCAGGCTTGAGCGAACCAATGCCATGCTCGCCCGTAATGGTACCCCCCAGTTCGAGCGAAATTGCCATCAGCTCGGCGAACACCGCACGCGCACGCGACGAGCTCTGCTCGTCCTTCGCATCGAACACGATCAGCGGATGAATATTGCCGTCACCCGCGTGTGCGACCGTCGCAACCAAGACTTCCTGCCGCGCAGCGACCTGTTCGATGCGCCGGAACATTTCGGCCAAGCGCGGCAGGGGCACGGAGATGTCGTCAATCAGCACGTGACCCAAGCGCTCGAGTGCCGGATATGCGAGCCGGCGCGCGCGCAGCAATAGCTCGCCTTCTTCACGCTCTTCAGTCGCGTACACGAGCTGGGCGCCCGCTGCTTCGCAAGCGCGCTGCATCCGCTGAAGCTCACTCGAACCGCCCGCGTCGGACTGCGCGAGTAACATTGCCGCAGCGTCATGCTCGATGCCCAAGCGCGCATGGTTTTCGACCGCGCGCAGGGCGGCTCGATCCATGATTTCGAGCAACGACGGCTCCACGGTGCGTACGATGTTGGCCGCTGCGGTACCCGCGGCCTCGAGCGAACCGAACAGCGCCACCAAAGTGCCTGGCGAGGGCGGCAGACGTCGCAAGCGCAAGATGATCTTGGAGATCAGCGCCAGCGTGCCCTCCGACCCCACGAGCAAGTGCGACAGATCGTAACCAGCCTTGTTTTTGCGACAGAATCCGCCAGCCCTCAGCAGCTCGCCGCTCGCCAACACGGCTTCGAGTCCGAGCACGCTGTCACCGGTCACGCCGTACTTCACGCAGCACAGACCACCCGCGTTGGTCGCCACGTTGCCGCCTAGTGTGGAAATCTCATAGCTCGCGGGATCGGGCGCGTACCAAAGCCCGCGCTCACGCGCGGCGTTCTTGAGCTCCACGTTCAGCACGCCGGGTTCCACCACCGCATACATCCCGGCTTCATTCAGCTCGAGGATCGAGTTCATGCGCTCGAAGCTCACGATCACGCAGCCGTCGACTGCGTTCGCACCGCCGGCTACCCCTGTCCCAGCACCGCGCGGTACCAGCGGAACGCCGTGGCGCGTTGCCCAGCGTGCGAGCGCCTGCAGCTCTTCGGTATTCCTCGGGCGCGCGAGGCCGCGCGGCTCACCTGCCGGCACCCAATCCGCGCAGTCGCGCAAGTAACTCTCGGGCACGTCGGGATTGATGCCCAAATCCGCTAGATTCGTCATGATCCGTAAAACTCCAGGTGCTGCCGCAAGAGCGCGGCAATCTGCTTCGTCTCGCCAGCCTCGACAGCCGACAGCATGCGCTCGTGCTCGGCCACGACCTGCGTTCGCAGCTTGGAAAATGAACGGGCGCGCATGGTCTGATCGAGGTATTGACGCATGCTGTCTTTGACCGCGAGCATCACCAACCACAGCGCCTGATTGCCCGACGCCGCCACCAGCGCCCCGTGAAACTCGACGTCCGCTTCGTAGAAGGCCGCTTGCGTGACACGCGGCTCGCGCATCACCTCGAGCGCCGTGCGAGCCTCGGCGAGCCGCTCACTCACCGGCGCCTGTGCAGCGCGCACCAACGCGGTCGTTTCGATCGCCAAGCGCAGTTCGATCAAATCAGGCAACGACACGTCACGCAGCTGCACCACGTTGCTGAGCGCCTCGCGAAAGCGCGAGAGCGCCGCCTCCGGATCGGCAGGTCGCATCGGCAACGTCCGCCCGCGCGGAGCGAGCAGGCCCTGCGCCTGCAAGTGCCGCAATGCCTCTCGCAGGGTCGTGCGGCTGACCCCAAATTGGGTCGCTAGGTCACGCTCGGGCGGCAGCCGCTCGTCGGCCGACAAGCTCTTATCCAAGATCGCCGCGCGAATCCGCTCCGCGACCTGCTCGTACGCGGTCTGCCGGGTCAGCTGCTGGAAGCGTGGTGACTTGGCCATATGGTCTGTTGGTCAGACCAAGATACACGCCCTTTCAGGCGCGTCAAGGCTGCCTGGGGTGACTGCTTCCGCCAAGGAGATTCGCAAACTAAGGCCCACGTTCTCGGCGCACGGGCAAACTTGCAGAGCAAGCACGCCCTCGTCGTACGAATGTGAGCGAGAACTCGCGGCGTGTTACCGTAAATCATCGTGCTCCCCGCAAAGCGTCACCACCGCTACACCTATGCCGACTACGTGGGCCTCGAGTTGAGTAGCCCCACGAAGCATGAGTTCTTGAATGGCGAGATCTTCGCGATGGCAGGGGGTACGGAGGAGCATTCGGCGCTTGCCGCCGAGGTGCTCGGCGCTTTTAGGGACGCCGCACGTAATGGTCCATGCCGCGTGCACACCTCCGATTTGCGGATCTACGTAGAGTCGAGCGGCCTTGCCACCTTTCCGGACGGGGCGGTGATCTGCGGCGCGCTCGAACAACACGCGCCCAGCCCGAACGCGACAGCGCTCAATCCGACCGTCTTGCTCGAAGTCACCAGTGATTCATCGGAAGAGTACGACACCGGGGAAAAGCTCGAGTACTACCGAACCATTCCCTCACTTCAAGACTACGTAGTGGTTTCCCATCGTGAGCGGCGCATTGTCATCCACTCCCGAACCGCGAGTGGCGAGTGGACCACACGAGTCGCAATCTCCGGTGGTCGCGTCTCGATCCCGAGCTTGAAAGGCGAGCTTTCGGTGAACGAGATTTATAGCAAAAGCTCGATCATCTAGTTGTGCTCGGCGAGGCAGCGTTGCCCAAGAGTTCAACGACGAACTCCACGAAAGCGCGGACTTTGGGGGCCCGGCGCCTGCCGGGCGCCATCAGCAACCAAATCGGCGGGCCTGTGACGCTGAAATCGGATAGCACTTCCACGAGCCGCCCCGCCGTGACAGGCTGGGCGATCGAATAATCGTGCGCTTGGAACAGGCCGAGTCCGGCACACGCCGCTTCGATCAAGCCTCCTCCGTGATCACAGAGTAACGAGCCGGGCGTCGGGGTGGCGCGCAGTTCGTTGCCGCGCGTCCCGAACTGCCACTCTTGAACGGTGCCGTTCGGCAGCACGAACTTTAGACAATTGTGCGAAGCGAGCTCCTCCGGAGTGCGGGGAATGCCACGCTGCGCGAGGTACGAGGGCGCCGCGACAGTCACCCAACGCACGTCGCGCAACTTCTTTGCCGCGAGTCGTGAATTCGGGATTTTCCCGATGCGCACGACCGCGTCGACGTTCTCATCCGTCAGACTCACCGCGCGATCCGTCAGCTTCGCGTGCACCGAGAGCCCCGGATATCTGTCGCAGAATTGCTTCAAGACCGGCAACACGACGAGCTGGCCGAGCAACAACGGCAGTGAAACCGTGAGCCTGCCACGGGGTGCGCGGTGCGCCTGCAACACCCGCTCCTCCGCAGCACGCACGCTCGTCACCGCTTCCTGGCAACCGCGCAGGAACGCCTCGCCCTCGTCCGTCAGCGACACGCTGCGCGACGTTCGGTTCAGCAGGCGCAAGCCTAGCCGCGCTTCGAGTCGCGTGATCGCTTTACTGACAGCCGAGGGCGTGAGGCCGAGCTTGCGCGCCGCCACGCGAAAGCTTTGGGCCTCGGCCGCAGTCACGAACGGCAGCACGCCGCTAAAGAGATCGGCAGAACCGTCCTTCATGCTCGGTCAGCGCACGACTTTGACGTTGAAGTCACCGGTTTTCAGGACTCCCCAGAGCCGAATCCAAATCGGCAACAGCGCCTCGGTCGCACGGGCATTGCTGATGTCGCCCAGGTCAATGACGTCACGCCAGCCGAAACCGTTCGTCAGGAGCTCACGCACGCTGGCCTTCGCGCTCGCGTCGTTGCCGCACAAGAGCATCGTGTGATCGCCTGCAGCGACGCGAGCCGCGTCGACCATGACCTCGCAATTCACGGTGTTCAGCGTCTTCACGACGCGGAGCTCGGGGTGAGCGCGCTGAATCCGCTCACCGAGTGAGTCATCGTTCGTGACGAACAGAGTCGGCGGCCTGCCCTTGGAGAAATCAAGCGGATTGGCAACGTCGACCAGCACCTTGCCCCGGAGGTTTGCATCTCCGGCTGCCGCGAGCACCTCGAGGGAGACCTCACCCGAGGTGCAATTGAAGAGCAATTCGCCGAACCCGGCGGTATCCGCAAAGGTTCCGTGAGACGCACGAGGACCGGCCTTATCAGCCCAGGCGCTACCTTTCTCGTTGCCGGCCGTGCGCGAGCCCAGCTTCACTTCATGGCCGAGTTCGATCAGCTTCTTGCCGATCGTTTGGCCCACCATCCCAGTCCCGAACACACCGATTTTCATTCGTCGACTCCTAGGTTTGCGGGCACCGCGCCCGTCTGCCCGGAACAAGGTAGGTCCGATGCCCTCGAGGACAACCCTACCAGACAGCACGTTAAAGGTGACAAAAAGTCATCTATCTGCTGGCGGGGGCGGAAGCGAAGATGGTCACGTCCAGCCGCGCACCGGCTGGCGAATCACCAGCCAGACGGCGCGATCCAAAACCGCGCGCCGTAACCAATGACAGGGGATAAGTCGGAACGCAGATAACTCTCGTCGTTTTGGAATACCTCGAAGCGTCGATAAACCGCAGCAGCCGCGTACACGTCGAGGTGCAGCCAATCCGTGAAGTTGAAGGTCACTTTCGGACCCATGGTGAAGTTCGAATAGGCAAGCTCTGCCTGATCGAGGTTCCACGTTTCCTTGCCGAGGTGGAAACGATTGCCGTCGAGGTTGGCGCGCACACCAACGTCCAGCCAGTCGAGCGTATGGTATTCGGCGGTCAGCCAAACCGGAGCAAAACCACGAATGCGAAAGCGGTCGCCAAGTTTCAGCTTGAGCAACACCGCGGGCAACGGAGCTGAACGTGATTCCTTTGCAGGTCCCGCCATTGCGCGAGCGACCCGAGGACATCATCGCGCTGGCGCGATTGTTCATCGGTCGACTCGCGCCGGAAGCCGGAGCTGCTCCGGACCTCGCTGCGGACGCGGTGCACGCGCTGCGCGCGCATTCCTGGCCTGGAAACGTGCGTGAGCTGCGCAACGTCATCGAACGAGCGATGGCTTACGCCCCCGTGCCGGAAGTCCTGCACGTCGAGCATCTGCGTTTACCGAGCGCTTGAGTGCGTACATCCGCAAGTCGGATATTATCCAATAGTCCACGCGCCGCGGCACAGCGGTTGCAAAACACGTGGGCATGACATCGCAATCTTTCCAGCCCACGAACTCCAGTTAGTACTCGGCGCGTTGCGCGACGCTGCGTGCAGCAACGACCACTTTAGCGAAACAGAAGCGCAAATGATTGAAGGCCTCGCGCGCCTTCACGGCCACGAGGTTCGCGCCGACGAACTCCGCTTCGGTACGCTCGATGAGCTCGCGCGCGTCGTCGATCCGCATCGGCGCAAGCGCGCGGTGCAGCTCGCCATCATCGTCAGTCTGGTCGAAGGCCAACCCGATGAACGCGCATCCGAAGCGGTGTCGCGGCTCGCGCGCGCCCTTGATGTCGACGACGAGGGGCTGCGCGTGCTGGATCGCGTGGCACACGGACATGCCATGCTCGCACGCATCGATATGGTGCGCCGCGTGCAGCGCTTCGCTCAGCAAGGCGGCGGTCCGAATTTCTTGATGGTCCGCGATCCCTACCCTGCTCGGCCTCGGCCAGGACGAATCCCTCGCCGCGCGCTACCAAGCCCTCGCCCAGCTGCCCGTCGGGACGCTCGGTCGCGGGCTGTACCAGCACTATCGCGACAACGACTTCGCGCTGCCCGGGGAGAAGGGTGGGCTGCCGGAGCTTCTGCTGTTTCACGACGTCGGGCACGTGATCTCCGGTTACGGCGTGGACCCACAGGGTGAGATCCAGCAAGCTGCGTTTCAAGCCGGGTTCGCGCGAACGGACGGCTTCGTGTTTCTGCTCTTCGGCATCTTGCAGTTTCACTTGGGGTTGCGCGTCACGCCCATTGCAAAGGGGCAACATGGGCTCTTCGATGTTCCCAAGGTGCTGGCCGCGCTACAGCGCGGTGGATCGTGCCAGATGGACTTTTCTGACCACTTTGACTTCTTTCGCTATGCGCCGGAGCAGCTGGACGTGCTCCGTGCGCGTTGGAACGCGCCGACGCTCGGCTAGGCAGCAACCTGCGCGGTCGGACCAGACGCTGGTCACTCCCAAACTCGCGGCCCACGGGATGAAGTCCTCCGCTTTCTGGCGGCACAGCTCCTCAACGCGCACAGTAAAGGCACGTCGGCAAGTGTCCAGCGTCAACTCAAGACTTCAGCACGTCACAACTCGAAAACTTGGCTCATTGAGCAAGGGCTCAATCGGCAAGAATTCGACGTCGCACGCAATCGACTCGCTCATGGCTGGTCTTGGGGTCGGAGCAAGATCATCGGGAACGATAGCTCGCGAAATCGTAGAGAGTCATCCCTGACGCGCGGAGGGTTCGAATCCCTCCCTCTCCGCTGATATTCGTAAGTTGTTCTTGCTACTTCAACCAGTGGCCGCTTCGGCGTTGCCCACCGGTTGCCCAAAGTTGAGCAGACCGATCGCTTCGCAGAGTGCGCTCGGTGCCAGGTGCATATACCGAAGGGTCATGCTCAGCGTCGAGTGCCCGGCCAATTCCTGAATCGCCTTCGGCGCTGCGCCACGCATGGCGAGGTGCGAGCAGAAGGTGTGCCGGAGCACGTGGGAACCGATCGGACGAAGGCCCGTCCGCTTGCAGGCGAAACGGAGCGCCGCTTCGATTGCTGACTGCGTGAACGGTCTGCCGTCCGCGTGGCAGAACACCAGGTCGGACTTGAGGTGCCGGTGCGCCTTCAGGGCGGCGCGCAGCCGTGTCGTGAGGGGGACCTTTCGTTCGCGCCCGCTTTTGGGCGTGCCGATTTGTCCTCTCCACGACGAGCGTTGCACCGTCATCGTCCCGGTTACCAGATCCAAGTCGCCCCATTCGAGAGCGATCATCTCGCCCTGTCGTAGGCCGGCTTCGCTGCCCAGGAGCAGCAGCGCCAGCCGCTCGGGATCGTCCTTCACCGCGTCCAAGAGGCGCGGAAGCTCCTCGAACCTGAGAAAGTCGAACTTTTGCGGCGGGATCTTTAGCAGCTTCACTCGTGGCACGACCTCGAGGATCTCGATTTCGTGTGCGTAGCGCAGCATCTTGCCCAGGCACGCCAGGATGTTGTTCACCCGCTTCCGACTGAGTCCCTTGGCGAGCAAATTCGCCTTCAGGGTTTCGATCGGATGCATCTTTATCGCATCGAGCCGCATGTTCCCCAAAGACCGGGAGCAAATGATGCTTCAGGATGCTGGCCTTCATCGAGCGTTCCGACGGTTTGTTGTTCGCGAGAACGTACGTGTTCATGAAATCGTCCGCGTATGCCGCGAACGTCGGCACCTCCTTGGTTATGTGCGTCGGCCCCAGCATCGCCGTCCGAAGCCGGCGCTCGAACTCCTCGGCGCCCGCTTTGGACTGGATGGGCGAGCGCTTGCGAATGCGCTCCACCGTGCCGTCCGCATGTTGAAATCGAAAATCCGCGTACCATTTGCCGTCTAGCTTACGTGTCGTCACCGGGGTCTCCCAGGTGCGGCACGCGACCTTGCTCGACCAAGCGTAGCAGGTCGGCGCGCAGGAAGTAGAGGCGGCGTCCGATGTGCGTGGCGCCGGGCAAAGTGCCGCGCTCGGCTTTGGCGTAGATGGCTCCAACGGTTGTGCCCAGCCACGCGGCAACTTCGCAAGGGGTCAGGAGTTCGGGCAACGTGGGTTCGGCGACGCGATCGGCCGGCAAGTCGTGTGATCGCGGGTGCAGCTTGACTCCTAGTCCGGCTCGCTCAGATCGCTCGCTGACCGATCGCCGACGGCTCGCAGCGGGCGAGCCGACTCCTTTGGGGAACGAGCCGTCCATCGTGCAATTGGTGGCTCCATCCGTGCCCGGTTGGCAACGGTAAGAAGGGGGCGTGTATATACGGGGCGGGGATCGAGAGGGCAAATCACCGACCTTGCGCGCGCGTATTGGTGACGACCGACGCGCCGCCTGTGGCTGGCGACCGCACCCGGCCGCACCACAGCCCTCACTTCGGCGGGGCGCGAGAGATTACCGACTCTCGCCCTCTCCTCAACCAAGAACGTTCTCGGTCGGGAAGCCCGCGAACGGGTGGCTGTGATGTCCAAGTTGAGTCGGCCCACACGACACCCGAAGGCAATCAATGGCATACGGCCATCGCGTCATTGCCGGTACACGCTTGGCAACCACCCAGCCGAACTGCAATCGCATCCACCTCGCATTGTGGAAGCTTGAGGTTGTTGACGATCGACAGGTTGCCTCCCACGCTCATCAGAGAAGGCAGCCCGTTGAGCGTCTCGAGATTCGGGTTCGCTCCGATCACCAAATCGCGGCTGACGCTCGTCAGCGCGTCCATTTCGAGACTGAGCAAATCGTGATTCTCGATCCCGATGTAGTTCGCCGTTTCCAGGCTCGGCAACTGGATCCTGGTCGTCGAGTCGAGCGTATCCAGCTCGAGCCGCTCGACTGCCTTGAGGCCCGCGAGCACGAGCGTCGTGAGACCGCTCGCGTTGGTGATGCTGACGTCCGTTGCCTGCTCGAGATTCTCGAGCCCTTTGAGGTTTGCCAAGTTCTCGGTCAACTGGATTTGGAGGCCAGAGACATCCCCGCGGATCTCGTGGATCGACGCGAGTCCACTGAGATCGGTGACCTGCTTTCCCTGCACCCCAGGAGCCCCTCGAAAACGTTACACTCGAGCGTTGCGAGCCTCGCGGCCTCGTCGTCGGTTTCGATGAGGTACTGGAAAGTCTTGCACACGCGAAGGCACGTATTTCCATGGTGCTCCAGGGTGCACGTCATGCCCGGCGTGCCTGGTTTCGAGAAATCTGGGCACGCAAAATCCGCACAGGAATCCCCGCCCGCGCCTGCCTGGCCCTGATTGCTACCGCTCGAGTTGCCGGAGCCTCCAGCTTCAGACGAACCCGCAGTCTCGGTCGAACCCCCTGTCTCGCTCGAGCCGCCAGCGACTGTGGGATCGCCAACGTTGCCGGCTTTGCCACCGGCTGCGCCTGGAACGCCGCTGCCGCCCGCGCCGCTCGCGTTGGCTTCGCCAGCGTTGGCGGCACCTCCCCCTCCTGGGCTGAGGTGCGTTTCGGAACCGCTACTTCCGCCGCAGCCAGTCGCCAGCGCGACGACGCACAATGCGACTGCTGCTCTGTATGTGTGCAGCCGAAGGAGCGACGACCGTCCTTTGCGCAGCGCGACTTCGCGGTTCGCATCCAGCACGCCCGCAGGTTCGGACGTGTCACCCTTCATGCCGACCCAATCTTCCGTGATGTCAGGCACAGCAGCTGGGCTGCTCGAGGCCCTGCATTGTGCCTGAGCCGAGCTTTTCGCAACCTCCACGGACAACGACGTCCACGTCCTGCGAGCGCGGAGCCGCAGAGCCAAAACGAGCCCCGCCACCGCTGCAACGCCCCACGCGGCGCCGTTCCCCCTGCGCTGTCCCCAACGCACGTTGGCGACGCTACAACTCGCGCCGCTATTTTCTGCGCTCATGCTGGCCATGCCGGCCGTGCCGCTCATGCCGGCCGTGCCGCTCACGCCGGCCGTGCCGCTCATGCCGGCCGTGCCGCTCATGCCGGCCGTACCGCTCATGCCGACCGTGCCGCTCGTGCCGACCGTGCCGCTCGTGCCGACCGTGCCGCCCATGCCCGGTGAGCCGATTCCGAACGATACGTTGTCGTAGTAGTTGCCCGCCATCGGATTCACCTGCGTGATCGACAACAGGCATTGGTCACAGGGCGTGTTCGGAATCAGCCAATCAAAGCTGCGCTGATCTGGCGGAAGTCCGTGCACGACGGTAACGCTCGCCGCGCCGGGATTTGGACTGAAGTCGAGGTCGTATTCTTGGGTGTCGTGCTCGATCACCATCCACCGGATCGTGAGCGTCGCCCCGGGGTCGAAGTGGTCCCCCGCGACCGGGGACTCGAAAAACACATGCGCCTCGGCCCGCGTCGGCCAACCGAGCATGCCGAGGGCGAACGCGAGCGCGGCGATTGCCCGAAGCGCGTCAGGGATCTTCAACCAAGAGATATGCTTGGTTCTCATCCGGAACTCCTTTCTTTGGTCGTCTCCCGAGACTGCAAACCGCGATCAACCAAGCCCCGAAAGCGGCTGCCGAATTTCTGACCGGCGCCGGGCCCCTCATTTAGTTGTAGCTGACCTCGAGGCCTTCGGACACTTCGAGTTTCATTTAGTGTTCGAGCCAAGTAACATTCACGATGTGAATGTTCAAAATCTCGATCTGAACTTGCTCACTGCCCTAGATGCGCTGCTCGAGACCGGCGGGGTGGCGAGCGCTGCTTCCCGGCTGGGCCTTAGTCAACCCGCCGTCAGCAATGCCCTGCGTCGTCTCCAGGAGTCGCTCGGTCGACGTTTGTTCACTCGGCATGGTCGGAGGTTGGTCCCGACACCTGAAACGTTGGCGCTCGCACCGATCTTGCGCTCCTCCTTGGTCAACCTAGAAAAAGCGCTCTTTCGGCCCACGAAGTTCGAGCCTAGAAGTGCCGAGGCGATCGTGACGCTTGCGATGAGCGACTACTGGCACGCGGAACTTCTTCCGCTGCTCGTCGCGGAGCTCGAGCAACATGCGCCGCGGATTCAACTGCGCGCCGCGATGACCGGAGAGGACGTGCTGTCCGAAGGCCTCCCGCAAGGTGACGTCAATGCCGCCATTTACCTGTTCCCGCGCGTTCATGCCGGAGTGCAGGCCGAGTTGTTGCTCGCGGACGGGTACGTGCTCGCCGTTCGTCGAGGACATCCGCTCGCGCGCCGCAAAGTAACGATTCGAGAGCTTGCCAGACAGCGGCAAATGCTCGTCAAGCCGCACGGCCCGTGGGCGGAGCAGCTCGCCGATGCCTTTCACAGCGAGGGTGTATCCCCACAGATTGCGCTCGATACCGCGCAAACGAGAGCCGCAATGGATATCGTTTCGCGAACCGACTACGTCGCGGTGGTTGCGCGCGGCGTTGGGCTCCGTATGCGTCGCGACTTCGCGCTCCGCCTGCTTCCCCTCCCGGTACCCTCCGACGGCTTCAAGCTGGCCTTGTACTGGCACGATCGTTGCGCAGCCGATCCTCTGCAGATCTGGTTCCGAGCGCTGGTCGTGCGGCTCGCTCGCCAGGTCTACCGCGGAACGACCGGGCGTCGCCGACGCTCCTCGCTGGTCTGAATCGAGGCTTGCCGGACCTGCCGTCAATTCCTAGCCGAGTCGAGTCGAGGACGACAGATGGACGGCGTCGCCGTCGCGAGGCTCAGCAACGAGCAGCAAACACGACCTCGATCGCAGGCCTGAATTGCATTTTCTTTCGGCAGCAATCTTCATTCATCCTGTGAATGTATGTGCTGCGTTTTGTTCAGCAGCGAACCGCCAGCAAGCGTACAACCAGTTGTGCGTTCGGAGAGCGGAGAGCGCCGAAAATCGGCAGCAATTGCCGCTTTTTAAGCAGAAAAACGTCGACGCTCAGCAGATCGCTGTGTCGCGTGTGAGCGTTCAAACGCGCTGAAACGGTGCGACTGTCGGCTTTGTGAAAAGGTCTTTGACGCACGCACCAACCGGGTAATCGTTTGACCAGAAACTGTTCTGCACCCATACTAATTCTCCCTCGCCGAACGTGGAAGGAGCGCCTGGGTGGGATCACTAGTAGCGAGTAGTTGGTCAACGCAACCCGCAGCTTGCGCGTTTGCCGCAGCGCTCTGCGTGCTTGCGTGCGGGTCGAGTGCGACCGGCAGTGCTACCGGCGACGACGCGGGCGCGGGCGCGGGCGGTACGAGCGATGCTCGCGCTGGCAACAGCGGCGCGGGGGGCGCTGGCGAGAGCGCTGCGGGTGCGGGTCACGCCGGCACCGACGCAGGTGGCGCTAACGCCGGAGCCAGCGCGGCCACGCAAGGAGGAGCGGGGAGCGGCGGGATGGCGGAAGGCGGGGCGAGCGGCGTGACGAATTTGGACGCCAGCGCGCTGGTCATCAACGGCACCAGGTGGCTTGATGTCGATGACCAGCCGATCCGCGGCAACCAAGGCAATATCATCCTGGTTGGCGACGAGTATTACTGGTTCGGGAGCAGCCGAAGCGGCGGGTTCGCGTACACGATCTCGGCCTATCACTCCCGTGACCTGCGTCATTGGCAATTCAGCCGCGACTTGTTGCCCGAGTCGGGACCCTTCACGCGGCCCCACGTGATCCACAACGTGACCACTGGCAAGTACGTGATGTGGATGGATGAGCTCATCGATGCCGGTAACATTCCACTCGCGGCGGTGGCCGAATCGGATACGCCAGACGGTGACTACACCTTTCTCGGCGACTTCCGCCCCTACCAGGGCCACGGCGTCCGCGATCCGAGCGACGGCGAATCTGGCTTCAGGTCCGCCTTTGGTTCAGCATTCGTCGATGACGATGGCAAGGGCTACTTCCTTTCGAATAGCAATGCCAGTGCCGACCTCAACGTTTACCAGCTCACGGACGATTACCTGGCCATCGATCACCCGGTGGTCACTTTATTTCCGGGACAGAGCCGCCTAGCGCCTGTGCTCTTCAAACGGAATGGGATCTACTTTCTGATCACCATCTCCCCCCCGTTCCCAATAGGGAGTCCCGCGTTTGCCACGAGTAGTAGCCTCGCCGGGCCTTGGACTGACTGGTCCGATGCAGGGAGTGAGGTGCCCCCTTCGACGTCGGCGTCCGTGCTCAGACTCCCAGGAAGCGGCGGGTCGAGCTTTCTGTACATTGCCGACAACGGCAACGGGTACGTGTGGCAGCCGCTGTCGTTTCCTGCCGCCGACGAGCTCAGCATGTCGAAAGACACTGTGCTCGACCTCAGCGCCGCGCCGGCGAAAATCACTGGAGTAAACCCGAGCTTCACGTTCATCAACAACCGGACCGGACTCGCCCTCGACGTTCAGGGCGAGAGCAGCGAGGCTGGCGCGCGCATCGTGCAAAGCTCACCGAGTGGGGCCAAGAGTCAGCGCTGGGTCCCCGAGTACGTCGGTGCTGGCGCGTTCAAGCTAAGGAACGCCAATAGCGGGAAACTTTTCGGTAGCGCCTTCGACCAAAGCGCCGTCGAGTTCGAAATCGAGCAGGTGGACGAAGGCGTCGACGACCGCGATGTCATCACTCTCATACCCGCGCCCGCCGGCCTCTACACTCTGTATCACGACAAGCTCTCCGGCGCTCTCGACGTAGCGGAAGGTGCAGGAGAAGGCGCGCCGCTCGAACCGCTGATTCTGGCCTCGGCGCCCGAGTGGAGCATCGAATTCGTCAGATGAGCCAACACATGAGATCCCAGAAGTGCCGTTGCGACGGTGGGTGCTCCCGGTGCCGTTCGAGCTGCGCCTGCTACTCGCCCGCGATCCACATGTTCTAACTGCGGTGGGACGGATCTTCGTGCAAGAGATCTTCCGCTGGCAGCGCGAGCGTAGGCTTCTTCGGGCTCGCTGGCTGTGGCACCTCGCGGAGCGTTTGAGAACCGAACACAGCGGCCAGCGGTTCGCCTGATTCCGGCGGCGCGGCGGGCGCGGGCGGCGCATTTGCCCTGGCTCGTCGCTGCGCCCTGCTGGGAATGTGCCGAGGTCTTCGGGTCGCGACCCTGATCGCCTCTCGTCAGTTGCACGTGGCACCGTTGTCGTTGCCCTGGCAAATGGAGCAAGCGTCGGCGTTGTCGAGCGAGGTGAGGGTTGGGAGACCATTGAAAATCATGAGCACGGGGTTCGATTGGATACCCAGGCTCCCGGCGCTGCGCAGCCGCTGCAGACTGATGGTGCGAAGCTGATTGTCGCCAGTGAAATTGACCTGTCCCACGACGACCTCGAGCATCGTCGCATTGACGGACGTCAGGCCTTCGCCGATTCAGAACACCAGATCCCGCCCGACACGAGTTAGGGACGGGAGCACCAAGTCGCCAAGCGGTTTCGAGTCGGAGAACAAAACAAGGTCTCCGTCCTCGGCCAAGTTCGCAAGCCCCGAAAAGTCGGCCAGCTTCGAAGCTTTCACATTGAGTGCCCCACTGACCCTTGGGACGGGCAACGACCGACAAAGGGGGATCTCACATGCAAATCCCGGTTGGATCGTTTTGATCACAGGAGGTGCACGAAATCCCGAGCCTGGCCGCGAGCGCGTCGACCTGGCACTGTGGAAGCTTTGGATTCATGGTGACGTAAAGGTCGTGCGCCGATTGCAGCGCGGCGAACCCGCTCAGGCCGGTGAGGCTGTCGTTCTTGCGAAGGCGGACATAGGAAGTGACCGTCTTCAGCACAGGGAGGTCGATGACGGTGAGGTCGGGGGCCAATTCGATCCAGATGAGACCAGCCGTCTCCAGGGACGGAAGGTGAATCGCGTGAATCGATTCCGTTGTGGTGGCGTTCAGGACGCTTAATGAGCCCAAGTTTTTCAACGACGGGAGGACGACGGATTTCAGAGTTCGGGCGCCGGCGTTCGCGCTGTCCGAAAACACCAGCGAGCCGTCCACTTTTTCGAGCCCATCCAGACCAGCGAGAGACGTCAGCGGATAAGATTGCAATATGTTGAGCTCGCCGATGACCTCACGAACCGTCTCGAGCCCCGCGAGACTGTCAACCCCAGGGTAGATGTTCACGTCCACGCTGAGCACGTCGCAGCGAAGGGCGGCGAGCTGAGCCACCTGAGCGTTCGAGTTCAGCAGGATGTGAGTGTCGTTGGAGGCGCACCTCCGGAGGCAGCCATTCGCTTCGTGAATCAACGAACAGCTCCCGAAGTCGGGGCAGGAGAAGTCGTCGCAAGAACCAGGAGCCGTCGCGCCGCCGCTGCCCGAACCGGAAGCGCCGGCGGTGGCACCAGCCCCACCGTAGCCGCCGCTCGCCGTCCCGCCGCTGCCG
>Ga0164241_10002468_pt1 | contig 20018 bp, 20 predicted proteins | sample OricomyardsoilBY_FD_108780 | JGI IMG/M metagenome (GOLD analysis project Ga0164241, IMG submission 108780) | Backyard soil microbial communities from Emeryville, California, USA - Original compost - Back yard soil (BY) | ecosystem: Environmental > Terrestrial > Soil > Unclassified | place: USA... | reverse complement strand
TATCCCTGCACGGGCTGGCCGTCGGGCGTGGTCAGCTGGCCATTGGCGTCGAAGCTGAAATTGCCGGCGCGCGTGTACGCGCGATGGGCCGAGTCACCGACGATGAAGAAGCCGGTGCCCTGGATGGCGACGTTGGTCGCGATACCCGTGTTTTCCACGCCGCCCTGCGCGAAGTTCGGGCTGATGGCGCCCGTGGCGACACCGAGGCCGACCTGCATCGGGTCCTGGCTCGTGCCGCCAATCGACTGGCTGACGAGATCGGAAAACGAAACCGTGCTGGCCTTGAACGCGATCGTGTTGAGGTTGGCCAGGTTGTTGCCGATCACGCTCAGCTTCTGCTGATTCGCGTTGAGGCCGGACAGGCTGGCCGAAAAGGAACCGACGGACATTACGCACCTCCCGTAGACGTCGAGTCGCCGGACGTTTCATCCGCCAGCGTCGACAGTCCGTTTTCGAACAAGCCGCGCAATGCGGTCGTGTCGTCTGAAATGGTCTGCAGGCTTTCGAGCGAGCTGAACTGTGCCAGCTGCGCGAGGAACTGACTGTTGTCCTGGGGATCGAGCGGATCCTGATGCTGGAGCTGCGTGACGAGCAGCTGCAGGAACACTTCCTTGCCCAGCGCGGGCGGAGCGCTCGTGGTCAGCGGGTTGTCGGCCGTCGTCTGCTGGCTGCCTGAAATCGAATCGACACTCACGTTTAGGTCCTCCAGGAATCGGGCATCGCGAACCGGATGCGGGCCAGCTCGTCCATGGACTTCATCTCCTGTCGGAGTTCGTCCTTCTGGAATCGCTGCAGGGCCAGTTCACGCATGCGCTCGAGCGCCAGCCGGCGTTTGCGCGCATCGCGCCAGACCCTGTCGGCCGCCTTGACCTCCCGCGCGCGGGCTTCGAGCTCGCGCACGAGGTGGTCGATGTTGGCCGCCAGCCTCACAATCCAATTTCGATGCCACAGGACGGTATCCACGTCCGATCCCTGGCGTTCCACATGAACGAGAGTTTGTTGTGCGGTTTCGCGCCGGCGCCGTTCAGCCTCCAAGGCGTCGTGGACCTCGCGAAACCGGGCCTCGGCGAGGCTTCGCGCGAGGATCGCCTCCTGTTCCTCGCGCCTGCGGAGGTCGAGCGCGGCCGCGGCGCGGAACCGGAAGGTCGCCATGTCTACAAGGTGTCGAGGGCCGCGATAGCGTCGGCCAGCCGGACGTCCATGTCGGCGGGCTGACACAGGAACCGGTTGATCGCTTCGCGGCGCGCGAGCGCCTGGTCGATCCGGGCGTTCGACCCGGCGACGTAAGCGCCGACGTTGATCAGGTCCTCGTTGTCACGAACGGTCGCGAGCATGTCGCGTACGGATGCCGCGCGGGCCCGGTGTTCCACCGTCGTGACATCCGGCATCGTCCGGCTGACGCTCGGCAGGATGTCGATGGCCGGGTAGTGATTGCGTGACGCGAGATCGCGCGACAGGACGATATGGCCGTCCAGAATTGCACGGACCGCGTCCGCAATCGGCTCGTTCTGGTCGTCGCCCTCGACCAGCACCGTGTAAAAGGCCGTGATGCTGCCCTTGCCGCGCACGGCACCGGCGCGCTCGAGCAGTCCAGGCAGCCTCGCGAAGACCGAGGGCGGGTAGCCTTTCGCCGTTGGTGGTTCACCCGCCGCCAGGCCAATCTCGCGCTGCGCCATCGCGAACCGCGTGACCGAATCCATCATCAGGAGGACGTGTTTGCCGGCGTCGCGAAAGGATTCGGCAATCGCCGTGGCCGCATAGGCGGCGCGCTGTCGGGCCAGCGCCGGGTTGTCCGACGTGGAGACGACGAGCACGGCGCGTTCGAGTCCGCGCGGTCCCAGGTCGTGTTCGATGAAGCTCCTGACCTCGCGGCCTCGTTCGCCGACCAGGCAGAGGACGACGACGTCGGCTTCGGTCCCGCGGGCCATCATGCCCAGCAGAGTGCTCTTGCCCACACCGCTGCCGCCGAACACGCCGATGCGCTGTCCGCGGCCGGCAGTCAGCAGCGCGTCGATCGCGCGGACGCCCGTGCCGATGGGCTCGTGAATGCCCTCTCTGTCCAGTGGATTCAGGACCTGCGGCTGCAGGGGCGCGAGCCGCGTGTGCTGCAGCGGACCGCGCCCGTCCAGCGGTCGGCCGAAGCCGTCGATCACGCGTCCGAGCAGTCCTGCCCCGATTGGTATCGAGGGCGTCTGCCCCGTGGAGATGACCCGATCCCCCGGGCGGATGCCGGTGGTTTCGGAGAGCGGGACGGAGAGCAGGCGACCGTCGCGAAAGCCGACGACCTCCACCGGCACCGAACGGTTGCCGGACGTGCGCACGCTGCACAGTTCACCGACGCCGGCCGCGGGACCCGAAGATTCCACGAGCAGACCGACCACCCGCTGGACTTCGCCCGTGACCGGCATCGTCTCGACTGCGGCGAGACGCTTGAAATAGGGCTGTAGCGAGATGTCGCTAGGAAGTAAGGCTGATGCCATCGAACTTCTCGCCGTCGTTCTGGTCGTCATCAACCCCGCCGATGAGCTCGCGCGCCAGTTCACGGATCTGCGCGCCGATGCCCGCGTCGATTTCGCCGAACGCCGACTGGATCCGGCAGCCGCCGCGGGGCACGTCCGGGTCCGCGACGAGTTCAATCGTGCCGTTGGCCTGGAGCGCGCCTGTCGACAGGACGGCGTGGTCGGCCGGGTGCAGTCGCACGACCGCGGTCGCGCGTTCGCCCAGGCGATCGATGGCGACGCGCGCGATGACGAGCAGCAGATCCGGATCGAGGCTCAGCTCCCGGCGAACGACGCGCTGGGCCATCGCGAGCGCCAGGTGAATCAGCTCGCGCTCGGCCCGGCGCATGACGCCCAGGCGGAGCGCGGCAATTTCATCGATGGTCGAGGACAGCTGCCGTGTGGTGGTCTCGAGCTGGCGGGAGGCTTCGGCCTGGGCGGCGCGTTCACCGTCCGCATAGCCTTTCCCGAACGCATCGCGTTCGATCGCCTGCACATGTTCGGTGGCCAGGCTCGGCAGCTCGAGTTCACGGGCCTGGATGTCGCCGGAATCAGCCATCGCAACGGCCTCGCCGCGCGAGGCGGCAAATGCGAGCGGCGCCGGCCGCAGCGGCACCGGCGCGGTCTTTTTCGACGCCTGCCACTGAAAACGGTCCGTGCTGATGGGCCCCGTGATGCGCCGCGCCCTAAGTGACATACGGCTCTCCGGCGCCGGCCCCAGTCGTAATGAGTCCTTCCTCTTCGAGCTTCCGGGCGATGCCGACGATCTCGTGCTGCGCCTTCTCGACTTCGCGCAGGCGGACGGCGCCGAGCATCTCCATCTCTTCCTTCATCAGGTCGACGGCGCGCTTGGACATGTTGGCGAAGAAGCGCGTGCGGATCGTTTCGCTGGCGCCCTTGAGCGCGACGGTGAGCGCCTTCTTGTCCGCGCGGTTGACGATCTCGCGAATGCCGCTCTCCTCGACGGACGCCAGGTCCTCGAAGACGAACATCAGGTTGCGGATGGCCGCGGCCGTATCGGGCGCCAGCGCCTCGAGTCGCTCGAGCGCGGGCCGGCTGACGCTGCGATCGAGGCAGTTGAACAGCTCCGCGACGGCCCGGACGCCCCCCTGCTGCTCGGCGCGCTGACCACCGAGGCCTCGCAGGCGCTGCTCGATGACGGTGGACACGCGGGCGATCACATCCGGGGGAATGTCGCCGAGGCTCGCCATCCGCAGCACGACTTCGGCGCGCATGTCGTCCGGGAGCTGCTCCAGCAATTGCGCGGCGTTGTTGGGATTGAGATGCGCGAGGATCAACGCCGTCGTCTGCGGATGCTCCCCGAGGAAGAACTTCGACAGTTGCTCCGGGTTCGCCCGCTGAATCGCGGAGAACCCCGCTTCGGTGTGCAGCGAATCGACGATGCGGTCGAGCACACGACGGGAATGGTCGGGCCCGAGCGCCTTGGTCAGCAGCCGGCGCGCCTGCTCGACGCCGCCGGCGGGCACGTGCGACCCGCTCGCGGTCGCATTCAGTTCGGCCAGCACCTGTTCGCCGACTTCCGGCGACACGGCGCCCATCGCCGCGATTTCGCGCGCGACCTTCTCGAGCTCGTCCTCCTGGAAGTGACGCAGGAACGGCGATGCCCCCTCGTCACCCAGCACCATCAGGGCGATTGCCGCTTTCCGGGGACCGCTCAATGGGACGGACGCCAATTGGGTAGCCATCAGCGGTCTCCCTCCGCGATCCAGCCGCGAACGATGCGGGCGAGCTGTTCAGGTTCGTCGCTTGCGAGTTTCGCCACGCGCTTGGTCAGCACGGGCAGCCGTCGATCGCGCGGTGTCGCCGCGTCGAGCTCCGCTTCGATCTGTCCTTCGAGGTCCTTCACTGTCGGAAGGCGCGCCGCGCTGGCGCCAGGCGCCACGCCCGCGGCCGCGGGCAGCGCCGCCGCCGTGACGGTGCGCGTGGCCGCGCGGGCAATCGGCCGCAGCACGCCAAACAGCGCGAGCATCGCAAGGCCGAAGATGGCGATGCCTCGCAGCGCGCCCGGCCACTGTTCCTTCAACGCGTCGGTGAACTGCTGCATGACCGTAGGCTTCGGCGGTTCAGGTTCAGCCGGCGCGACGTCGAACGCGATGTTCTCCACCGTCAGCTGATCGCCCCGGCCTTCGTCGAAGCCGACGGCAGCGGCCACAAGTCCGTGAACGCGTTTGAGACCATCCGGATCCCACGACTTCGTCGTGGGCGCGGCGCCATCCTTCGCGGCGACGCGCTCGTCGTCCAGGATGACCGCCACGGACAGTTTGGCGAGGGACCCCTGCGGGCTGATCGTGTGCCTCGTCGTCTTGCCGACCTCGTAGTTCGTGATTTCCGACGACTTTCCCGGAGGCGTCGGAGCCAGGAGCGCGGCGACGCTGGATCCCGCTGCGACAGACGTCACGGCGGGCGCGGCGGCGTTGGCCGGATTGGTCGCGGCGGTCGACAACGCGGAGGGCTGGTTGGCGCGCGCCCCGGCGACGCCGCCGTTGCTGCCGGCCGTCGCACCTGTCTCCGTCGTGGTCTGGCGGCTGCGAACGACGCTCGCCGGGTCCCATCGCTCTTCTGTCTCTTCCACGGATTCCGGGTTCAGGTGGGCGGCGACGTTGACACGCACACGTCCCTCGCCGACCACCGGCTCGAGCAGCGCCACGACGCGTTGCGTCAGGTCGCGCTCAATCTGCTGCTGGCGATCCGCCTGTGCCGCCGATCCCAGGGCCGTGTCATCGTCGGCGGGTTTGGTGAGCGGACGGCCGTAGGTGTCGAGAATCACGACCGATTCGGGGCGGAGCGATTCCACGCTGCCGGCGACGAGGTTCGCGATGCCGTGGACCGTGGCCTGCGCCAGCGGACGGTTTGCCTTGAGGCGCAGCACCACGGACGCCTTCGCCGGCTGATCCTCGTCCACGAAGAGCGATTCCTTGGCCATGGCGATGTGGACGCGCGCGCTCGCCACCTCGGACAACGTGCCGATCGTGCGCGCGAGCTCGCCCTCGATGGCGCGGCGATAGTTCACGTGCTCGAGAAATTCCGTGGTGCCGAAGGCGGGCTTGTCGAAGATTTCGAAGCCGATTCGGCCCGCCGACGGCAGCCCGCCGGAGGACATCTCGAGCCGCAGCTCATCGACTTTCTCGACCGGCACACTGACGCTCCGGCCTCCATCGCTGAGCTGATACGCGATCTTGTTCGTCTTCAGTTTGCCGATGACGGCGTTGGCGGTCTCCGCGTCCATGTCGCCGACGAGCAGGCTGTAGGTCGGCTGGGAGATGTAGTACGCCGAGCCGACGACCACGCCGATGACGGCGACGAAGACGACGCCGAGGCCGACGAGCTGCTTGGCCGAGAGCGACGCGGCGAGTTTCCTGAGCTGGGCGAAGAGTTGTTCCGGATTCACGGGTCAGCAGCTCACTAAACAGGCATGCGCATCACGTCCTGATACGCCTGCACGACCTTGTTCCTGATTTGTACGGTCAGCTGAAACAGCATGTCCGCGCGCTGGAGCGCGATCATCGCCTCGTGGACGTCACCGGTGCCGTCCATCATGTTGGCGACCGACTCGTTGGCCGTCGAATTCGACGACTCGACGGCGTTCAGCACGTTCTTCAGCGCGGCGCCGAAGTCGGCCGCGCCGGCCGGTTCGGCGGCCGCCGGAGCGCCCGCGGGCGGCGCGTAGGAAGCGAGCGTTGACGCAATGCGATCGATGGCCATGGATTACTTTCCGAGCTCCAGTGCTTTCTGGACGGTGTCGCGAATGAGCCCAATCGCGGTCAGGTTGGCCTGATACGCGCGTGCGGCGCCGAGCATGTCGACCATCTCTTCGGGGACGTCGACGTTCGGCACCGCGACGAAGCCATCCGCATCCGCATCGGGATGCGACGGCTCGAAACGGCGGCGGAACGGCGCCTGGTCTTCGACAACGGCCGCCACTTCCACGCCGGCCGCCTCGATGTGGCCGGACATGGCGTCGTGGTCTTTCGTCGCCAGGACGACTTCGCGCCGCCGGTACGGCTGCCCGTCGGCACCGCGCGTCGACTCGGCGTTGGCCATGTTCGACACGGCGACTTCCATGCGGGCGCGCTGCGCGTCGAGCGCGCTCGCGCTGGCGTTGATGGCTCCAATGAGTGTGGACATCGTGTGCTAGCGTCCTTCGTTGATCGCGTAACGAACCAGCCGGAACTTGGCCGCGAGCACGGTCTGCGCGGCGCTGAAGTCAGCCGACGCGCGGCCCATGCTGAGCAGTTCGCGGTCGAGCTGCACGTTGTTGCCGTCGCGGCGGGTCGCGAGGCCGGCGACCTCCTCTTCCGCGGGCAGGGCGGGCCCGGTTGCCGCCGATCCGAAGTGACGCGCGTCGGTCGCCGCCATCGCGCTTCCGCCCAGCTCGGCATTGAGCGCGTCGTCAAATCGCACTTCCCGGGTGCGGTAGCCGGGCGTATCGAGATTCGCGAGATTGCCCGCCGCCACGGCCTGCCGCTGCACGGCGCGCGTCATCTGCCGTCCGAGCGCGGCGGTAATCGCCGCATCGCTGAAGATGTCTCCCACCTGGCCCTCCGTCACGTGACCGCTGCCAAACACGCGGTCCAGTGGCGCGCCGCTAGTGCAAGGCAGGTGCCGCGTGACGCATGTACACGGCATTTCGCGGATTGGCGTGGTTTGGCGCGCCGGCCAGGTGATTGAAGACGCGGCCCGAGGTGCCGATTGGCCGGACGTCCAGCCGACACGTGGTCGCCGCGCCGACGCCGTGCAGCACCGCGCAGCAGCAGTAACGCGCCGTCGGCCGGCGGACGTCGGCAGACCGGACAGTGGTCGATATTCCGGCCAATCTCGCAGCGTCAGCCGAACCGACACTCCCCCCGCGCACCGCCAATTGTTTGACGCGCGAGAACACGGGTTTCTGGAGTCGGTTGATTTCAGGCGTGTTTTCGACAAAAACGGTCGTGGCACCGCAATTGCTCAAGTGCGGCGTGCTCACCCAGCAGCGTCAATGGCGCATGGGTAGAGCTTTGCGAGGCCGCTAGACTCCGCCTCCCCAGGAGCCGCCCGTGTCTGACCGTGTACGTTCATCCGTCCTGATCGCTGATTGCGACAACGAGTCGCGTCGTTCCATCGCCAGTGCCCTCGAAAGCGCCGGCTTCGCCGCCGCCGAGTGTTCGACGATGGCCGATGCCCTGTCCCGTCTGGAAGGTTTCGCGTACGACGGCCTGATCGTCGACGTACGGCTGGCCGACGGCGACGGGCTCGACGTGCTGGACGCAGCGCTCACCCGCTATCCCGACATGCGCTGCATCGTCACGGCCGGGTTCGGGAGCATTCATCATGCCGTGAAGGCGCTGAAGCGCGGCGCCGTCGACTTCCTGATCAAGCCGCTGCAGGCCAGCCAGGTCATGGCGGGCTTGCGCACGGCCACGGCCGAACGCCGGCCGGTTCGAGTGACGATGAACCCGCCCGAGCGGCCCGCGGCGCCGGCCTCCTCACAGACGTTCCACATGGATCGGATCGTCGGATCCAGCCCGATGATGAAGCGGCTGCTCCAGACCGTGCAGCTCGTGTCGCCGATGCAGAGCACCGTGCTGCTGCAGGGCGAGACGGGCACGGGAAAGGAACTGATCGCACGGACCATCCATGAAAACAGCTCGCGGAGCGACCAGCCGTTCGTCGCGTTCAATGCGGCGGCAATTCCCGACGGGCTGGCGGAAGCGGAACTGTTCGGGCACGTAAAGGGGGCGTTCACGGGCGCGATGCAGGCACGCGTCGGCCGTTTTGAGGCTGCCGACCGCGGCACGCTGTTCATCGACGAAGTCGCATCGATGCCGATCTCGCTGCAGATGAAACTGCTGCGCGCGCTCCAGGAACGCGAAATCGAGAAGGTCGGCACCTCGCGATCCATGAAGATCAACACGCGCGTGATTGCCGCCACCAACGTCGACCTTCGTGAGCTGGTGAAACAGGGCAAGTTCCGCGAAGACCTCTACTACCGCCTCAACGTCGTCCGCATCGAGCTGCCGCCGCTGCGTTCGCGGCAGGAGGACATCCCGACGCTTGCGCACCATTTCCTGCACCAGTCGTGCGAGACCAACGGCGTGGCGGCAAAGACGCTCAGCCAGGCCGCGCTGCGGGCGCTCATGGAGTGCGCCTGGCCCGGCAACATCCGTCATCTGCAGAACGCCATCGAACACGCGGTGGCCATGAGCGGCCACTCGACCGAGATTCTCGTGGACGCCCTCCCGGAAGAGGTGTTCCAGCAGGAGACGCGACCGGCGGTTTCGGGACCGAGCGCTGCACTGCCCGTGCACGTCGCGGTTCCGCACATGCCCGAGGAAGGGATCAACTTCTCGTCGACGATGTCGCAGGTCGAGCGGGAACTGATCCTGCGCTATCTCGAAAAGGCGGGCGGCAACAAGCGCCGGGCGGCACGCCTGCTGCACCTCAGCCGGACCACGCTCATCGACAAACTGCAGCGGCTCGGCGTGGCCGAGCCGGCAGCAGCGACCGCGGCGTCGGTGTCGTCCGCGGCCTAGTCGCGGGCGCCGGCACCGGCGGCGCGCGCGGACTTCCATTAGAATTCCCGCGTGGAAGAAGCCTTCGCGCCGCGATTGCTGGGGTTGTCAGAGGCGGAGACCGCCTCACGGTTCGACGCGCTGCAGCGCAAGCTGACGCCGCTCTGGAAGTCGATTCAGGAAATCAACCAGGACGCACAGACCATCGTCGTCGTCCCGTCGCTGAGCATGGACTCGGCGGCCCGTGGCGTGCGCCAGCAGGCGCTCGAAGAGCGGTACCTCTTTCTGCTGCTGCTGCTCCGGCAGCCGCGCGCCAGACTCATCTACGTGACCTCGCAGGCGATCCATCCGGAAGTCATCGAGTACTACCTCGATCTGCTGCCTGGCGTCTTCGCGGGCCACGCGCGCCAACGGCTGTTCCTGGTGTCGCCGCTCGACGGGTCGCCCATGCCGCTCACCGAGAAGCTGCTCGCGCGCCCGCGGCTGATCGCGCACATCAAGTCGTTGATTCCGGATCCGGACCGCGCGCACCTTGTTCCGTACACGACGACGGAAATGGAGCGCGAACTTGCCCTGCAGCTCGGCATTCCGATGTACGGCGCGGACCCGAGGCACTTTCACCTTGGCACCAAGAGCGGCGCACGGAAAGTGTTCGCGGAGGAGGGCGTGTCGCACCCGCTGGGGGTTGAAAACCTGCGCTCGCCCGCGGAGATGGCCGACGCCATCATCGGAATGCGGAAGACGAAACCGTCCATCCGGAAGATCGTGGCGAAGCTGAACGAGGGTGTGTCGGGCGCCGGCAATGCGAACATCGACCTCGACGGCGTGCCCGCCTCCGGCGATCCGAAGGAACGCGAAGCGGTGCTCGCAGCCATCGCCGGCATGAAGCCGGAATCGCCGAAGATGACCTACGAGCGTTTTACCGGCAAGCTCGACGAGTTCGGCGGCATCGTCGAGGAGTTGATCATGGGGCGTGAGTTCCGCAGCCCCAGTGCGCAACTGCGCGTGACGCCGCTCGGCACCGTCGAGGCGCTCTCGACGCACGACCAGATGCTCGGCGGTCCGAGCGGTCAGGCCTATCTCGGGTGCAAATTCCCGGCGAGCCGGGAGTACGCGCGCGCGATCATGAGCGAGGCCCTCAAAGTCGGCCGCCGTCTGGCGAAAGAGGGTGTGCTCGGCCGGTTCGCGCTGGACTTCGTCACCGTGCTCAACGATGACAACCAGTGGGAGGCCTACGCGATCGAGATCAACCTGCGCAAAGGCGGCACGACACACCCGTTCCTGACGCTGCAGTTCCTGACAGATGGCGCGTACGATGCCGAGGCTGGTGTGTTTCGGACGCCGACGGGCGAAGAAAAGTCGTTCGTGGCCAGCGACCATGTCCACTCGTCGGCCTACCGGGCATTCACGCACCGTGATCTGTTCGACATCGGCGCGCGTCATGGCCTCAATTTCGATCAGTCACGCCAGCGCGGCGTCGTGTTCCACATGATCAACGGCATCGGCGAACAGGGCGCGCTCGGCCTGACGGCTGTGGGCAACACGCGCGCGGAAGCCGAAGCCCTCTACGAGAAGACCGTGGCCGTCCTGAACGATGAGGCAAAGCAGGCGCTGGAGTAGCAGGATGAGCCGGGTGCGACGGGGGTGCCGGGGGCGCCAGGTGCGCGGGGTGCGCTAGGTGCGCCAGGTGCGCTGGGGGCGCCAGGTGCGCTGGGGGCGCGGGGTGCGTGAAATCGCGCGCTTTCGCTGGACGGCCGGGCTGAAGCCCGGCCCTACGTCAATTTCGCAACGCGTTATTCGCTGAGGTTTGTCCTTGCCATCTCTTCTGGAAGCCATCGACATCAAACGGAAGATGTACTTCGAGTACGAGGGTGCGCCGTACCATTGTCTCGACGTCGAGGTGTCGAAGCCCACGGCGCGGGGCGGCCAGACGCTGGTCCGGTTGAAGATGCGCAACCTGCTGACCCGCGCCGTCTTCGACAAGACGTTCAAGGCGGGCGAGAAATTCGCCGAGCCGGACCTCGAAGAGATTCCCGCGTCCTTCCTCTACGCGGACGCGAGCGGCTATCACTTCATGGATCAGAACACGTACGAGACGGTGACGCTCTCGTCCGAGAAAGTGGGCGCCGATCGCGGACTCCTCGCCGACAACGTGCTCGTCGAGATCCAGAAGTACAACGGCAATCCCATCGGCCTCGAACTGCCCCCCATCGTCGAACTCACCGTGACCTCAACGGAACCGGCGGTGCGCGGAGACACGGCGAGCGGCGGCGTCACCAAACCGGCGACGCTCGAGACCGGCTTCGAAATTCGCGTGCCGCTTTTTATCAAGGAAGGCGAAAGGATCAAAGTCCACACCGAGACGCGGGAGTTCGCGGGACGAGCGTGAGGGAAGTTTGACGTCAGAGTGCGGGGCGAAATTGCGCGACGGACTCTCGCTCATCGCCGCATCGAAATATCCCGAGCCGGGCTGAATCCCTCACGCGCAAAGGCGGCCATGGCCGCGGGCGTCTGGAGCGCCGTGAGCACGGCGGCGGCCCGCGCCGATGCGCGCGACGTCAGCGCCACCGGATAGACGATTGGCGGATGCGTGCCGGCGGGAAGCGTGTCGACGACCCGCACACCCGGATCGGCGGCCGCGTCCGTGCGGTAGACGATGCCGAATGGCGTCTCGCCCCGGGACACAAGTACAAGCGCCGCACGCACGTTCTCCGCAGCGGCAACTCTCGGTGCGATGGCGTTCCACACACCGAGACTCGTCAGGGCCGCTTTGGCGTACTTGCCGGCGGGAACCGCGTCCGGATCGGCAAGCGCGATGCGGCGGGAACCAATGGCAGCCGCCAGCGGCAACCCGGGCCGAATCGTCAACTGCGTAGAGGAGCCGGCCGGCGCGATCAGCACGAGCTCGTTGCCGACGAGATTCGTGCGGGTGGACGACTGAATCAGTCCGCGCGCCGCCACATAATCCATCCAGTCCAGGTCCGCGGAAATGAAGAGGTCCGCGGGAGCGCCGTTCTCGATCTGGCGCGCGAGCGCTGAACTTGCTGCGTATGAGGCGGCGATATCGGTTCCAGTCTCGCGCCCGATCACCGGCATCAACCCGTCCAGCACCGTCTGCAGCGACGCCGCCGCGAAGATGAGCACGCGTCCGCCAGGTGCCTGGCCGGCGCGCGCCGGCAATGGAAGCATCGCAACCGCGGCAACCGCCGTGACGAGCAGCATTCGACGCATCGGTCCGGGCACGACGTCGAGCGTAGTCACACCGAACAGACGCGTCAAATAAGCTCGACCCGATTCGAGGCGAGCCGCGGCCCACCAGCGTGGACCGCGCCGGCAGACAGGCTTCTGACCCGATAGAATGGCCGGTCGTCCGGCCGGTGTTCAGCCGCCGGCTCCCAAAGGAGTTTCCGTGAAGATCGAGCACGTTGCGTATCAGGTCGAAGATCCCGCCGCCGTCGCCAGGTGGTATGTCGAACACCTGGGCATGACCATCAAGCGTTCGTTCCCACAGCGCCCGTGGGGCCACTTCATCGCCGACAGCAGCGGCACGGTGATGCTCGAGCTGTACAACAATCCGACGATTCCGGTGCCTGACTATCGCTCGATGGACCCGCTGCTGCTGCACGTGGCATTCAGCGCAGATGACGTCGCGGCGAGCCGGGACCGGCTGATCGCCGCGGGGGCTTCCCCGGTCGGCGAAGTCAGCACGAATCCACAAGGCGATCAGCTTGCGATGCTGCGCGATCCGTGGGGCTTTGCCATCCAGCTCGTCTGGAGAACAGAGCGGATGATCTGACGCCCCCGCGATCGCCTGCACGTGTTCTTGGCCACCGGCTGCGCAACCAGCACCTGACGACGACGGGCCTGACGACCGCGAACGGCGCCGTCGGCTGGTTCGGCGCGATGCAGGCGCAGGACTATGCCGGGGCGGCATGGGCGATCGGCTTGCGCGTGCCCGGGCTGACCGGCTCCGAGGTCGACGCGGCGTTCGACGCTGGAACGATTCTGCGAACCCACGTCCTCCGGCCGACGTGGCACTTCGTCACCCCGGACGACATCCGATGGATGCTCGCGCTCACGGCGCCGCGAGTCCACGCATTCAACGCGCCCTACTACCGACAGGAGGGCCTGGATCGCGCAACGCTCGCCCGGTGCCGGCGGCGTATCGAACGGGCCCTGACACGTGAGCCGTACCTCACGCGCGAGCAGATCGGCTCGGTGCTGGCCACAGGCGGAGTTCCCCTCAAAGGCCTCGCGCTCGGTCTCGCCTTGATGCACGCGGAGCTCGAGGGTCTGATTTGCAGCGGGCCGCGCCTCGGCCGGCAGTTCACGTACGCGCTGCTGGATCAGCGCGCTCCAATCCGGCCCGTTTGTCCGCGCGACGAGGCACTTGGTGAAATCACGCGCCGCTACTTCACGAGCCACGGACCGGCGACGCTGAAGGATTTTGCGTGGTGGTCAGGACTGACGCAGCGCGACGGACGCCGCGGCGTGGAGATCAACGGCAGGGCACTCGGATCGGAAACCGTCGACGGTCTGACGTACTGGAGCAGCGGCGACGATCGGCCACCCTCTCGCGCGTCTCGTTCGATTCATCTGCTGCCGAACTACGACGAATGCCTCATCGCCTACCAGGATCGAGGGCTTTCGGCGCCGCCCGACGGCGTTTCGCGGCCGCCGCGTGACGACTTTGCCCACCACGTCCTCGTCGATGGCCGCGTCGCAGGAAGCTGGCGGAGGACGGTATCGCGGGCCGGCGTTGATGTCCGCATCGCGTGTTATTCACCGCCCGGAGCGGGGATGAAACGTGGCATCGAACGCGCGGCGGCGCGGTATGGCGCCTTCCTCGGCGTCGACGCGTCAGCGCATTTTCTGCCGTCGTCACACTAGCCCATGAGCGTCCCGGTCGATCATCCGCCGAACGAACCCTGCAGGATCATCCGCCCGCCGGCGACGCCCCGCACGATGCGCTCCACCGCCCGCCCGGCGCCGTAAGCCGTAAGCCGCTAGCGCACGAGCTTCCTGTCCGCCGGAAAGTCTTTCCACAACCACTCGAGCGCGAGCGGCAGCGTCTGCATCTTCGTTGGAACATCGACGTGCCCGGCGTTCTTCGAGAAGAGGAACTGGTAGTCGTACCCCTTGGCCGCCAGCGCTTTCGCCATCAGCTCGCTGGCGAGCACCCAGTCGTGCATGTCGTCGCGCATCCAGTTCGGGTTGAGGAGATCGCGGTCGCCGACTTCCAGCCAGACCCGGATCGGCTTCTTCGGACTGTTCGGAATCACCGTCTCGTGCAGGCCCCACGCCCCGTGCGGCGTCTCGGGATTCCATGGCCACTGCTGATTGATGGCCGTGATGGAATACGCGAGCACGCGGTGATACAGGTCATTCCGGTACCACGCCATGATGAAGGCCGCCGAGCCGCCTGAGCTCCCGCCGGTCGCGGCGCGGGCCTCGGGATCCTTCGTCAGCCTCACGTTGTAGTTCTTCTCCACGAGAGGCAGTACTTCCGTTTCGACCCACTCGGCGTACTGGCCCGACATGGTGTCGTACTCGAGGCCGCGCTGACTGCCCTGCGCATCGCCGCCGCCGTTGGCGATGGAGATGGCAATCATCGGCGGCACGCGCTTCTGCGCGATGAGACTGTCGAGGGCGGTGAAGATCAGCCTGTCCGGTCCATCGCATCCCACGATGAACGGCGCGATCGTGCCGGGCACGTAGCCTTTGGGAATGTAGACGGTGACGCGGCGTGTCCACGGCGCGGGGGAACTGGTCGTGACGATGAGCTTCGCGGGATTGGCAGGATCTGGCGTGCCGAACGTATCGCGAACGCGGGCGATTCCTGGGTAGATCTTGCTGTCCACCGAGCGCATCTCGAAGGCCTGGATGGTGCCTCTTTCGGATTCAGGAAGCGGCGTCATCTCCGGCGCTGCCGGGTGCGACGGCCCGATGATGAAGTTGCCGTTCTCGCTGGCACTCGGTATCTGCCCGTCCGGCAGTTCCCTGGCGGCGACGAATCCCGGCGAGTGCGGATCGCGAACGGGCGGAGCGGGCCGCGGCGGTGGATTGGGAACGGGCGCGGTCGCCGGCGGCGCGGACGCCGGCGTCTGTGCTGCGGCGCTCTGCGCGACGGCAGGTACGGCGGAGGCCGCGAACAGAACGGCGGCAGAAATAACGAGGCGGATGACACGCATGACGTCAGTCCCTCGGGATGAATGGAGAGCGCAGGCACACTACCCGAGGGGCGCGCGCTTGTCCAGCCGGATGCAACGGAATGACGTCTGCTTCAGACGTAGCTGAGCCACCAATCCCTGCGCCGCGACTTCAGCGCGCTCATCCAGCGGCACAGCGGATACAGGGAAACGACCACGACGATCCAGACGAGATACACCATCGACAGCGACACCCCGTAACCCTCTGGATAGAAGAGAAACACGGTGAGGAGCTGACGCAGAGCGAAGCCCTGCCAGAGTCCCAGCGCGATGCTGAGCAGGTGAATCAGATAGAAGTGCGGCACGTAGAAGGCGAACGGCGCGCGACCGTACGTGGCCAGGACGTCGCGAACCGGCGGCGCGATGCGATCAGCCACCGCCGCGAAGAGCGCGGCGGGCCCGAGCGTCATCAACAGGAAGAGCAGGCTCGGTGGATACTTCGTCGTATTGAGAAAGTCGATGACCGTCGACACCGGCCCGGCGGGCTGCGTCTGCCAGCCGTTCGGATCGCCGTAGCGCGACAGCGCGCGCAGCACGACGAATGCCGTGGTCATCACCGTGCCCATCGTGAGCAGCGCGGCCTTGCGCCGCGCGGGCTCGAGTTCGAAGATCTTCGAGGCGCCGAATCCCAGGAGCATGACGCCGGGCCACGGCACGAGCGGGTAGAAGAAGACAACGAGGAACGGCCCGAAGACGTGCGACATCTGGGCGTGTGCGGCGACCCACAGGGGCGCAGGGTCAAGAGGTCCGCTCGTGGGCCAGAGGCCGTCGAGCAGGTTGTGCCCGAGGATCAGCGCCGCGCCGATCGCCAGGCATGCGGGACGACCGAGCCACTGCAGGCCTGCGAGCAGGATCATGCTGATCCCGATCACCCAGATGACCTGCATGATGACGACGGTGCGGCCGCCGAGTTCGGGAATCCCTCCTGGCGAAAACGTCGTTGCCGTCGAGAGCACGACGACTTCGATGAACAGCAGCCAGACGCCGCGGGTGATCAGCAGACGCGCGATGTCGCGTGCCGGCCGGCGGCGGACCATCAGGCCGACGCTGATGCCGGCGAGCAGGACGAACACCGGCGCACAGAAGTGCGTGATCCAGCGCGTCATGAAGAGGGCCAGTGTCACGTTCGGATCGGCAGTCGGGTCCTGGCCCGCGCCGCGCATGAAGAAATCGCGAACGTGATCCAGGGCCATGACGACGATGACCAGTCCTCGCAGGACGTCGAGCGACGGCAGCCGATACGCGCGCTGATCGGTGGAAGGCGAAGGCACTGGGGAGGGCCGCGCGCATTATGGCAGCCAGGTGCCTGCTGGCAAGCGAAATCAGGCCCGTAGCGTCACGATCCGGCACAAATCGGCGATTTCAGAAAATTTTCCCGAAACGTCGAACCGAAGCCGCCGAGTGATCGTCTATTCCAACATCAGCCGGTTTTCGGGGATCACGCCACAGCTTTCTCGTCTTACGTCCTCGTTCGTTCCTCTCGTTCGTCACACCAGCATTTTTGTCAGTTCGTCCCCGGGGCCGGCGTGGTTTCCTCCCGCCGGCTCGCCTTTCGTTACTTCCAGCGCGCGTCGATCGGCTTCGCAGGATCCGGAGTCACGTTGAGGATGGCGCAGTGGTGATAGGAGAAGTCACCGTCGGCGTTGCGTCCGTGCTCGGCCATGAATTCGATGACCTGAAGGACGCACGCCGGGCAGTTGATGTTCGGAATGACGACGTCCGTCTCGAACGGCACGGCGGAGCGCTCCGTGTGCACGAAAAGACCGTCCGCAATCACCGGCGGCACCGCCGTTGTCTGGATCACGGCTGAGACGGACTGTTCCCCGCGTCCGCCCGGACGCGTCGTGACCTCCGGATCGGGCGGCAGCGCGGCCGCGGTGCGCGCGAGCGCCACGCGATAGTGGCCGGGGTGGTACACGGTCTCCTGGACCTTCAAGTGAAGGCTGGAGCCGCCTTTGACCTCGGTCACCGCATTGGTCGGGACGCCGGGGTTTGCCGGCGTGCCTCGCGTCGGATTTGCCGACACGCCGCCGCAGGGGGCAACCTTCTGCGGATCCCCATTCTGGCTCTGTTCGATCGACGCCGCGGGCATCATCAGCACAAAATGTGCGTCGAGACATACGCCGGACGCCACGATGGCGGCGGCAAGACTCATGGTCCTGAAGTTCATGGCGGTTCCTCTCGACAGGGATTACACTCCGGCCGCTGATTCTACGCCCGATCGCTTCCGGCCGCGGCCTACCCGCTCCGGGCGCGTCCGCGCGACCAGGTTGCACGGATTGTGCAGTGATCGCGGGACAACCAGGGAGACACCCAGACAATGACGCCGAAAAACACCATCTGCCTGTGGTTCGACACGGATGCCGAGGCTGCCGCTCGTTTCTACGAAAAGACATTTCCCGACAGCAAAGTGACGGCCGTGCATCGCGCGCCGTCGGATTATCCCAGCGGCAAACAGGGCGACGTCCTCACCGTGAACTTCACGGTCTTCGGAATTCCCTGCCTCGGGTTGAATGGCGGCCCGACGTTCAAGCAGAGCGAAGCGTTCTCGTTTCAGATCGCCACCGATGATCAGGCCGAAACCGATCGCTACTGGAACGCGATCGTCGGCAACGGCGGCCAGGAGAGCCAGTGCGGATGGTGCCGGGATCGCTGGGGCGTTTCGTGGCAGATCACGCCGCGGACCCTGACAGACGCGCTCGCGGCCGGCGGCGCCGAGGCGAAACGCGCATTCGACGCGATGATGACGATGGGGAAGATCGACGTGGCGACGATCGACCGGGCGCGCCGCGGCTGAGACGCGACGGGGCCGCACGTCGCCCTCGTACGTAGCGGGCGCTACGAGAACGCGTCATCGCGTCTGAACAGACCTTCGTAGATGACCGGTGCGCCCGTCGAAAGCGAGCCTTGCCGGCGATTGAGTTCCCGCAGCGGATGTGACGCGTCCGCGTGGAATCCTGCGTCCGCCAACTCCGCAACGAGCTGTTCCTCCGTGAGAAAACACTGAGGCTCGCCGGAGAACTGCGTAAAGACAAACGACTCGCCGGCAACAGGCGGGATGTCGTCCGGCAGCGTGTGACGCGAAAAGGTGAAGACGAAAAGGAGGGCGCCGGGCCGTGCCACCCTGGCGGCTTCCCGCACCGCGCGCCGGAACTGCGACCCGGACCGTGCCAGGTTCCAGATGCCGTGCGCCACGACGAACTCGAACGTCCGCGCCTCGAACGGCAGCCACTCCATTGGCGCGAGCACGAGATCGACACGGCCGAAGGGTGACTCGCCTTCCGGTCGCGCGGCAGCTGCCCGCAGCATCGCCCGTGAAAGATCGACACCGGCCACGCGCCAGCCGAGCCGTGCCAGCGGGATGGCGTTGCGCCCCGCGCCGCATCCGATATCCAGCAGCCGGGCAGCTGGCTGAAGCGCGCGAGCCGCGATGTTGACGAGCGAGCCGTTCGGCGCCGAGTGAACGAACCCGTCTACGGTTCGGGGATCGCTCCACGAGCTCCCGGCCAGCGGGTCCCCCTCGATCGCGTTTCTCCGCGCGTCGCTGATGAAGTGCCTCCAATCCGAGTGTAGTGCGATCGCGGACCGAACCGTCCTTCCCTCACCGCGCGGCCGCATTCTGCCAGCGGCTTCCCCTCCTGGATCTTCCGCTCAGCTTGACAGAGAGATCGAACGTGGCGTCAAACTATGCCCACACGTCATGGTTGATCGCCCTGGCACGCCAGGATCGACCTCGAGTGCGGTTCCGGCGTCGCCGTCGTCCACGCGTCCGCTTGTTCTCGCCACGATCTCCTTCGCGCTGTCTTTCGCGGCGTGGGGACTGGTGGGCGGTCTCGCGTCGATTTTCACGACGCTCTACTCGCTGAGCGCCTCGCAGACTGCGCTGCTCGTGGCCGTACCCGTTCTCCTCGGCTCCCTCGCGCGGCTGCCGTTGGGGATGCTCACGGATCAATTTGGCGGGCGGATCGTGTTCTCTGCCCTCCTCACCTTCTCCGCGCTCGCCGCCTTCGTCGTCCCGCTCACGAGCAGCTACGCGTCGCTGGTCGGCGCGGCCTTTCTCATCGGCATGGCGGGATCGTCGTTTGCCGTCGGCGCCGCATTCGTCTCGCGCTGGACGCCACCCGCGCGGCAGGGAACGGCGCTTGGCGTGTATGGGCTCGGCACCATGGGCCAGTCGCTGGCGGTCTTCGGCGGTCCGGTCGTGGCCGCCCGCTGGGGCTGGCAGCCGGTGTTCTACGGGACGAGCGGAATTCTGCTCCTGTGGGCCGCCGTCTTCTTCACGCTGGCCCGCAATCGCCCCGCAGCGGCACGGCCGGCCAATGTGGCGGCGATGGTTGCGGTCCTGCGTGGATCGCCGATTGCGTGGCTGCTCGGCGCGTTCTACTTTCTGACGTTCGGCGGGTTCGTCGCGTTCTCGATCTATCTGCCGACGCTGCTGCGGGCGCAATTCGGTCTGGCGCCGGCGGACGCCGGATTCCGGGCGGCCGGCTTCGTGGTGCTCGCCACGCTGATGCGCCCGCTTGGCGGGTGGCTGGCCGACCGTATCGGCGGCGCGCAGGTGCTCTCCTGGGTTTTCGGCGGCGTGGCGCTGTTCGCGCTGTTGCTCACGTGGCCATCGATGGTCCCATTCACGGTCGGGGCGCTGGGTTGCGCGCTGCTGCTGGGACTGGGCAACGGCGCCGTCTTCAAGCTGGTACCTGAGCGGTTTCCCCGCGACACGGGCACCGTGACGGGCCTTGTGGGCGCGCTCGGCGGGCTCGGCGGATTCTTTCCGCCGCTGCTGCTCGGGGTGTTTCGCGATC
>Ga0164241_10002467_pt1 | contig 20020 bp, 14 predicted proteins | sample OricomyardsoilBY_FD_108780 | JGI IMG/M metagenome (GOLD analysis project Ga0164241, IMG submission 108780) | Backyard soil microbial communities from Emeryville, California, USA - Original compost - Back yard soil (BY) | ecosystem: Environmental > Terrestrial > Soil > Unclassified | place: USA... | reverse complement strand
CCTTACAATAAGAATTTATAAGGAGAAAAATGCCAGCAGAAAATACAGAACTAGATTATTTCAATTTCACAGTTGAAGAAAAGATTGGTCTAAAGGACTACTCAAATATCGTCGTTCGGGCGAGCATTAGTCGATATGTTCCTGATGATGAGGAAGCCCGTGCAGAGGTTATTAGGTTGGTAGAAGATATTCTTGTAGCGGAACGTCAGGTAATTCTTGACGATCTAGGTGTGAACAGGGAAACTCGTCAGCCAAGCTATTCAGATTATTCGTAAATCTATTGTAAGGAAGCCCCACAAGGGAAAAATCTTTGCTATAGTGGTTAAGCGCTGTGGAGAAGTGGTTACCTCGCAAGCCTCATAAGTTTGAGAACGTGGGTTCGAATCCCACCGGCGCTATACGAAAGGGACGGTAGTTATGCTATAATCCTTTTCAGTTGTACCTTGACAATCTAGTAGATCAATGTGCTATAATGCTTTGAGCATATGAAAAGGGTGACAAAGCATTGTGGTGATTGTAATGGCGAGAAATCGTTGAGCGATTTTCACCGTCGCGGTAAGGGCTGGCAAAGCGTTTGTAAGTCATGCCGCAAATTGCGTGATGCTGGTCGCAAATACGATCTTGCTAAGAAGAAAATAATTCAAAGAAAATTTATAGAATGGCGTGAAGATTTAAAGAGAAATAAACCATGTTCTGATTGCGGAAATATATTCCATACGGCGGCAATGCATTGGGATCATCTACCGGGAGCAGAAAAGTTTAGAGAGGTTAGTTCTCTTTGGTCAAGAAAGTTGGTGTTAGAAGAAATCAAGAAATGCGAATTGGTTTGCGCCAACTGTCACTCTATAAGAACTTGGAATAGAAATCGCTTGGGTGTGGGAAAGCTTGGATAATCCGTCTGGTTTGGGACCAGAAGATCGTCAGTTCGAATCTGACCGCCCGAATAACTATGAGTAGTGCGCATAGCTCATAGCGGCCGCTATATGTCGTGAGATATAGCCGTTACCTAGTAGGCGTCGTATTAGGGGCTGCCTACTGCCTAGTGTAGGAAATGCCTGTGTACGAATCTGGTGAACCGGGCGGATTGTCGATCCGCTGAGGAGGGTTCGATCCCCTTCATAGGCGTAGAGTGTCTGATCAACACTCAGGGTACGGGCTAACACCTGCGGGTAGTCGCCCCTCTGCCCGTCTAGCAGCAATAGCTCAATGGTGGAGCGTAACGTTGCCAACGTTAAGGTTGCGGGTTCAAGTCCCGCTTGTTGCTCTCGGGTTAGCATAATCGGGACTAATAATCCCTACTGGAAATGCGCCTCCTAAAACAGTCTGGCCAGACTTAAATTGGAGGAGGAGATACGGACTTCGATGGGCCGTCCCCGAAATATGAGGGTCTAGCATAATTAGGACTAATGCCCCTGGTTGTGATCCAGGACGATTTGGGTTCGAATCCCACTACCCTCTTTCCGGTTGATGTGAGCACCGGCAGCCGAGCATTTAGTGCTCGTAAGTCTGGCCGTAGACCGAATACATAAAGCTCCTCCTCCGAGCAACTCCTAGTGCTCAGGAGGGGGGAGGAGCCTATAATATGCGTTTGTGATGTTTAACGGCTAGCATGACGGCCTTCCAACTTATGCTATAATGGAAGTCATGAAGAGATGCTTTATGTGTGACGAAGAGAAACCTTACACGGAATTCTCTTTCAAGAATAAGGCAACAGGAAGATTACAAAGTCACTGTAAGCCTTGTCACAAAGAATATAGAAAATCTCATTATCAAGCAAATAAGCATAAATATATAGACAAAGCAAGAGAGCGAAGACAAAGATTTAAACAGAAAATTAGAGAAATTAAATCAGTTCCTTGTTTTGATTGTAAGATTCAATATCCTTTCTATGTGATGCAATTCGATCATAGAAATCCAAAAGAAAAAGAATATCTTGTAAGTAGATTAGCTAATGGAAACAGCATCGAAAAGACTTACAAAGAAATTCAGAAGTGTGATATAGTTTGTGCTAACTGTCATGCAGAACGAACTTATCAAAGATTACAAGCTTCCTTATTGTTAACGGTCTAGCAAACGACCCTTCCAAGGTTGGAGTGTCGGTTCGAATCCGACAGGAAGCTCTTGCATCATCAGGGTTCAAATCCCTCCTGACGCACTCAACTCTCTATAGCTCAGTGGAAAAGAGCGGTGGGTTTCTACCCCATGAGCGTAGGTTCGAATCCTACTAGGGAGTCTAATTGGATTCATAGCTAAATAGGATAAGGCAACTCCCTCTTAAGGAGAAGATTCTAGGTTCGATCCCTAGTGAATCCACTTGGATAGTATGTACTAGATGGCAGCGTTTTCCGGAAAACTCGCGTTCACGCCCTGTCCCTGCTGCCAAGGGTGAAAGGGTGTACTACTATCCAAACTTCCCTCTCTAGCCCAATCTGGCAGAGGCACGGCACTCAAAACGCCGACAGTCTGGGTTCGAATCCCAGGTGGGGGACTATAGGTGAGGCATGGGAGGTAACATGTTGGCTAAGCCGGTCCGGTGTATGCCATCCTCTGAACTCTAGGTCGCCTGTTAAATCGGTTCCGAGTTCCCGTAAAGCTAACGGTAATATATCGGGTGTGACCAGCCTATAACTTCGATGGGTGGTGAACTGGTAGAACACATCAGTCTGATACACTGACACTGGAAGGTTCGATTCCTTCTCCATCGACTTTTTAAATTAATTGTAAATTGCCCACATGAACTAAAATGTGTGCTATAATACTTGACTCAAGCCCGCTGAGTACCTAACGGGAAAGGCGGGGGCTTGCCCCCAATGGTGTCAAAGCCATTGGAGGCTCCATGGGTGATCAGGGGTAAAAGCCTGGTCGCCCACCATAGGCAATTAGCTCAGCCGGGAGAGCGCTGTTCTTACAAATCAGAGGTCGGGGGTTCGAAGCCCTCATTGCCTACTCAAGTCAAAGTGACCGAGCGGCTAGGTATTGGTCTGCAAAACCAATTAACGCTGGTTCGAATCCAGTCTTTGACTCTTCCTTTCCTAGGAAAAAGGAGGTATCGTATGACAGCAATTAAGCCAGGAAAGAATGTAACCCCTAATTGGACACCGGCATGGACTTCTGTGTGGGAACCAATTTGGTCGCTTCTTCCCTAATTGACAAAGATGGGTTCGGCCGAATTCTAGAACTCGCCAGATGTTCACAGTCAGTACCTTGCCGAACGAGGTTACGTTAAGCTGACTAATATGGGGCTGTAGGCTAATCGGGAAACCCTCTCGCTTGCACCGAGAAATCGACGGATCGTAACCGTCTAGCTCCACTCAATGCTATGTCGTCTAACTGGAAAGGCGCGAGGCTGTTAACCTCGTTATCATGGTTCGAACCCATGCGTAGCAGCTAGCGGAGAGGTATTCGCCTGGCAGCGGATATTAAATGAGCGGGTTTGAGGCCCGCCGCCTCGATGCCATATATCTGCGTAGTTCAGTGGCAGAACAGAAGTCTCATAAGCTTCATGTCAATGGTTCGATGCTAGAACGCTAAGGTAGCGTACAACTCTCATAAGGTTGGAGCAATGGGTTCGATTCCCGTTCTAGCGATATTATGGGTTCAAAATTTAACTAGCCATGTAAGCTTTGCTGGCGAAGCTGCCGCCTTGTAAGCGGAGGATACGGGGTTCGATTCCTCGACGTGGCTCTTTTACAAAGTATTAACTCGACAGGTAGTGATTTGTGCTATACTGATGCAATCAGATCGGCAAGGATGGATTCCAATAGGCTCCTAGCACCAATATCGGTCGTGAGCCTAGGCGCAGGCGGGCCTGGCCTAACGAGAGGCCCGAACTTTGATCGGTGGCCGAACGGTGTAGGCACCACTCTTATAAGGTGGGTCAAGGTGGTTCGACTCCACCCCGGTCAATAAAATGAATTACACAAAGACACAATGGCACTCATTTCCAACAGATAGAAACTGTGAATTGATTACGTGTGAATTTTGCGAGAATGAGACAGCCGTATTAATTAACGATTTCGTTACAAAGTATGTATGTCCTGTATGCTATAGTGTTCCTAAGTTGAGCAAGAGAAAAGATGCTTAGAATAGAACTGACAAACGGATATAGTGAATCCTTCAGGGAAAAGGATTCTGACGGGAAAGTCTTAACAATCCAAGTTGGGAAATTTCTTTTTCAGATGGGAATTTATAAAGAAAACAACTAGCCTCTATCGTCTAGTGGATAGGACGCAAGGTTTTCACCCTTGTAAGCAGAGTTCGATTCTCTGTAGAGGTATGACAGCGAGGAGTTGGTCAGCGAGTTTAGCGGCTCAATGGCAACAACAAATCGTGTGTAGTGACTGAAAACCATTTGGCTCGGGTATCCACCCTGAGTTAGGTGAGGAAGGTACGTTTGGCCGAAGAAAAGCGTTCCGACTAGTGACCTTAGCAAAGTCTCCTAGTGGCGTGGACCTCATAACTTGTGAGGAACAGCGGTAAGGGGAAGCCCATAAACAAGCGGTTATGGTAAAACTAATAATAGACTATTAAATCTACTATCTAGTGGAAGCCATATGGAGGTATATGATGAACCCTCCCTACACTGTCTTAAATTTGATATAATAGGATAGGATTATGAAGCACAAACTATTTTGTTACATCTGTAAGAAGCACATCGTTGTTGAGGCAGATAAAAAGAAAGATGCAATTCAACGGTTTGAACTCTTTGGCCATGACAATACAAAAACAAATTTTATGGCTAAAGATATAAAAATGTCCCATTAACTCAGTGGAAAGAGTGACAGGCTTCGAACCTGTTGGGCGGGAGTTCGAATCTCTCATGGGACTTAGCAGGGGGTCACTTTGGTTAAGTGGCTGTGTAAGGTTGAAGTGGAAGATGAAGTGGAGGTAGAAGTAACAGCCCTAGTTCTGCAACATCGACCCCCTGCTAATTTGACAAACCATGGGACTCCTGGGCATGAGTCGATGAAACTGCCCAACATCCTCCGTAAGCTTAACAGGTAAAGCTAGAGTCTTTTAAACTCAAGTACAGGGTTCGAGTCCCTGCGGGGGGATTGAGTTAAGTGCAAACCTGAGAACAAGTAGCTAGCTTGAGTCGGTGAACTCACTTGTCGGAAAAGTGCCGATACTTGCAGGAGCGACAAGACTTAACTCTAAATTACACGCTGCGGCGTGTGGATACCAGGGTATCTCATCTGGCGTGGCCGCAGATGTTAATAAAAGAGCCACAACATTGCTCAGTCGTCTAATGGTAGGACAACGGACTTTGAATCCGTGAATCTAGGTTCGAATCCTAGTGGAGCAACTATGGAAAAACAAACAGTAGTTACTTTTGTTATAAAAGGTGAATTATACGAAGAATTTGATGATGATCTAAAGAATATTCTTCATGATAATCATATGGAAGTTGAATATGTGCGGATTAGAGAATATCCGTGGAGTGATGTTTATCATGAAGTTATATGGTGGATTACAAGAAAGCTAACTATGAAGGAATGGTCTGATTTAGACGATGCTGAATCAGAAGCCATTTCAAAAATTGTTGGAGAAGATAATTTTATAGGGACAGCAGGTCCAATTCCATTTGATGATTAACGATTCTCCTTAGCTCAGAGGACAGAGCGCAGGGTTGCGATCCCTGAGGCCATAGGTTCAATTCCTATAGGGGAAATATGTATTGTAAAATGTGCAAAGGCGAATGTATAGGACCATGTTATGACTTCTGTTATTGCCGCCATTGTTGGAATGGATGGAAACAAATTCCCTTCCTAACAAGATTGCGACATAGAATTCAGCATTGGCTCTTGGATGAACATTAGAGTGGAAGATTTGCGCGGCGGAATTCGATAACCGTCGAGGAACTTCCGGCCACCTGAATGCGTTAGACTATGATATCCAAATGGAAATATAATATTGCAATGTTACCACCAGGGGTTTTGGTTCGCCGTCTCCCCCATAAATGGAAAATTGCGGTAAGACATTGGGTTTTCAAAAAATAGGCGCAGGAAACATGCTTGTGCATAGGGAGCCGAAAGGCGTCTTACCTAAAAGCAAGGTGGGGTGTAACCTCAAAACGTCTTTAGTCTAAGAGACATGGTGGAGGGCAGTCGATAACGGCCATCGAAAGATGAGACAGATGCAAATCTGAAAAACAGAATCCGGGGTACGAAACTCTAATTATGGCATTCATAGACAGACCAGATTTTAAAATAGAAGTTCTTAAAGATGACTGGCGCTTGTCTCCTTATGAAGCGAAGCGCAGGGCAACAGGAAGCGGAAAGCTTAAAAAATGCAATGATTGCGGCAAAAAGAAGGTAGAGTTCAGTCAAGCAATTAGATGGGGAAAAAGAGCTTTCTGCTCTGAATGTCGCCGCAGACACCGCGACATGAAAAATTAAAGAAATCTTGATCTACTAGAGAGTCCAACTTGTGTTATAATGTTTGGATGCCATACAAAAATATACCTGAAAATCAAGAAAAGATAAGAAAAGCACGTAGAGAGTGGTACTACAGAAACAAAGAAAAACAGAAAAGATACCGTGACCAGCGCACCAAAGAGATAAGATTGTGGTATACTGAACTTAAGTCGGGTCTGAAATGTAATAGATGCCCCGAAGATCATATAGCAACATTGCAGTTTCATCATATAGACCCATCACAAAAAGATGCAGTATTAGCTCGCGTTGTATCAAATGGTTGGTCTAAAAAGAAAATTTTAAAAGAAATAGAAAAATGTGAAATATTGTGTGCTAATTGTCACGCAAAGGAACATCATAGGAGTTAGGTCATGGCGACCGCACAGTCTCCAAAACTGTCTCGGAAAAGGTTCGATTCCTTTAACTCCTGCTAGAAATACAAGCGACTATAGCTCAGTCCGGTAGAGCCGTTGGTTGAAGCCCAATGGGGCGGAGGTTCAAATCCTTCTGGTCGCACTAATGAACCACAAAAGAAGAAGACCAAAAGAAAGAAGAAGTGGTTGTCTTATGTGCAAACCACACAAGATGGGTTATCATAAGACAGCAGAAAGAATGAAAGAAAAGAAATTGTGGTTAAAAGACTTGTCCGATTGGTCTAGTTAGGTCTAGGACATCTGCCTCTCACGCAGAAGGTCAAGGGTTCAAATCCCTTATCGGATATAGGAGGGTGAGTACCCGTGTAGCTCAGTCTGGTAGAGCACCGCCCGTTAAGGGCGGGGGTCGGTGGTTCAAATCCACCCACGGGGAAAGCCCGCCTTACATTCGGAGTTCGTCTAATGGGCAGGATTTTATGATATGCTACCATGATGAGACAAACAATAAAGAAACATTGTAAAAAGCATGGATTGGTGAATTTTAGAAATTACGACACCTTAAGATATAGATGCTTAGTTTGTGAAGCAGAACGCAAGAAAAAACATAGAACAAATTTAAAAGAAACTTTAGTAAAAGAAGCAGGCAGCAAATGTAGATTGTGTGGGTATAATAAGTTTATTGGGGCACTAGAATTTCACCATATAAATCCCGAAGAAAAAGAATTTGGTCTTGGTTCAACAGGATGGATGAAGGGATTGGAAAGAACCAGAAAAGAAGCAAAGAAATGTGTCTTATTGTGCAGTAATTGCCATAAAGAGGTAGAGGCAGGAATACAAACACTGGAGAGTCTGACTAATAGGTAGGTGGGCTGACTCTGACTCAGTAGGTCTTGGTTCGAATCCAAGCTCTCCAGCTAATTTCTCTGAATTCAGCAATGTAGGTTCGACCCCTCGACACCGAGCTATGTAAGTAATAAGGCCACCGGAAGGTGGTCTTTTGCTATGCTTCTTTTTATGGCTAGAACAATCTTACCAATCGTGGATATTATCCGTGCCGGTGTAACCCAGGCGATTGCCTCATATGCCGACATTACAAATGGACACCAGATTGTGGGGAATGATGGACGTACATTTATCGAGCTTGCCAATGTATCCAATGCAGGATCGGTCAATGCCACATTTGATGTTTCCGCAGTTTATGATGGCGATCTTACTATTGTAGACCTTATTGTTGCGATTGCCCCAGGAGGAACAAAACTAGCTGGACCATTCAAGAAAGGTGTGTTTAATCAAGGCGCATCTGAATCTCTCTACTTCGATATTGGTTCAACAGGAGTTTCACTTAGAGGCTATAGATTGCAGCCTTAGGCGTCTCCATCCTGATGCGCTCTAAATCTAATTCTAGATAGATCAACTGGTTTCACGCATGTCGGCGGAACCAACCTTCTGTCATACATTAAAATTTCCGCCCAAACACCTTGAATTGCTGCTGAATTAGTATAGTCATTATAGATTTGTAGAGAGTTCCCTGTAAAGAGAATTTCATGTGACATCAGGCGAATCACAAAATCATTCCATTTATTTATTGTCCAAGGACCATCACCAGGAGGTCGTGTAAGAGTGAATCCGAATAGAGCAGGTTCTTCATCTGAAATATGAATACCACTGTGATATGCTCCTCCATATCTCCTTTGTTCATCGGCAAGGGCAATTATAATATTTGAAACTCCTTCCACATAATTTTCCCAATTGACAGAACCGGAACCCGTAGGGCCACTAAATCCCTTTTGCCCCATAAGTATCTTGGCTGAATATATCGGATTATCATCATCTACGTCTACACCGCCGAAAGTATATTCAAGATATGCATCGCTCATCATTGGAGGAAGATGTGTCTTCCCGTCATTTTCTTTACCTTTTACTCCTGTTTTTAAATCATATGTGTTTAAATAAACATGATCTGAACCATCTGATGGTGGAAATTCATCAATAAGTTCCCAAGAGTCTACATCTGATGCGGCGCTAATTCTCGTCACTGTAGCCCCATCGTCTTCTGTTCGCCAAAAGCTGGCATCTATATTGTCTGGATTTACATATAGGTGAAAGGCTTTTATTAAAAACTCATCGCCAGGGGATGAATCAGGGAAACCAAGAGTTACAGCAGAGAGATTATCTCCGCTTGTGCTGGCAGACATAGGCTCCAACAAAAGTTTGACAAATTCCCATTCACCAGACATTGTATGGCTATTCCATCCGCTCCATCCACCGATTCCTGATTCAGCGTCCATCCTTACATTTTGTCCTGCAATTCCTTTAATCCAAAATTGCATTGATAGAGTGTCGGCATATGCATAATGATATGTTAGGTCTATTGCAGGCGACGTTGCCCCTCCAAATACATACGCGGCTTGTGAATAATTCTCATCACCGCCAGTACCGTCTTGTGCGACAGCAGTAATTCTCATTGCTGTTTCCCCTGTATGTCCTGGCGGGCCACTTCCGTCCGTTACAGTATCAACCAGAGAATCGCCAAATGTTTGGAATAGATAGTTTAGCTTCATGGCTCCTGCCGGAACTCCTGAATCGTGACGATCATATCCCGTCCAATAATGAGGCTGTCCTGCTCCATCTGTTCCCGCCGAAAAATCTCCATTCCCCGCAATATCCAAAACGCCCACAGAAGGAAGGTCTTCCTCATCTGGATCAAAATAATTGTGTGTGCCAACTCCATTTAGCTTCCTTGAGACAATTGTGGTTGGGCCTAACGGTCTATCTTTTTTACATCTTGTGATAGCAACATCCCTAAAACATATTCCCATAGGGATGGCCGCGCTGAGTCTTCCAATTCCATATATATTTGGCTGAATTGGTCTAAGAGGAACTCTGTCTGTGCTCGCTGGAACATATGTTGTTTCAAATCTTCCCATATAGAAATTATCTAACCAAATTTTTGTAGCATAAGTTCTTGTGTGAAAATCACCTTGCAATTCAATATAATTCCATTTGTTTTCTTCTGTTCGACAAAATGGAATTAAATCAGAATCTCTTGCAGGTCTGATATAAAGAGTCCCATCAGAACCAATATGCAACTCAAATCCATTATAGTTGTTGTTGTCGCCCTGATTATAAATAGAGGCAATCATGGAAGTTGATGATGGAAAATCAGTAATATAAAAACCAAATGATATTCCAGGATAATAAGAATCAGCAGGAGGTTCGCAAAACTTATTCTGCCACAAGCTTCGATCAGCGCCTATCCATTGCGCTCCACGAGGAGTTAATTCAGGCAAGGATGTTCCCGCTACTGTACAGTCTATAGCAAAACCATTGCTGTATTCAGCAGGAGCAATAATGACGGTTGGAGGAAAATCATCATCCATAGCCCTAAACGATATTTGACTTGCTGATCCCGACCTTTGCAAAAATTGTCCTGTTGTCCAACCTTCAATTAATCCAACCTCCTTAAATGATGTATCAGCATCACCTAAAACATTAATTTCTGGATTGTCATGCAACGCAATGTTTGAATATCTAAAATTCCATTCTGGGTCTAGGTCAACATATGCTGATCCATCGCCAGGATATGATCTTATTCCATAATCAAATGTAACAAATTGATCATCCTCTGAATCTCTAAAATAATGGGTTGATACAAAAAATGGATCATCGAAGTTGTGTAAATAACATCTTCCATCAATAGTTAATCCATTTTCTCCAACTTCTATTCTGATTTTTCCTGTTGTAGTTTTTGCATTTCCACCCCATACCTTATATCCTGTATCTGTAATGGTTCCGCCATTTACTGAATATCCTATACTTTGATATCCTTCCTTGTGTCCAATGATAACAATAGATTCATAATCTCCGCCAGTTTTTGTTGCCCTAAAAATTTCAATAAATTGTTGTGTTTGCCCGAATCTATAAAGAAAATCCCCTGAAGTTGATCTGATATCAAATCTTGTCCACCATCCATATGGATAATGCGTTCCAGGAGAAGTCCACGGAGAAATAGTTCCATAGCCAACGCCTCCTGATGCCACAAATTCATTGTCTTCTGCATCAGCCACAAATGATCCTGTTGTGCTGTCGAAATCCCCCGTGCTTCCTCCACTAGGATCAGGGCTATAACCATCGCTGTTATCATCCTGAAATGTAAATAAATAACTAACATCTGCGGCAGTAGACCAACTAAATGTTTCAGCGGCTACCCAATATGTTTCTCCTATATCTACGTTGAATGTCACAGTCTCCGTTGGAGCATTAATGTCAGCAGCAATTTGATCCGACAAAGAAGCAGGAGTGTCTCCTTGATAAAATCTTAGTGTCGTGTCATTAGAGAAATCTGAGTTATAGTTGGTTTGTGAATTCATTGTGAATTTCACATTGCCTGCTCTTGTTGCAGTAAATTTGTACCAAACAGTAATATCTTCTGCTGAATCAGTTACAAAATCGCCCTCAAAAGGACCAACTGAATCCCAATTGGCTCCTTCCGTTATAGGATTTATTGTTCCTACCAGAGGAGAAGTTGAAATGACCTGAGCATTGGCTGGATCATCATTTGCTGGCGGACTTGCTGTGGACATATGAATTGATAAGTCAAATGTGTTTTCTGCTCCACCAAATCCTTGCACAACAAAATAATATTGAACTCCTCCTTCGACAGAGAAATAGCCCACATCTGGTCCTCCAAATGCATCAATAAAGAAATCGGTCTGAACTAAATTGTTAAGAGCGGTTCCTCTTACAGCCCTTATGAACAGACCGTCTCCCTCATTGTCTTCAAATCCAACTCTAACTCGTCCTGTTTGCGGTGGTGTCCACTTGTACCAGACTGTATTTGTTGTGGCGTCATCATAATCCCATGGTTGTTCTTCAGGTTCCGCTGTGGCTCCAACTGTTGTGCCGGAAGTAGAATCATCATATCCCGTTAAAGTTTCTGCATTAGCAAAATCATCGTTTGCTGGTGGACTTCCGCCAGGCTGTGCGGTAATATTTAATATAATATCTCCAACATTAACAATCGGAGAAGAAACTCTAATCTTGTAATTGCTGTATCCGGTATTTAAGGTAAGTTGAGATTTACCGCCAGCACCAGAATTATGGTCTGATTCAATTAGAGTGAATGTTCCAAAAAAAGAACTTCCTTGGAATACCTCAAGATATGTTTCTGCAGACGATCCAATCGTATCAATTTGGAAGTCAATAGGTTCATTAATATAGTTTGGCGCTTGCCATTCGTACCACACAGATGGCATAGGAGAAAGATTCCCAGGGTTAACGTTTGGCTCTGATCCTTCTACTGTAGCACCAGCAGTTGTTCCTTCGACAGAAACAGCATAGCTTTTTGGTAAGACTGTTCTATTGTTAAAGTTATCGTTGACTGGTGGAACTACAAATTCTTGAAAAGTAAGATCAAAATCATCCCATGATCCATCAAAATTCCAGTTGGTTACAGAAAGATAATAATCTCCCGCGTCAAAATCAAATGATGTTTGAGCGGTATTTCCTGGCCCAATATCTTCACCAACATAGTCAAAGTAATCAAGATCATTAAAATCAGCAGGAGGATCATTAAGAACCTTATAAACTTCTGCATATGGAAGCCATTCAGGATCGGTTCCGGTCTTGTTAATTGTTACATTCTGAGTGCGAGGAGTAGAAATTGTGAATTTGTACCAAACAGAAGGTTGATCATAACCGTTTGATTCCTCCCAAGGCTCCCATGTTGAAAATATGGTTGAACCAGGAAATATCCCTGATGGGTCTACCCCCAAATCCTCAGCATTGGCAATATCATCATTGGTTGGTGACGTTCCCGTAGGAACGGCATCCCAATGTAAATCAAAATTACAATCTGTTGTATTTGCAGGAAATGAAGTATCGTATGGAGAAGTCACCATAATGCGATAGGTGACGCCTGATGTTAAGCTGAATGTTCCTGTTACGTGGTCTTCGCCTGAAGAAACAGGGAAACATGTAAAGCTATCAATTTGAGTTAATCCAGATAAAGTGCTTCCAGTAAATAAAGCAAAGATTAGATATCTAACATCAGTTCCTACAAGGGTTACATTCTCAAATCTGAATCTATATTTTCCGGTTGAAGTGGGAGTAAATGTATACCATACGGAATGGTTTTCATCCCCAAATCCAACTACTGGCTCACCTACTTCAAATGTGGCATCAAGAGTTGTGTCGCCTATGCGACTTCCCGGCAGAGTTGTGCTTAGTGCAATTGCACTAGCAAAATTATCATTAATAGGTGGCGACATTAAGTGATTACCTCGTCCATTGTTTGATTGTCTCCGCCGCCACTACCTTCGCCATAGTCTCCATCGCCATAATTTCCGTCTCCATAAGCCGCTCCGCCCCCACTCTCACCAGCATGATTGAGAGCGAATTCAGCAATTGCCTCCGAAACAGAAGGCGATCCTGCTGCTGAATGAATCTGAATCTCGGTTGGAGAATCAGCAATAGATTGATTTCCTGCGTTTGTGCTTTGTGCGGATTCACTTGTTCTTTCTGTTGTTAAGGTTGTTATAGATGTTGCAGTATTACTAATTGTTTCTTCAATTGGAGTAGAAGGATAAACTTCATCTATTGAAGGAATATTTGTGACAGAATTGCGAGGACTGTCAACATATAACTCAGTGATTCTAATTGTAGCAGTTGGATTAGACATTTAATATTTCTGTGAATGGCCATACTTTACCGTCAGGTTGAACACTTCCAATATTTCCTACAGGGGTTTGGCCCACCGCGTCTCCACCATTGCCGTCATTAATGTCGGAATTATTGTTTGTGTCTGAAGCAATATCATTTTGTTGCCATGCCCTAAACTTAATAATATTAAGCTCAATAGTTCCAGAAATAGGATTGGAATCTTCAGGACCGTGTGGATTATATTCACCGTCATTTAAATTTTGATCAAATTGCGGAGAATAAGTTCTGAAATGTACTCCTTTTAAGTCTATAGCCATTATGTATTAAACCCCTCAAACACAACAGACCCATCTGGATATACTGCAACGTTTGCCGATCCTCCACCAATTACGGCACAAGTAAATGTTTGTATCCCTCTTGGCCTATTCTCTTCTGGCAATGTAAACATGGTTTGTCCCGCACCAGGAGGATTGACAACCCCTTTGAGAATTGTCTCTCCAAGTTCATCCATATACCATTGCGCGTCTTCTTGATCTGTTGCACCAGTATTTGTCGTCCCATTTTCAAATGGAATCTCATAATCTTCATCTGTACCAACCTTATACCATGCTGTATCAGCTTCATGTTTAGGCTTTCGAGTATCGCTAATAAGATCAGGTAGCGTCCTATTTCTTCTAAAATTTGGTGTTCTTGGCATTATACGAACGCCTCCGTGAAGTCATCTGCAAGAGAAATTGACACAGACTCAATGTTGTTTTCTGACATTGATAGAGTTGCATCGTAAATTCTTTGCAGAGCATCGACTGACAATGAACCTTTGCCCCCTAAAAGTGTTGTTGTGTCGCCAACATTGTAATTTAAACCATAATAGATTGGGCCTACGGGAGAGATTTCACACGAGTAATTTGTTTTAGGAACTCTAGCTTGAGCAAATTCACTTTGAGCGATGGCCTTGAGGTGAGTTGGAGGTGGTCCGGCAAGACCAATCTTTTTGATTTCAGGAAAGTCTTTTCTTACTTGATAAATTCCAATATTGTGATATCCATCAGCGTCGCCATCAATGTTTTCTTCCATGGCAATTTTACCAGAATTAGGGCCTCCTTGACCAACAGCCCAAAGGTAATTTCCGAACTCCTGTGGAACTGGCTGATTTTCTTCAATCAAATTATCTAAGTTATCTGTGTTTCCCGTTCTATATCTAAATGTCACAGTATTATCTCCACCACGCTTTTCTTCCGTGTTAAACACCATGATTGAAGGATCGCCATCAACATGAGTATATGATGGAGCAATATCCACTCCCCCTGGTCTGTTCATAATTGTCTCAAAGATATGCGTCCAAGTGTTTGATCCTTTAGCCACAAAATAAGGCGCAACCACAGGATCATTTGCTGAGGCAAATGTACCTTTGATAATTCCTGTATTGGAATCCTCAAGACCAAAGGCATTATTAACCAGATCAATTAACTTCCACATAAGCTCAGACTGTTTATAATCTTCATTTGTGTCCATATTGATTTTAAGATAGTGGTTGAGAATATGAAATCTAAATTGAAGTCTCCAAAATGGAGCTTGAACAGTTATGCCCATTGTATTCTCAGCGCCGTTTCTATTGGTATATCCCACAATACCACCAAAGCATGGCTGAGAATCAGCATAAATAACTGATCCGGCATCATTTCTAATTGTGCGCCATAGCTTGACAACAGTTCTGAGACGAGTTATTTGATATGACATTGGATCGTCAAGATACAAAGCGAAATTTAGAGTATCTATGCCATTGAGAGGAACCTCAAGCTGTCGGTTAAAACCGTGTTTTATTTCGTTTGAAACCGCGCCATTATAATCGGCCGCAGTAATAGGTCCGCCGCTAGTATCATATAGCCGCATTGTCCAAGTTACGTTAGACATTTAAACCTGCCAAGTCGGATATATAGAGTTGTCTGAAACTCTGTATGTATAAGGCATGTCGCATCTTAACCCGACAACCCAAGGCCATCTTCTAGTCAAGGAATCAAAGCTCTCTACGATTGACAAATCCTGCTGTGGCCTACATCTAAGATATACAGCCACACCATCTGATCGTCTTGTCCAGGTTAGATTGTTGAGTGATGTGGTTGAGCCAAACATCTGATGCAATGCATCAGCGCCTAGTTCAAGATAGCCCAAAGAATGTCCATAAATATAACCAGAGAGGGTAATGGTCTTTCCCCGTCTGAACACATCACCGCTCTTTTCCCCTGGAATATTAGGTAGAGGATGAGATTCATAAGAGATATCGGCCGTTCTAAGCCCATCCACATTATTAACCATAATGTAGTAGAACGGAGATTGTGCCTCTCTCAATGGTTGGTTGACATTATCATTGATTGTTATACCATTATATGTAATTGCTGTACCTATCATTTTCTACCTCTAGAAAGATTCCTGAGCATGGATTGCCCCTAGTCTCATTACATAACCCCAATCTGTTTCTCCTTGCGTTGTAACTGAGAAGTTCTGTGTAACGTTCTTTTGATTGCTTGTATTTCCATGTCCAGCCGCCTGAACAATTCCTCCTTCTGCAAATCTTTGTACTGCTCTTGCTCCAACGATTCCTCCGAGCGCAAACTTGACGCTAGGTGGAGCAACGATTGACTTAATGTTCTGATTGAATCCTGCTGTGCTTCTCTTTGCATATCCAGGAATCCATGTTCCTCTTGAAGCCTGAATTCTGTTGGCGTCTCTAGCAGTTACCTGGCCGAATGTTCCGTTGGCAAGCTCTAGGAACCATACTGTGTTTCCATCTTCATCCTCTTGAGAAACAAGATTAAAATCTGCATAATTAATTACTCTCTTTGGAGTTCCTCTTGAAATTCCAGCGGGAAGATTTGCTTTGCTTCTCATCGCAGCAGCCTGACCTCCCGGCCCTCTTCCTGCGCCAAATGTTCCTGTTCTTGGAGGAGTTTTTGAGTTTGTGCCGAATACCATTGCTCTCACCTGGCCCATTGTTACGCCTAGAACAGCAGCAAGTCTTTCCTGCTGCGCCTTATTTAGAACCCATTCCCCAGGTGTAAGTAGAGCCGGAACATTGTCCAGAACTCCATGTCCAGGAATTACTCCTCCTGTTGCTCTCTTTGTTGGAATCTTTTCAGCGTCTCTCTTAGCCTTTGGTGTTAATTCAACCTGAATTACAACAGGTTTCTTGGCTTCATCATCGCCGCCGCCGAAGAATCGCCCAACGATTGGCAGTTTGTGAAGCTTATTGGATACCCAATCGCCAAGCTGTGATAGCTTCTCTCTAACCCAATTGAAGGCAGCGCGGAATCTGTCGATGATTCCATCCTTGATGTCTCCGAAGATACCAAGGATTCTATTCTTGAACTTAAGAATTCCAAGGATCAATAGGCCAGCAGGGAGGAATGGAGCCAGGAGGAGTCCGATAAGTACCTTCTTCCAATTGTCCTTGACCCAATCCACAACTGCCTTAAACTTCTCAAGCAAGAAGTCAGCAAGAATCTTAGCGTACTTCTTAACTTTGTCCCAATTCTGAATAAGTAAAATCCCCGCTGTAATTAGGGCACCAATTACTGTGGCTGAAATTAGAAGTCTAATGCTGATTCTAAGTGCCAGAAGTGCTCTTAGAAGCTGAGCATAGATGAATAATACAACTCTTGATAGAGCAGTGAGAAGGGTTCCTGCGATCTTCTTAGCTGCTGCGAAAGCAGCGTTACCCATGTTGGTAATTGCCCCTCTAGCAGCTTGGAATGCTTTGACAGCAGTTGTTGCTATATAGTTTGCTGTTCTGGATACAGCATCCTTGATCTTTTCCATGCTGCTGGAAGCAGTCTTGGCTCCAGCCTCAAATGCCCTAGATATAGTCTGTTGAATTTTTGAAGCCAGGCTATCAAGCTGAGCGAATACTGCGTCCATTCCTCGCTTGAGATTCCTTCCAAGGGCAGTTGCAGCGTCTCCAATTGCTTTTCCAAAGTCAGAAGCAGCCTTGGTAGCCTTACCCAAAGCCTCCCTAATCTTATTGATGACGGCAACATGTCCGCCCTCCCTGAATGCCCTGAGAAGCGCTCCTCCAACCTTCTTAATTGCATCTGTAAGCTTCTGTGTAACAGGGAATAGCTTATTGAGACCTTTCTCGAATACAAGGAAGGCTAGATACCACTTAAGGACTCCACCGACAACAGGAATCTTGAATAGGCCAAGAAGAATCTTAGATATTAATCCTAGGGTTCCAATTAGAAGAAGAAGGCCAGGAATCACAACTTCTGAAATAAGCTGCACGAAAGCTGTGAACTCGTCAGATGAGAATGACTTAAATAGAGCTTCAGAAAGTCTTCCCAGAATCTTTGTTAGATTCTCAATTGACTTAACTGCGTCATCAAAGAATTTTTGAACCTTTTCGGGGTTATCTCTAAAGAAATCAGCAAAATTATTTAGCTGATCAGTTAGGTCTTCAATTAGCGTTTTTCCTCCGCCAGCAGCAGGGGATGTTGTGATTGCAGCAATTAGATTAATAATTGCGCCTGATAGCTTGAGCCATGCATCAAGATGCTTCTCTGCGCTTCCAAGGAATCTATCAAGTCCTGATTCATTAATTGTGGCAATTCCTGCGCGAGGTCCTCCCTCTTCAGGGCGTCTAACTTCGCCGCGCTGTGAAGTTGCATCTTTAAGTTTTCCAGTCAGACCAACTGCACCCTTGAGCAATCTGGTGAAGATTGGATCAGCAGCCTTGGCAATATTAAGGAAAGCCTTTGCAAGGTTGAGCATTCCGTCAACGATTCTAGGAACATTGTCAATCGCTCTCTCAGTGAAGAATAGCAAGGCTTGCTTAAATTCATCACTTGCAATAAACTTTCTGAATTCATCAAAGGCAGATGCAATAACTTGTGCAAGATTTTTGGCTGCCTTTTGAATTTGTGGATCAAGGAGAAGCTTAGTTAGTGTGTCTGCAAATCTGGCGATAGCTTCGGTGATTGGACCTAGGATGCCGTCTCTCTCGCTGTTACCAACGAATACATCCTTGAACACCTTGCGGAGTCTCTTAAGAGAATTGAATAGCTTCTTTTCAGCAGGAGACAGATCGGCAAATGCCTTCTGCGCATCCTTGTCCGCCTGCGACTGACCCTTACGCGCATCAGACTCTTCCTTGCGGGCGTCTGCAACTTCGCGCTGAGCAATGGCTACCTGATGTAGAGAATCCCTTACGTTTCTGTTCGCAAGAAGAACATTTCTCTGTGAGTTGGCGACAGATTCAATAGCCTGCTTAAGCTGATCTTGCGCTGACTTGACAACATCAGAACCCTGAACGCCTTCGTCCCTTGCTTTCTTTGCGTCCTGTCTGGCTCTGTTATTTCTAACTCTAGCCTGCTCAACTGTAAGATTGGCTCTCTTAACTCCAAGCTCCGCATCCTTAAGGTCTTGTTTGGACGAATCAACCTGATCAAGAATTGCATTTAGATTTTGCTGAGCAAGAGTTACCTGCTGCTGTGCAGAAGAAATCTCTGATTGATCGCCCTGCTGTTGTGCAATCTTAAGGCGCTCCTGAGCTTCTCTAAGAGCCGCTCTAGCCTCGTCACGATCCCCTGCGCCCTTTCTGGCTTTCTCTTCCTCTTCACGAAGCTTCTTCTTGGCGTCAAGAACTCCAAGTTCTGCCTCTTGTAGAGCAAGCGCAGCGTCCTTCTCTTCCAGATTTGCGTCAACAATATCTCGCGCAGCCTGAATCTTGGCCTCAGCCAAATCCTTAGTTGCATTTCTAACATCCTTGTAGGAGTCCTTAAGGTCTTTATTGGCTTGAACAACTGCATATTGAGCATCCCCAACAGCCTCGATTGCTTTTTTAAGACTATATTGTGCATCAGCAAGTCTTTGTGATGCCTGCTTGATTTGATCAACGTTATCCTTGACCTTATTACCAAGCTTCTCATTGAGCTTAACTGCATCAAGAACTGTGTTGAATCTAGAGAATGCTGCTGTGAGCAATCCTACAACAGGCAATGCCTCTGAAATACCTGAAAGGAATGCTCCACCAATGGCTGCACCAGCCTGGATTGCTGAAGCAGCAAGGGCAACAAGCGCAGTACCAATCTGCGTAATTAGGGTAAAGAAGATTGTTAGGATACCAGTTAGGAATAACCATCTAAGGTTAACCAACTGATCAAAGTGTCTGAACACCTGTCCTACAGCAAATCCAAATCTTGTGAAGGCGTTATTAACTAGACGAATATCTCTGTCCATGTCTCTAAGCCCGCTTCTGGCAGACTTAGCTCCTCGCACAACATCACCAAAGGCAAGACCGGCCCTACGTCCCATTCTCCCTAGAGCGGTTTCTGCTTCATTAATAGCCTTTGTTCTTTCTTCAAGAGCAGTCTCTTCAATTAGGCCAATATCAGGAGCAGTAATTTCTCTTCGCTGTTTTGCAAAATTAATTCTCTGATTGGCTCTTGTAGTCTGGAAACTTAGAGCAAGTGCGGCTCCTTCAGTTCTTTCTCTAATTCTTCGCTCTCTGTTAATTCGACGGATTTCAGCTTTGGCTGCAAGTCTCTCTTCTTCATCTTCTTCAGTTTTTCCGAGAGTTCT
>Ga0164241_10002466_pt1 | contig 20030 bp, 28 predicted proteins | sample OricomyardsoilBY_FD_108780 | JGI IMG/M metagenome (GOLD analysis project Ga0164241, IMG submission 108780) | Backyard soil microbial communities from Emeryville, California, USA - Original compost - Back yard soil (BY) | ecosystem: Environmental > Terrestrial > Soil > Unclassified | place: USA... | reverse complement strand
GGTGTGCATAATCCGTTGCTCTGGCTCGCACTGCATCAAGGCCAACTAGGTGAGATGCGTTGAGCGGCATGCGACTAAGCTATCGCTTAACATCACTTGCCGCAATGTCCGCTAGTGGGTCGTGAGCGGAACGGCAGCTTCGGATCTTTGATGCTGCGCAAGCTGCCGTCGCCTATGTTCAACCATGTCGTGCGCTAGCGACGCCTGAACCGCTCTCCCTCATATGTCCGCACCGCGTTGCCACGTTCGAGTTCGCGGTTGTGGTCCCATAGCGCCCGCTTGCCTCCGGCTTCGTCCGCGCGGCGCCGATCGTCCAGCAGCATTGCCAGCTTCAGCCTCGCGATCTTTTTGTTGGCAAATTGCGAACGCTGATCCTGCGACAGCGTCGCGAGCCCGGTGGGCAGATGGGTCGCGCGGACGGCGCTGTCGGTCTTGTTGACATGCTGCCCGCCTGGCCCCGAGGCGCGGAGCGTCTGATAGCGAATGTCCTCGTCGCGCAGGTCAGGCGTCTCTGCATCCGTCGAGATTCGTTGCACCCCGACGAACCAGTTGCGGCGCTTGTGCAGCGGACGGAACGGACTGGTGCCGACCCAACGGATCGTCCCGATACAAGCTGCGGCGAACCCTTCGGCCTCCGCTCCCGAAACACGCAGCAGCGCCGATGCTACGGGCCCCATTATGGGCTCGACTAGCTCGCATGCCAGCCCCGCCATCGCACCTTCGCGGCGCAGGGCGTGAGCCAATTTGGCAACCACCCATTCGCATTCCTGCGGTCCCTGCCCGGACGATAGATGCAGAATGATTTCGGTCATGCGCGCCTCGTCTTGTAGGTGATAAGCGGGCGTAGGGTCGCGATCAGGTCGATCAGCCCCGCCTGATCGAGGTCCCGCACGACCTGATGGATATCCTTGTAAGCCTGAGGCGCCTCCTCATAGATCAGGTCGCGGTCCTCGCAGATCACCCGGCTCCCGAGTTTGGTGCGCTCTAGATCCGTGATGCTGAAGCGCCGGGCGAGCTTGTCCTTGGCCTCGCTGCGACTCCATTTGCGGCCGGCGCCGTGGGCCAGCGAATGCAGCGCCTCGTCCGCCCGCTCCAGCCGGGGACGGACGAGATAGGTCATGTCGCCGCGCGATCCGGGAATCACCACCAGCCCCTTGTCCGCCGGTGCCGCGCCCTTGCGGTGCAGCCAGCCGCCGCGATGAGGCGTGACGCTGTTGTGGCAGATGTCGAGCAAGCGTTCGCCAGTGGTGCCGAGCCGATCGAGGAAGCGCTCGGCGATAAGTTTGCGGTTCAGCACGGCCCAGGTCATCGCATCGTCATGCGCGGCCAGATAGCGGGCACACGCCTCCCCGCCGGCGATCAGGCCGGCGACATTGTGCTGAGCCAGATGCCGTTCGAGGACCGCGTAGCCCAACCCGCGCGAACCACTGTGCACCATCAGGTAGAGCGCAGCTGGGTCGACTTCCGTATCCCCGTGCAGAGTCTCGACCCGAAGCAGTTCGGCGAAATGGTTCCCACCGCCGATGGTGCCGAGCGCTTCACCGGCCAGGTCGGGAGACAGTCCGGCTTCGGCCAGTCGAGCGGCATGATCGTCCGGCCAGGGCTCCTCCAAGCCCCGCAGCTTGCGCTCGGCCGCGTCCAGCCGGAACTTGCGCAGCGGCATGGCCACGCGCCACAGGCCCATCCCGCAGCCGATGTCGCTGCCGACAAGGTGCGGATAGACATGGCTGGGCGACCAGAATGCAGCGCCCACCGCGATGCCGCGCCCGGCGTGCAAGTCCGGGAGGCCGACGACGCGGTCGATGCCTTCGAGCCGCGCAGTCTGGTGGAGTTGGTCCACCGCGGCCTGCTCGATCCAGCTCTCGGGAGAGGCGACGATGTGGATGGTTGCGCTGGTCATCGTGCAGCATCCTTCCATCCGAGGTGCCGTTTGCCCGGCGCGACGATCTCGCCATGATCGCGCCAGAACCAGACGCGGTCCTTCAACACCCCATCGTGGGGATCGACGTAGAATTCATGGCCACTGCAATTGCGGCGGTCGGGACGCAGAACGTGCCCCTCGCGCAGCAATTCGCCGTGCCGTCCGCGCGAGATCCCGAACAGTACGAAATCGCGCAGATGCTGGCGGACATGCATCTTCACGGTGCTGCCGGTGTCGAGATGCTCGCAAATCTCGCTGAACACATCGTCCCAGCGCCGTCCTACCCGCCGCTGGATGAAGCGGACGAGCGGCGCGAGATTCTCGTTGAGCGATTTCGTGTACGCGGCTTGCTCCTTCGCGTGCCGCTTGAGGCCGATTTGCTTGAAGTCGTTCTTGTCCTTCTTGAGTTTTACCGGAGGCGCATGCCCAGCACCCCAGCGGGGGCGCTCGACAATGACCCTGAACATGTCAGCGCGCATGGCGAACCTCCCCCAAAGCGGGAGCGCCAATCGGCAGACGAGCAATATTGGAAATTGGCGCGGCCCAACGGCCGCGAAAAAGGGTCAGGCGACCGCAGTCACCTGCAAGGGACTTGCCCATGTGATATGTTCCTGAACTCGGAAATAGGGAGTGATGACGGGTGCGGTTGCGGTTCGCATGTGCTCACTCCTTTCCTTGGTTCGAGAAACAGTGCGGCGGCCTGTATGCCAACTGCACGCAGCAATCAATGGTCTTGCACGAAGCCTAGTCCATCCAGCTCAGCCAGCCGGAGCTGCTCCCGCTCTCGCGGAATGTGGGTTTGCTCTGGGTTCATCACGACATCTTCGCGCCGAGAGCGATCGATTGCAACGTTGCCAGATCGCCGCTGTCATCTTGAGACGCCCCGCCATGCGGCATGTTCGATTTGGCCTTCCCGATACGGGTTAGCGATGCGCATAGTCCCAGCCGGGCGGGGGGAGATGAGCAATTGGCCTACGAAGAGCTAAATGTCGGCGATCTGCGCGTAAATCAAGCAAACGACCGACACGGTGAGGTCGGCAGCGAAGATCTCGCTATTGCCGAGTTGTTCCGGTTACATGACGCACAGATGCGGAATCTTGCTGCTGACATCGCGACCGTTGGCGCGGTGTACGACCCGCCTCTCATTATGCCGACCGACGACGGCTTCGTAGTGTTCGACGGGAATCGACGAATTACCTGCCTAAAGCTCCTGCTCGATCCTGCGCGCGCTCCCACAGCGGATTTGCGGGTACACTTCAGCACCCTGCGCGACGGGGCAAATGGGAATATCCCAGCTCGGCTAACTTGCCAGATCGAGGACGATCGCAATCTGATCGATAGCATTCTGTTTCGACGGCACACCGGTTCGCAAAGAGGCGTCGGACAACTCGACTGGAATGATCGGGCGAAGCTCAACTTCGTGGAGCGCACCGGACAAGGAGGCGGGATCAACGTTGCGGCGGAGGTCGAACGCCTGCTGGCCGAGGCCGATCGCCTTCCCGCGGGGAATATCCCATGGTCCACGTTAACTCGGCTGCTCTCATCCGAGGAGTTTCGCAATCGAGCCGGGGTCAGCACGGCCGGTCGGCGCTTTCGCCTCACGCATGATCATGGAGCCGTTGCCGACGCTCTGCACCGAATAGCCAGCGATTTGGCCAATCAGGTCATCACGCTCGGTGATCTCTGGAATAACGAGGGCAAGCGCGCTTACCTCAATAGGTTGCAGGATGAAGGCGTTCTGCCGGCGGAGAACGAGCGACTTCCAGAACCGGTCGCCGCTGGCGGTGCCGTCCGCAATCCGCGAAGGAACCCTCCGCCGCCCCGTCCACCCCAGACGACGTTTATCCCGGCGGATGCCCCGCGTATCCAGTGGATCGCCGCGCAACAGCGAGTCAGGGCGATATGGGAAGAATTGCAATCGTTAACATTGCGCGAGCATCCCAACGCGACGTCGGCGCTCATGCGCATCCTGCTGGAGCTTTCGGTGGAGAGCTACATTGCAGAACACGGCTTGAACGTGCCGGACAATCTGTCGCGGAAGGTCGGCGCGGTATCGGCCGATCTGCTCCAGCGACAGATTATCGACCGCGCTTATTTCGATGAGTTGGAGCGCATCAGGCTCAACGATCAACTGATCTCGGTCGCGAGCATGCAGCGCTATATCCATTCGCCGGATTTCGCACCGATGGAGAACGAGCTGAGGACGTATTGGGTCAGACTCGGGCGATTTCTCGTGGCAACGCTAAATCGCTAATCGTTGGATTGCAGCGCGGGTACTGTACCGCTGCTGCTCCACAGTTGTTCGGCATCATGCACCGCATCGGTTCCCGATGCGCCCGACGGACACCATTCAAGGCCTCATAGGGAGGCGGGGGTGTCGGTATGCCCGATCCCGAACTCGACTAGCGACGGGCGATGATTGGCGCGTGCGGGGCTGACCCTGACCGCCCCGAAGGGCGGCGCGTCGGCATGACGTTACCTCGCAATCTTGCAGAGCCTGGTCGCTAATCCCGCGATCGACTGTTCGCTTCGTAGAAGATCGGGTTGCGCATCCATTCATTGACGGCGGACTCGCGCCAGCCGGTGCAGCGCATGCTGATCTGGATGTTCTTCGGGAAGGTTCCGCCCTGCATTTTCCGGTACATCGTAGAGCGGCTGAGCCCGGTGCGTTCGAGGACGGTTTTCAGGCGAAGTATGCGATCGGGAGTGTCAGTCATGGCATGGTCCTGTTTGCGTCTGTCTGGCTCCCCGAGAAAAGGATTGGGATTTGAGCGGACGACGCAAGGGGCCGGGGTCCGAGAGTCGGCGCTGGTCGCACTCAGGCGCGCAAATACGTGTCCTGGCGTAGGTTCTATTTCCGAGACCGGAATCCCAGGGCGTCTCACGCCTGCGGCGTGACCGCGCTCTACGCCGCTGCGCGTCGCCGAGTCGCTCTTCGGCGTCTCGGTCCGTTCGGATGACGATCGGCTGACGCGGGTCGGAGCTGCGCTCCGAATGTGGTCATCGCGCGAGCGCGATGGCGTTGGCCTCCGGCGTCGATCTGGCGGGTGGGCGTCGCTGCCCTGTAGTCCCGCCGCGGCGTGCCGCAACCCGGCTTCGCCGGGTCTTCCACTTCGTTTCAGCCCTGCGGGTGCAGCCCGCCTTCCTCGGCGGGACTGTCGGTCCGCTCCTGCCGCCCACCCGCCATTCCGGCGCCGGTTGCGGTGGTTTTGGAGTGAGGAAGATGAAGGACGAGTCCGAGACCTCCCGGCTGAGCCTCTACGCGGAGGTGACCGGTCGGGTGATTGCCGAGCTGGAGCAAGGGCGGCTGCCTTGGGTGCAGCCTTGGGACGGGGCGGCGTGCGGCTGCGCCATGCCCCACAATGCCGGGACCGGGCGGCGCTATTCGGGGATCAATGTGCTGATCCTGTGGTCGGCGGTGATCGAGGGCGGCTATGCCTCGCAGCGCTGGCTGACCTACCGGCAGGCGCAGGCGGCGGGTGGCAACGTCCGCAAGGGAGAGCGGGGAACGACCGTATGTTATGCTGATCGCTTTACCCCGAAGGACGAGGAGGTGCAGGCGCGGGACGAGGATCGCGAGGCGCGGCAGGTTTCGTTTCTGAAGCGGTTCACCGTCTTCAATGTCGAGCAGTGCGAGGGGCTTCCCGAGGCGCTGACCAGCGTGCCGGAGGTTCCGATCGAGGCGGATATTCTGCCACAGGTTCAAGCGCTGATCGATGCGAGCGGTGCGGACCTCCGGGTCGGCGGCGGCGAGGCCTATTATTCGCCGGACGCGGACTTCGTCGCGGTGCCGCAGCAGGCCGCGTTCGGCGAGCCGATCAACTGGTATCGTACTGCGCTCCACGAGCTTGGCCATTGGACCGGTCATCGCAGCCGCCTCGACCGTAACCAGCGCGGCGGGTTCGGGAGCGCCGACTATGCGCGCGAAGAGCTGATCGCCGAGATGGCAAGCGCCTTTGCGTGCGCGTCGTTGGCGATACAGCCGACCGTGCGGCATGCCGATTACATCGGGTCGTGGCTGGCGGTGTTGCGTGAGGACGAGAAGGCAATCTTCCGGGCGGCAAGCGCTGCCAGCAAGGCCGCCGACTATCTGCTCGCCTTTGCATCGGAGGCGGTGTCATGAGCGAGGAACTCACCGAGGCCCAGATCATCGAGCGGCTTGAAGCCGGGCTGCGGCGGATGCCGAAGATGCGGCGCGAGATCTTCCTCGCGCTTCGGCTCGACGGACTGTCGTACGAGGAGATTGCCGAGCGCACCGGACTTAGCGTCAAGCAGGTGGAGCGGCATGTCGCTCGCAGCATGCTGACTCTGCTCGACGCGATTTATGGGCTCGCGCCAACGCCATGGTGGAAGTGCCTATTTCGGCGGGTCGTCGCGAAGCTGCGCCGATGAGGATTGCAGTCTCGCCGGCATGGCCGGCGAGACTGTCCCAACCGCCATCATGCCGTTAGGATGAGCGACAATGCAGACCAGCCTCGATCATTTGCCACCGGCCAAGCAGCGCGAGCTGGAACGCGTCGTGCGCATCCTGTTCGAGGAGTTTGGCGACGCGACCGCCATTGCGACTTCGCCGTGGAAGAAGCAGGCGCGCATCCTCAAGGTCATCCTTTACGGCAGCTACGCGCGCGGCGGTTGGGTCGATGAGCCGCACACCGCCAAGGGCTATCAATCCGACTTCGACCTCCTGGTGATCGTCAATCACGAGAAGCTGACCGACCGTATCGAATATTGGTCGACCGCCGAGGACCGGCTCAATCGCGAGCTGGCGATTACCGAGGGGCTACGCACCCCGGTCAATTTCATCGTTCACACGCTCTCCGAGGTGAATGCCGGGCTGTCCGAAGGCCGCTATTTCTTCATCGACATCGCCCGCGATGGCATCGCGCTCTATCAAAGCGATGACACCGATCTGCCCGAACCTAAGCCCAAGACCCCCGATCAGGCGCTGGCGATGGCGCGCGAGTATTTTGAAGAGTGGTTGCCGAGCGCTGAGCAGTTTCTGATTCAAGGAAACGAAGCGTCGGCGCGAGGATGGTTGAACAAGGCGGCTTTCGAGCTGCATCAGGCCGCCGAGCGCTATTACCATTGCGCGCTTCTGGTCTGCACCTTCTACACCCCGCACGTTCACAATCTCGGATTCCTTCGCACCCAGGCCGAACGGATCGACCCGCGCCTGATCGAGGTTTGGCCGCGTGAGGCCAAGGCGGACCGCGCGCGGTTCGAAAAGCTCAAAGAAGCGTATGTGAAGGCGCGATATTCGAAGCACTATCGGATCAGCGAACAAGAGCTGGACTGGCTCGGCGAGCGCGTCGAGGCGCTCGGCCGGGTCGTGCAGGTGATTTGCGAGGAGCACCTCGCTGCACTCGAGCGCAGCGCTGCCGCCTGAAAATGATCATCCGCCTCCCAGGTAGTGGATCCAATTGCGCACATTCGCCGTCACGCTAAACTCCGACGGATGAGCCGATACACCGTCACCCATGCCGGACGCGAAAATTGTGAGCCCTTTTCGAATTATCTCTTCGATGTGTTCCGAGATGGGTGCAAGGTGGCCGAACTTAGCCACGACTATCGGGGCGACGAGCATTGGTTGCGGCTGCCCGGTGGGCGATGGATGACGCTGCCAAACCGAATCATTGAAGGCGGCGGGCCTCAAACGCTTGCGCTGTCATCGGCGGGCGTCAAAGCTGTCGAGCGTTTGATCGGCTAGCGCTTACGCCGCAAGACAAGCAGACCGGCGGCTACCGACCCCGTTGCGGACCTAGCCCTAGTCCGGCAATCTCCGGCCGGATGAGAGGCTTCACATGCGAACAGAATTGGTGGAAATTTATTCGGATGCCACGAATGCGGCAGTGATGCGGCATCCTGCTCGACGGTTTCCGGGAATGCTAATTCAAGGCGATACACTCCACTCTCTCAGCGCCATGGCGGCTACCGCCCTCGCCGGTGCGGAGCCGGAATCAGATCACTGGTACGACCTGAAGGAGTTGGTGGATGCGTTGCAGCCGAGAGTCGATTTCTACTCACAAGTCATGCGGGAACATGGATTGGAGTTGCCGTTCACGACGGGCTAGAATGACTGCTTCCCCCCATCTCGGCCGTTCCCGCTCGATGGCGCGAATCGTCGTAGCGGCCGGTCGGCAATCGACCCCGTTGCAGACATTGCACCAGCCGTTAGATTTCGCCCATGAACGATGAATCCTATCCGTGGGACGCCGCCGCCACGCTGGTTTGGCTGTTTCCAGGCGACAATCTCGACGAAGACGATTTCCAATCGTCATGGATTAGCTCGCCACCCGACGAAAATCCCCAATCATGGGCAACTTTCCGCGAAGCTGTCGGATACGCATCGACGGCGGACGGCTATCATGGAAAAGGCGCTTGGATCACTGTCGGCGAGCGAATCTTCAATCCGGTGGACGTGTTTGATGCGTATGGGCAGCTAAACTCTTGAATGGCAGCTAACCACCCAGTTCTCGCCCTTCGGGGCTGACCCAGGGTTCCTGACATCGGATATGCAGCAATCGGCCCAGTTGCGGACGTCCGGCTTATCGCTACGATCTGGTGATGGCAGTCTGGCAATTCGTTATCGACCTCATTCCAGCAACTTCGGCCCGTGTCGCTGGAGTGACTGCTGCGCGCATGAGCCGCGAGCAACTCGATGAAATTGATCTCGGTTTCTCGGATGCAGATGCCAAGGTGCTGTTTGCCCGGCTGGAAACGCTACTACCCGAGAAAAAGTCTTGGTCTGCCAGCCTACGGATTTGGGGTGATGAGAAAACGGACGATATTCAGGTTGGCTTCAACGGGCATGCCATTGAGGACATTCAGTTCCGCCTAAACGTGGCAGACCTTTGCCTGCCCCTAGTCGGCGGTATCTGCGACGTTGCGCGCCATTTCGACTGCATCCTTGCCACGCGGGATGGGGCGATAATTCAGCCGAACCGGGAAGCTGTCGTGAAGTCGATCATGCAATCGCAGGCGATGCAGTTCGTCCGAGATCCGCAACGCTTTTTGGAAGAGGCAATTCGTTTGGACAGAGAGGGCGCGTAACGGGAACTTTCCACTCAGTTGCGGCCATTCGCTTCCGCAGCGTACAATCCAGCGATGTCATCAAAGCTAGTGCAGTACAGGGGCCCCTTGACGCCGAGCCAAGCGGCTGAGGGTATTGCACTCGCGCGGAGCAACGCCGCACGGCTGATCGCGGATGCAGAGCTATTGCTTCAAAGCGACCGTCATGCCTCCGCCAGCGCACTCGCAATCCTAGCGATCGAGGAGCTTGGCAAAGTTCAGGTTATCAAGACCATCGCGCTCCAAAGCGACGAAGCGGGCCTGAAGCAGTCCTGGAAGGATTATCGAAATCACAGAGCTAAGAATGTGCAGTGGATAATTCCGAAACTTGCCGCTGAAGGAGCAAGGACCCTGGTGCAGATGCGGGCGGCAGCGGACCCGAGTGGGGAGCACACCGCGATGCTGGACACCGTGAAGCAACTCGCTTTCTACACGGATTGCTTCACTGCTTTTCCTCGGTGGAGCGAGCCGACCGATGCTGTGGACCCCAACTTCGCGGACGCCATCCTCTCGGTCGCGCGCATGCTCAATCGAGAGTGTGAGACAACGGTGCGAGAGTTGGAGCTTTGGACTACAATTGTCGGGCCGCACTACGCCAAGCCAACCATGGTGGACGCCTTGCTGAGGTTTCAAAAGCAGGTCTACGCGGAAGGCCTGAGCACGACAAAGCCAGGGGCGATGGAGGCTTTCGTCAAAGGGAGACCAATCGACGAGCGCGAGTAGCGAACGGCAGCTTTCCACCCATATCCGGCCATCGGACGCACGTTGCATTGACCGCGAAAGCTGACATTGACACGTCACGCTCTGATCGCTTCCTTCCCACGATGTTTCGATTTCTCTGCTATCACGTTCGTCGCGCCTTGGCGTCCGCTTCAACATGACGTCGAGCGAGAAGGTCTTCCACGCCAGCTAGCGAAGGAGCTATCGCCAAGGCATCCCCTCTGGGGCAGCGGTTGCGAAGTCATCGGTCGTGCCGACACAAACGACGACATACTGGTGGCTTGCGCCGATGGACGCTTCGCGAACGTTCATCTCACTTGGGGGCAAGGACCCGGCGATGCCGAATATCCGCACACGGTTTTCTATGGCAGCACGCAAGAACTGAACGACGCGCTTTGGCGAGACGCTGTCTGGCAAGGCTTCGTGGAGGAATACGACCCGAATGATCCCAGGCTTTCGGCCGACCGCGACTAGGTCCGCCGTCCGCGGTCATCGTCCGGTAGCGCACCGACCGCTTTCCGCCCAATAGCGGACGTCATCGCTCTTCCGTTTCGGTACCATTGCCCAGCGAAAACGCACGCCTTCCGCGCCGACGCCATAGTGTCAGCAACTCATCGCGGCGCGCGCCGCGCAGTGTCGTGGCGGAATCGACCATCAGGCCGAAAATCACCGCGCGGTCGTCGTCGGTGAGATCGACAAGACCGGCCTTCGCGACGAGCCCGCCCAGCTCGATTAACTGTCGCGTTCGCTCGCGGCGCTTCACGACCCACGCCCGCTTGTCGTTACGCGCGATCTTGGCTTGCAGCCGGTGTCGGGCCGCTGTCGCTCGCATGCTGGCGCTGCGCGTTGCCGCGAGCGCCGCCGCCAGATTTCTGCGCCCTCTGAAAGAAGGTGACGCCGCGTTTGCGCCAGCTCTCCTTCGCGCCCGAATCCTTGTTCTCGACCCCGGCGAGCAGCAGACCGGCCAGTTGCTCGACCGGCAGCGCGTCAGCCCCGGTTGCGATCACCAGCTCGCCGAGTTGATGTAGCTTGCGGTCCATGAGCTGTCTGGCCTTGTCGCCCAGCGCCTTCAGTTCCGCATCGAAATCGCGCGGTTTGCGCATCGGTCCTTCTCCAATTGCATGGTGAGGCCGATCTAATTATCGATGCGATTGATCAGCGACAACCTTATGAAATCTCTTGGGATCACGAAGTCCCGAGAATGATGAAATCTTTTGAGGGCGCGCTTATACGTCGTGCCGACGTGGTGCTTTAGGTGTAATTGGATTGCCGTCATGGCGATCTACCATTTCTCGGCAAAGGTCATCTCGCGCGCTGCCGGTTCGAGCGCGCTGGCGTCGGCGGCGTACCGCTCCGCGTCGCGTCTACACGACCAGCGCCTCGACCGGCATCACGACTTCTCGAACAAAGCAGGCGTCGTTCATTCCGAGGTGATGCTGCCGGATGGGGCACCTGACCATCTCTCCGATCGCGAGCGGCTTTGGAACGATGTCGAAGCCGCCGAGCTGCGCAAGGACGCGCAGTTGGCGCGCGAGATCGAGTTTGCGATCCCCCGCGAGATGACCAAGGAGCAGGGCATCGAACTGGCCCGTGACTTCGTCCGCGACGAGTTTGTCGATCGCGGCATGGTCGCCGATCTCAATGTGCATTGGGACATCGGTACGGACGGTCAGCCCAAGCCGCACGCGCATGTGATGCTCACGATGCGCAAGGTTGGCCAGGACGGGTTCGGCAAGAAGAACCGCGACTGGAACCGCACTGACCTTCTAGAGAAATGGCGCGAGCGTTGGAGCGCGCACGCCAACGCCCGACTTGCCGAACTCGATATCGATGCGCGGATCGATCACCGCTCGCTGCAAGCGCAGGGTATCGACCTGGAGCCGCAGCACAAGGTCGGCTCCGCGTCATTGCGCATGGCGGCGAAGGGACTGGATTCAGAGCGGCTCACCGAGCATCTCGAAATCGCTCGCGCCAATGGCGAAAAGATCGTCGCGAATCCCAGCATCGCGCTCGACGCGATCACCCACCAGCAGGCCACCTTTACCACGCGGGATCTCGCGCGGTTCATCCATCGGCACAGCGACGGCAAGGAGCAATTTGATCAGGCGATGGGCGCGGTCCGTGCGTCGCCGGACCTGGTGGCGCTGGGCAAGGACGGGCGCGGCGAGGACCGGTTCACCAGCCGCGAGATGATCGAAACCGAGCAACGGCTCGAGCGCTCGGCCCTTCGCCTCGCGGACCGGTCGGACCATAGTCTCCCGGCAGCAGCGATGGACATGGCCGTCGATGCTGCCGGGAGTAACGGCCTTATTCTCGGGGGGGAGCAGAAGGCCGCTCTCGACCACATAACCGGTCCTCCCGATCTGGCGATAGTCACAGGCTACGCCGGCACAGGCAAATCAGCCATGCTGAGCGTTGCGCGCGATACGTGGAGTCGCGGCGGCTACGAAGTTCAGGGGCTCGCCTTGTCCGGCATCGCCGCCGAGAATCTCGAAAGCGGATCGGGGATCGCGTCTCGCACGATCGCTTCGATCGAGCATCAGTGGGGACAGGGCCGCCACCTGCTGACGCCGAGCCATGTGCTGGTGATAGGCGAGGCCGGGATCATCGGTTCGCCCCAGATGGAACGGGTTATCTCCGAAGCCGAGAAGCGCGGCGCCAAGGTCGTCCTGGTCGGCGATCCCGAGCAGCTTCAGGCGATCGAGGCTGGCGCCGCCTTCCGCTCGGTTGCCGAACGGCATGGCAGCGTCGAGATCACCGAGGTCCGCCGCCAGCATCAGGACTGGCAGCGCGATGCCACGCGGCATCTTGCGACCGAGCGGACGGGTGAAGCGATCGAGGCTTATCACGAGCACGACGCCGTGCACGCCTCCGCGACACGAGATGAAGCGCGCGGGGCGCTGATCGATCGCTGGGACCGCGAACTCATTGCCAATCCGGAGGCCTCGCGCATCATCCTCACGCATACGCGCGACGAAGTGCAGGCGCTCAATGGCGCCGCGCGCGATCGGCTGCGGATAGCTGGGGCGCTCGGCGAAGATATCACCATCACGACCGAGCGGGGGCCACGCGAGTTCGCGGCCGGTGACCGGATCATGTTCCTGAAGAATGAGCGCGGCCTCGGCGTGAAGAACGGGACGCTCGGGACCGTAGAGAGCGCCAGCGCGGTTCGCATGGCCGTGCAACTCGACGATGGTCGCTCAGTCGCGTTCGACATCAAGGATTACGCGCAGATCGATCACGGCTACGCCGCCACGATCCACAAGGCGCAGGGAATGACGGTTGACCGCACGCATGTGCTGGCGACGCCGGGCATGGACAGCCACTCAGCCTATGTCGCGCTGTCGCGTCATCGGGACAGCGTAGATATCCATTATGGGCAGGACGACTTCGCAGATCACGGCAAGCTGGCTCGCGCGCTATCGCGCAACCGGGCCAACGATATGGCGAGCGACTATGTGCCCGAGCCGGAACGCCAGTTTGCCGAGCGCCGCGGGATCACGTTCCGCGAGCGCGTCGCCTTATTGGTCCGCAAAGTGCCCGAGAAGGTGCGCGGCATGTTCGACGGACTTCGCCTCCCGGTCGAGCGCCCGGTTGAACCAGCGAGGTCGCCCGAGGAGGAAGCGCGCCAGGCGAGGAGGAATATCGTCGCGCGGCATGCTCGCGCAGTGGTCAGCATCTTCGATAGTTTCTACAAAGGCGACGCCACCAATCCCGACCAGGTGCAGGAAATCAGCGAGGCGCGCAAAGACCTGGACGCGCTACGCGAGCATGCCTCGCACGATCTGGAAACCGCCTACAGGAGGGACCCCTCGCTGGCGCGCGAAGCGGCCGGCGGCAACTTCACTCGCGCGATGCAGGCAATGCAGCTTGAAGGTGAGATTCGCACCGATCCAGCGCGCCGTGCCGATCGGTTCGTTGAGCGATGGAACAAGCTCAGCGGCATGGCGGATCGGGCGTACGTGACGGGCGATATGGCGGGCCGGAAATCAGCACGGAACGAGATGGCGGGGATGGCGAAAAGCCTTGAACGCGATCCACAGCTGGAATCGCTGCTCGCCTCTCGGAAGGTCGAACTGGGCGTCTCCATCGACACTGGGCGCAGGCTGGGGGCGGAACTTGCCTTCAATAATGGCATCGACTTCGGGCGTGGCCGGGGCCTTGGCCGCTAGCCACCACAAGGCTGCTTTGCGCCCACATTGCCGCCGCTTCCGTGCCTATCGCGAAGCCCCAGAAGCGGACGGTCTGCTTGCGTGATTAAGTTCGATGGCTGAATGTCCGAGATTGGGTGGGAAGCGGTCATTCCCGCCGGTAGCTCGTCGCGGGCTTATCTATGCCATCTTCGAAAATGAGCATCCGTTCACAATGGGGGCAACGGTAGGCGATTATACTGCGGCTACGTATCGCCCAATCAGCCTTATGCCCGGCGTATTCCGCTTTCCAGTCAAGCTTCTCGACTTCGTCGAGAGCCGCCATGAGGTGCGGTTCGGACAGAAGCTGATATTCGTAAGGACACGGGATTTCCCCGTCAGAGAATGTGTGCCCGCCGGGGCAATGAATTGTTCCCATGCTGCAACCTACCGAGCGAACGGAACCGCTGCAATTGGGTCGTTTCCGGCCTGACCGCTTCTAGCGGAGCGTCGTCACTGTCGAACGGCTCGAACTGGGTGGATTTGCGGCAGGCCGCTTTCGGTCGCCAAGCGAAGAAATTAGCCGTTCCCATGTCAAATATACTTTCCATAAACATGTCGCGTATACTTTCCATATCGAGACTTGGAGGAATGACATGCTCGAATTCACTCTAGGCGGAGCCTGGTTCCGCTGGCGCAGCTTAGACACCGCATCCCGCAGGCTCGCCATCGCCAGCATGTGCCTCGCGCCGATCGCAGGGCACTTGATTGGCATGGCGGCGAAACCGATTAACGCCCGCTTCGGCTTCGATGTTACTCCTTACACGACGGTCTTGGCCGTGGTTGGCATCGCAATGGCCGTGTTGTCGGCATGGCTGTGGTATCGCTTCAGCCTTCGGCAGGACGAAATGTTCAACCGAGTGCAGAGCTGGACGCTTGGCATGTCGGGCGCATGGACGTGCGTCGTATTGACCGTATGGAGCGTGCTCGCTTCAGTCTCTTTGGCGATGCCTGTGCCCTCCGCGGCACCGGCCATGCTGTTCGCTGGTGCGCTGCTGATTTTCTGGTTCGTGGCAGTCCGCAAATGGGCGTACTGACCAACTTGCCGATGATCCGGGGTGAACGCGGCCTCACCCAACAAGGTCTTGCAGACCTGCTGGAAGTGTCTCGACAGACGATCAACTCGATCGAGCGAGGCCGGTTCGAGCCCAGTCTCTCCTTGGCTTTGAAAGCTAGTCGCTTGCTGCAGCTTCCCGTAGATGATCTATTCCGCCTTGATCTGGCGAGCTGATGCACATGGCAGATAGTAGGAAAATCACTGGGCGAGGTTGTCGACCGCAAGTGGGTCGGTTGCCGACCGACCGCTTCTGGCGCGCGCGATCACCCCGTAACGGCAAGATTTGGGTGGTTAGCTGCCGTTCCCTCGATCGGGCGTAAGCTGAGCCTTCGCTCGGTCGATCATCCATTCGACAAGCGGTGTCGGTATGTCGGCGAGGTACCCGGTAAAGGTCATCTCGTCGCGTTCGTCGCTGTAGAACACCTCGGCTACCATGGCCTTAGCTTCGTTCCACACCTCCAAATACATACCGTCGCGCTGAATGTCGCTTCCGACGACAACTTCGTAGCTCTGCCCTGCTATTTCTACCATGCGCGCATATTGTCCTGATCGTTCCATGTCCGCAATTGATGACGTGGACGGCTCTCCACCCCTTCCGCAGGATGGTCTGCGGATGAGCCGGAAGGAGAGCCATGATGGGGAACGTCACGACGATTGGTTTGGACCTCGCGAAGAGCGTGTTCCAGGTGCACGGTGTTGATGCGGATGGCGAGGCGGTGCTTCGCCAGCGGCTGACGCGAGGGCGGATGCTGAAGTTCTTCGCGAAGCTGCCACGGTGCCTGGTGGGCATCGAGGCATGTGCGTCGTCGCATTTCTGGGCGCGCGAGCTTGTGGCGCTGGGGCACGACGTGAAGCTGATGCCGGCGCAATATGTGAAGCCGTACGTCAAGCGCAGCAAGAACGATGCTGCCGATGCCGAGGCGATCTGTGAGGCGGTGACGCGGCCGACGATGGGGTTCGTCGGGATCAAGTCGCCGGAGCAGCAAAGTGCGATGATGCTGCATCGTGTGCGACTGATCCTCAGTCGCCAGCGGACCCAGCTCTCGAACGCGCTACGCGCGCATCTGGCCGAGTTCGGCATCGTCGCGCCGATCGGCCGCAACGGGATTGATCGGCTGCTTGGCGTTGTTGCCGATGCGACCGATGACCGGGTGCCGACCACGGCGCGGATCTGCCTGGAGATGCTGGTTGCCCAACTGAGCATCGTGAAGGAGCAGATCCTGGCGAACGATCGCAGGATCATGGCGAGCGCGCGGGAGACCGAGCTTGGCCGGCGCCTGATGGAGATACCAGGCGTTGGGCCGCTACTTGCCAGTGCAGTCGTGGCGAGCGTGCCTGATCCAGCGGTGTTCCGCTCGGGGCGCGATCTCTCGGCATGGATCGGGCTCGTGCCTCGACAAAACTCCAGCGGCGGCAAGGAGCGGCTCGGCAGCATATCCAAGGCTGGCCACGGCTATCTGCGCCAGATGCTCATCGTCGGCGCGATGGCGGTCGTGCGCTATGCCGAACGCAACGGAACGAAGCGCCCTTGGCTGGTGCAGCTCCTGGCACGTCGTAAGGCCAAGGTCGCTGCGGTCGCGCTCGCGAACAAGACTGCGCGAACGATCTGGGCGATGATGAACAGCGGCGAGCGCTACCGCGAGCCGCAGACCGCTTGAAGAATACGGCACGGGCAACCGCGCTGCACGATGTTGGAAAGGGCGGATACGAGCTGATGCACAAAGCCGGTTGAAACCGCCGGATCGGGAAAACCCACTACGACCCAAGCACCTCAAGTGCGAGCAATTGATCGGGACCCGAGACGCGCGAATGGCATCAAGACCAGCGGCACTATACGCCGCACCAACAGGTCGGACACATGGCCGCACCAACCAGCAATGCGAAGCTCACAACGCCACTTGCCAACGGAGGGCCGTCCACACATGGGTCGTTACCCGCCCGTCAGCTTTTGGCGGAGCGCCGTTACCGCACATCGACCGATATTGGGTGGAAAGCGGTCATTCGCTCTATTTAGCCAAACTAGCCATAAACGCCTCTTTCGCTGCTGAGCGAGCGATTCGTCTCTTTCGAAAAAGAAGCCCTGCCAGACCAAAAGGCGCGGAAAAAAGCAGGCCAATGACGATCATGATCAAGATCGGCAGTGCTGGCTGGGCATTAGCAATGCCATGCCACCCATATACGGTGATCACGAGGGCGGACAGGACTAGCCATACCGCGAACGACGCTCGCTCATAAATTCTGGGAGGGACATCGTAGGGGTATCTGGTCATCGGGTCAGCTTAGCAAAACGTCTGTCCGTCTGCTATTGGGTCGCCAGCGGCCCCACCGCTTCTAGCACACCGCCGTCACCGCTGGCCGACCGAAACTGGGTGGGAGCGGACCCCCCGCTGTGGCAGCTGCATTCCTATCGGGAGGTGTTGACAGTCGCGGCCGATGCCACCTCTATTAGCAAGATCGGGAGCAACTTGATGATCGATCAGAGGATTGAAGGAAAAGAGCCCTTTACGGCCGATTACATTCAGGAGATCGAGAGCGTTTTGGGACGCGAGGTTCCATCGGAATATGCTGCCTTCGTCCGTGAAAAGGGCGGCGCGTTCGTCGGAGGATACATTGACAACAACGACAACCTTCCTCTTGACGGCTTCTTTGGTTGCTCGGACGAATCGGGAGTCGTTAATCAACTTATGGTCTACGACGACTTACGGGAAATACAGGTTTTACCGATTGCTTTCTGCGTTCTCGGAAACATGTACGTGATCGAGGTCGACGGGACTGCGCATTATATCAATTACTATGGCGGTCGGACAACAGTCTTGAAAGTGTCAGAAACGTTTGGCAATTTCATGGAACGGATCGTTTTCAGAGAGGAGTAATAGCTGCAGCTCTTGAATGTCCGCAATTGGGTCGTTAGCGGCATGACCGCTTCCGGGCCGGCGTCGTCGCCGGCGAACGGCGGAAACTGGGGTGGGAAGCTGCAATTGCCATTAGGCGTCTGGCCCCCAATAACTCTGCCGCTTTAACCAAGGCTCCCCCACTGCGGGGCGCTCTGCTGACCATCCTGGAGGAAGGTCGGCGATCTCGTTCACGTCAGGGTGGCGATCTACGACCGTTGACATGGCTACCACGAGCGCTGTTTCCATTTTGGCTGGCTGGCCGTCCAAAAAACCCCAGGAATGGTCGTCTTCATAGTGCGTAGCGACGAGAACAGGATGGCCATCGACGACTGACCGGCAGGTGATACAGGCGACGTTGCGGGCTTGATCGAACCTCCAAGTCATACCCGATCGTATCCCGTTTCCATGACGTCTGCTATTGGGGTGGTTAGCTGCCAGGCCGGTCTTAGAACAGCAGACTGCAGGCTGACGGGTCAGTCCGCTTCTTCAATCCAAAAGATGAACGCGTTCTCGCGATCGAACCCTATCACGCCGCAATCGAACGTAGCCGTCGTGAGCGGATTCCAGCTCTGCGAGCCTGCTTCCCACCGCCCATTGGTGAAGAAGGTAGCATCATATTTTAGATCTTTGAGTGCGGCTTTTGCCTCCATGACCGCTTCGTCCGATGGTACGGGGGCGTCGTACGCCAAGCTAGTCGTTCCAGCCACGGCAAGAACACGAGCGGCATCTGCCCAATCCAAGAGAGTCATTCCGTCTCGCGCAAACGGATCATCGATCGACGTCGGTAAGCCGACTTGTGTCGCGATAGCTCTAGCGAACTGCTCGTCACAGGCTGCAGGTCTCTGCCCCACCCACCAGCGAGCGTCAGTTTCACTGGCATACTTGCTCAAGAGCTTCTCTAGCGTCTGCATTCCGTGATTAGAGCGGAGGTGAGGAACGTCCGCAACTGGGTCGTTAGCGGTCCGACCGCTTTTGGCACGGCCGATCAAACAGCGAGCTACCGATACTCGGTGGTTAGCTGCCATTCCGACGCACACGCCAATCCATGAAAGTCCAGCCGCTGGGTCGACTGCGCACGCCCTCTATCTGCCCCGCATCAAGACCAAACTGTTCCGTAAGATATTGCTCCGACACCACCTCAGCCTCATCGGCACTTCCACCACGAACATCGGGTGGCGATGATCGCAACTCTACGAAACTATCACTGTCGGGATCAAATATTATGAGCGCGGACCATCCGTCCCGCTTTCCGCTTTCGCCACCAACGACGTCGTGAACGGCATCAAGATCGAGAAGGCCAGAACTTCCGTCCAACTTCACGTAGTCGCAAGGCATCATTCGCGGCTCTCCCAAAAGGCGATAGTGACTCCATAGGCGGACGTCCGCAACTGGGTCGTTTGCGGCCTGTCCGCTTTTGGCGGGACCGGTGCAGCGCTGGAACGGCTCGAACTGGGTGGTTAGCGGTCATTCAGGATCTAATGCTTCAGGGTCGCTGAGTTAGATCGACGCACCGGGCCAGCTTTCCCTTATGCGGGTAATCAACACAGTAGCCCAGTTTCTCAAGCTGCGCTTCCTTTTCACTGGCGGCATAGCAATCGGGTGAGCCGCTGACACCTCCACCAGCCCGCACGCAAGCCGCGTTGAGGCGTTTAACTTCCTCGTAGAGCTTGACGGGCGCTCCCACCGGTCCGGTTACAAGACCCTCCCTCATTGAGTTTAAAACGGATTCCGTCTGGTTTTGCGAAACGTCTTGGGCAGCCCCACCGTCTTTCGCCTTTGTCGGTTGATTGTCCGGAGCAGCAACGCACCCGGTCAGCGCGATTGGCACCACCCAACCTAGGATTAGCCGCTTCATCCGACCCTGTTCCCCCACTAACTGAGTCACCCGTATCATCAGGCTGAAGCATGTTGGTAGTGTTCGCAACCGGGGCGTTACCGGCCCGACTGCTTCTGGGTTAGCGCCCTCACCGCAAGACCGACCGAAACTGGGTGGAAAAGAGACGGTCAGCCCAAGGCGTCGTTAAAAGGGTAATTTGCGAGGACGGCCCTATGCTCGACTTCCTTTCGGCGACCCCATGCCTCCGATGCCAGATTGAGAAGCTCTTCTTGCTTCGCGAAAAGTTGTCGCCGGGAATCCTCGTTCGGCCTTCGATTCCTCAACTCAAAGGATGATGCGACGG
>Ga0164241_10002465_pt1 | contig 20036 bp, 13 predicted proteins | sample OricomyardsoilBY_FD_108780 | JGI IMG/M metagenome (GOLD analysis project Ga0164241, IMG submission 108780) | Backyard soil microbial communities from Emeryville, California, USA - Original compost - Back yard soil (BY) | ecosystem: Environmental > Terrestrial > Soil > Unclassified | place: USA... | reverse complement strand
TTTATTTATGCCGCTATTATTTGGAACGGTTGTGATGAATATTAATTGCAAAAAGCGTAACAGGTAATACATAGCTTAAGTTATATTAACTAATGCATGTATTTAAACCCGCTTACCTGATGTACGATAATAAACAGCGTGGAGATTATTTTGTTTAGGTTGTAGTAATAAAAAGCTAAACAAAAGTTATAATTGATTGATTGGCAATGCTAAAAATTAGCTGCAAGGTATTTTATTTACCCGCCTTTCGTGGCGGCCACCCTCAAAGGGGGTATTAATAAACAGTTCGGTAAAATGTTTGGCTTGTTGTATAGCTATAAACCTGGCGGGTAGGCAAAGTATATTGGCATTATTGTGCATGCGTGCTAATTCAGCCAGTTCGCTTTCCCAGGCTATGGCGGCGCGTATGCCTTGGTGTTTGTTGGCCGTAATAGCTACGCCATTGGCACTACCGCATATTAATACGCCAAATGTGTATTCGCCGCTACTTACCGCTTCCGCCAGCGGGTGGGCAAAATCGGGGTAGTCGCTACTCTCGTTGGTGTAAGGGCCAAAATCTTTTACCTCGTGGCCTAATTGTTCCAAAAAGGGTACTATCTCTTTTTTATAATCAAAACCTGCATGGTCTCCACCTATGGCAATTTTCATAACAATGGTTTTAGTTGCTAATGTCCATTTCGCGTAAGCGCTGTTTCTCATTGCGCGCGGCTATAAATATACTCAATTCGTATAGTATATAAATGGGTACTGCTACCAGGCATTGGGTAAACATATCGGGCGAGGGGGTAATAACCCCCGATACAATAAGTATAATAACCAATGCATAGCGGCGCGAACTGCGCATTACCTTAGCGCCTAATATGCCAACTTTCGAAAGAAAGTAAACCACCATGGGCAACTCGAAAACCGCCCCAATGGCCAATAGCATTACGGTAAAAAAATCGACATAGCTATCAATAGTAAAATCGTTTTTTATCTTATCGCTTACCGTAAAATTAACGGCAAAGTTTACCGAAAACGGTATAATAATAAAGTAGCAAAACGCCACACCTACAAAAAAGAAGAATGAGCAAGCCAGTATAATGCGGCTGGTTTTCTTTTGGTCTTCGGGGCTAAGCGCAGGGGCTATAAACCGCCAAAGTTCCCACACTATGTACGGAAAAGCCACTACCAAACCAATTATAATTGAATACTGAACCAGCATAGTTACCTGCCCAAACATATCGGTGTTTTGTAACTGTATAGGTATATCGGTATTTATGCAAACATCGTTACCCAAAAAAGTAAGCTTGGTGCTTACCCAACACAATAAGCGGTACGTAGGGAAATTGTGCGAACAAATACCCAGTATTATTTTATTAAACACAAACTCGTAAAATATACCCACTACCGAAGCCGAAACCACAATAGCAATAGCCGAGCGTATTAAATGGCCGCGCAGCATTTCTACATGGTCGAAAAAGCCCATTTCGGCTTCCGGGTTGTCGGGGTCGCGCCTCAGTTTCATTGGCGGCAAATGTAAGCTACTGCCCCGCCTATGCAAACAACAGGGGTAAATAATTTGTTATAAAAAATAGGTCGTGATTTAAATCACGACCTACATAGATGTATTTATCTATTTCATTAGCCAGTCCGCCATTGGCGGATTAAATCACCGGCCATAAGCAATTTCTTATATTAAGCTCTTAGTTGGTGGCGTTCAGTATACTGAATATGGCTTTCATATCAGGCTCAAGCACTACTTCAATTCGGCGGTTTTTGGCGCGGCCTTCGGCTGTATTGTTATTATCAACCGGTGCATACCTGCTGCGCCCCATGGGGGTAATGCGGGTAGGCTCTACCTTATATTCATCAACCATTAGCTTGGTAACACTGCTGGCGCGCATAACGCTTAGGTCCCAATTGCTGTTAATAGGCGAACTGCTGGTTACATAAGGTATGCTATCGGTGTGGCCCTCAATGGCAATATTAATATCGCTTTGTTTATTCAATACTTCGGCTATTTTCTTCAAGGCGTCTTTACCGCGCTCCTCTACATTATAGCTGCCGCTTTTAAATAACAGCTTATCGCTAAGGGCTACGTATACTTTGCCGTCTTTTTCGTACACGGTAAGGTCGCCTGCGTTAAAGCCTTTTAAGGCATCCAGCATTTTCTTTTTCAAAGCCTGTACTGCCGAGTCTTTGCGGGCTATTAATCCTTCTAAGTCGCGTACTTTTGCTTCGCGGTCGCTAAGGGCTTTGCTTAATTCATTCAACTCCCTTTCCTTGTTCATTAGCTCACGTTCCTTATCGGCTAAATCTTTAAGCAGTTTATTTTTTTCCGATGCCGATGCCGATGTTATTTGGTCTAATTGTTCTTTCACCCTTTGGCAAATAGCATCGCTTTCGTTTTTCAATTTATTCAGCTTATCTAATTTTTCGCCTAATGAGGCATTGCTGTCTTTCAGTTTTTGTATTTCGTTACCTAAGTTGGCTATTTGTTTGTTCAGGTCATCAATAGTGGCATTGGCTTCATTCAGTTTGCCGTTGCAATCGTCGCGTTCAGCTTTCATTTTATCGGCAAGGGCTACCTGCTCATCAAATTTCTTTTTACTAACTAAGCATGATGATAACGACAGCATAAAAATACCTGCTGCAAGCAATAAGGAATATTTCTTCATTTTATAAACAATTTATTGCTGTGAAAATACATATAGCCATTGGTATGCTTTGGTAATGACTAACCGTGTTTTTGTGGACGTTCAATTTATTGAACATTGTCAACTTGCTGCTTTTCAACTGAATCAGGCAGATTTATTTATTTTCGGAACGCAAACAGGTATTATACATTGTTTAACCCTAAAACCGTGATATGAAATCGAACATATTACCTATCGCAATTTTACTGGCTGTTTTCTGTTTTGCAGAAGTTAACATAGCCAAAGCACAAACTAAAGAAGAGATAGAAGAATTGACGAGCAAAGACACTTATTATGGCAAGCCCGGAAAAAAAGTAAACAGCGATGGTATTAAACTAAAAGAGTTACCCGACCCGCAAAAACTTAGCTGGAAAAAGGCTATGAAGCTGGGCGATAAACTATCGGCTTACGGCAGTACCTATAATGCTATAAAGTATTACGAAGCAGCCGCTGCTAAAAAGGAAGGTAACGAAAAAATATACCAAAGCCTTGCCGATAATTATTTTTTGGTTCGCGACTATAACCACGCCAATAAATATTATAAACTATTGGTTGATATGGATAAGGACAAACACAAAAACGTTTATAGTCTATACCAGTTAGCGCTTACCCAAAAATACTTGGGTAACTATGAAGATGCCAAAGCCAGCTTTGCAAAATTCAGTAACTATTCGAAAGATGTAAAGGAGTTGGATGCGGTACGCAGCACCGTTAGCCGCGAAGTAGAAGGTTGCGATTTAGCACTGCAATTGCAAAGTAGCAATGGGTTTAAAAACTATACGGTTAATTTGCTTGATACCAATATTAACCAGCAATTTACCGATTACGCCCCTTTTTTAAAAGATGGTAAAACGCTTTACTTTGGTTCGTGGACATCGGATGATGTAACCCTATCGGGCAAAGTTGAAAAGTATGCTACCTACTCGCGCATTTATTCAGCTAATAAAAATGCTACCGGATGGGATAAAGCCAAAATGATTGAAGGCGGCGTTAATGCCATTGATTTCCATACAGGCAATGCCACCTTTGCGCCAGATAACCAAACCATGTATTACACACAATGTTATCAGGATGATGAACAACGCATGCTATGCAATATTTACCGCAGCACTTATACCGATAAATTAGGTTGGGGGCAAGGCGAAAAGTTAGATAACAATGTAAACGCCCCGGGCTTTACTACTACCCACCCATCATTCGGGAAAGATAAATTTGATAACGTAGTGCTGTTTTTTGCTTCGGATAGGAACAAGGATAAGGGCATGGATATTTTTGCTGCTAAATTGAATGCCAAGGGCAGTTTCGAGCCTGCTAAAGCTTTAACCATTAACACAACAGGCGATGAAGCAACCCCGTTTTACGATGTGTTTAATAACGTACTTTACTACAGCTCAAACGGCTTGCCAGGCATAGGTGGTTACGATGTATTTAGTACTAAAGCTGTAAATAACGAATGGGTTACTCCCGTAAACTTAGGTACCCCCGTTAACTCAAGCGTTGATGATATGTACTTTAACTGGAACGATAAAGCAGGCATAGGCTTTGTGGTATCGAACAGGGCGGGAGGCTATGGTTTAAAAAGCGAAACCTGCTGCGATGATATATATGGTGTAGGCTTACACAAAATTAACTTAACGGTAAAAGGTAGTGTGGTGAATGCTGAAACCAATCAACCTGTAATAAACAGCATGGTTACCTTGTACGATGTAAAAGAAGAAAAAGAAGTTAAATCGTTTTACGCAGCCGATGGCTCGTACAGTTTTAACTTGGATCGCGAAAAGGAATACCGCATTACTGCACGTAAGGCTGATTATGAAGAGGCCGTACAAACCCTAAATACCATAGGTAAAACCGCCGATGAAATATGGAGCCAGAATATTAGCCTTAAACCACTTGCCCCTGCTGCTAAAATAGGCGATAAAATAGGCATTGTGTATTGGGATTATAACAAAGACCAACTAACCCCCGATGCGCCCGATACATTAAACCAAGTAATTAAAATAATGTTGGCTAACCCTAAGTATGTGTTAGAAGTGGGCTCGCATACCGATTCTAAGGGTAGCGCCGAGTATAACCTGAAACTATCGCAACGCCGCTCCGATGCTGTGTTAAGGTATTTAACCAGTAAAGATGTAGATGCTTACCGTATGCGCAGTAAAGCCTATGGCGAAAGTGAACCGGCTGCTGCCAATGTGGATGCACAGGGTAACGATAACCCCTATGGCCGTGCCAAAAACCGCCGTACCGAGTTTAAAGTTATAAGCACCATAGATGAGGCTGTACCTGAACCGAAGAAATAGGTTTTAAAATACATTTAGAAACCCACCTGCAATTGCAGGTGGGTTTTCTTTTTATAAATTGCAGCATGGCTAAACCCAAAACCGTTTACTATTGTCAAAATTGCGGCAACCAATCGCCTAAGTGGGTGGGCAAATGCCCCGTATGCGGCGAGTGGAACACCTATGCCGAAGAAGTAGTGGACCGCGATGTGGAGAAGCTAAAGGAGAAACGCGGCTTTAGCGTAAAGAAAAGCGAAGAGGCGCACCCTATACCCATTAAAGAAGTGCACGAACTGGAAACCAAACGCATTGATGCGCAGGATACAGAATTAAATCGCGTATTAGGAGGTGGTATAGTGCCGGGTTCGTTAGTATTAATTGGTGGCGAACCGGGCATTGGTAAATCGACATTAATGCTGCAATTGGCATTAAAGCTAAAAGGTACAAAAGTACTGTATGTAACAGGTGAGGAGAGCGACCGCCAAATAAAACTGCGCGCCGACCGGATAGGCATACAGAACGAAGATTGCTACCTGCTTACGGAAACTAATACCCAGCAAATATTTAAGCAGGCCGAAATAATGGCACCCGATATTATTATTATCGATTCGATACAAACATTGCAAACGGTGTATGTTGAATCGCCACCGGGTAGTGTAAGCCAGGTACGGGAGTGTACTGCCGAAATACAGCGCTTTGCCAAGGAGGCATCTATCCCCGTGTTTTTAATAGGCCATATTACTAAAGACGGCATGATTGCCGGACCAAAGGTGCTGGAGCATATTGTAGATACCGTATTGCAATTTGAGGGCGACAGGAATTACACTTACCGTATTTTGCGCACCACTAAAAACCGATTTGGTTCAACATCGGAAATTGGGATATACGAAATGGTAGGCGAAGGCTTGCGCGCCGTACTTAACCCATCGGAAATATTGCTAACCCAGCGCGATGATGATTTAAGCGGCATAGCTATAGCAGCTATGATGGAGGGCATGCGTCCGTTTTTAATTGAAACACAGGCATTGGTTACACCTGCCTTTTACGGCACGCCGCAGCGCAGCTCAACAGGTTTTGATGTAAGGCGAATGAATATGCTTTTGGCCGTGCTTGAAAAGCGGGCAAGTTTCAGGTTTGGCACTAAGGATGTTTTTTTGAATATAGCCGGAGGCTTACGTGTTGAAGACCCTGCTATTGATTTAGCAGTAGTAGCGGCATTGGTATCTTCTTATAACGATATATCCGTATCAAGCAAAATAGCTTTTTGTGCCGAAGTGGGTTTAAGCGGCGAGGTACGTGCGGTAAGCCGTATAGACCAACGCATATCAGAGGCTGATAAACTGGGCTTTGAAAAAATATTTATCTCCAAATTCAATCAGAAGATTGACCCTAAAAAGTATAACATCGAAATAGTAAACATCAGCCGTGTACAGCAATTAGTATCTGAATTGTTCGGTTAATCAGCTTGATATTTATCTCTACACCATTTCTGCCATAATAAAAAAAGGCCACCCAAAGGGTGGCCTTTCCTAATTCTATAAAGTAATTGCTTACTGTATTATTAAGCTGTATGAAGCGTGTTGGCCGTTAACTGCAATGTTTACGTGGTAAACACCTGCACTTAAATGCGTGGTAACAATGTTTTCGTTAATAACATCGGTAACACCTAAGTTACGTACTACCACTTTGGCGCCTATTGCGTTAACTAACTCAATAGTTACATTTCCCTTTTCGGCTAAGTTGGCTTTAACGTTAAAGTTATTGCTGGCCGGGTTAGGGTATATGTTTAAGTTGCTTATACCTGCAATGTTGCTTATACCTGAGGTAAAGCTGATAGTTACGGTTTGCGAACCGCTGCAGCCGTTAGCATCGGTAGCAGTTACTGTGTATGTGCCTGCGGCTAAGCCGGTGGCCGTAGCAGTAGTTTGGCTATTGCTCCATGCATAAGTATATGGTGCAGTACCGCCTGCGCCGGTAGCTGTAGCGCTTCCATCGGTAGCAGTTGATGAGGTAGCGTTAGTTGCCGAATAGGTAACTGTTACGGTAGCTGTTTGGTTGGCTACGGTTGCTGTTGCAGTGGTGCTGCATGTGTTAGCATCGGTAACTGTTACAGTATAGGTGCCCGCTGCAAGGGTAGTAAGTGCCGAAGGCGAATAAGTATATGGCGATGTACCGCCTGTTGTAGTTACAGTAATTGAACCATCGTTAGTACCTGCGCATACAGTGTTAGGTGTAGTACTGGTAGTTACAGTTAATGCAGGTGTGTTATCAGGTATTACTACACTTACAGTTCCCGAACAGCTGTTCGATTCGGTTACGGTAACAGTATAAGTACCTGCTGCTAAGCCGCTAAAATTACCGGTGTTATTGCTGCTGCCGCCGGCGCTAAAGCTATAAGGGCCTGTGCCGCCTGTACCTGCAATGGTAAATGAACCATCGGGCGCATTGCACGATGTGTTACCGGTAACGTTAGATGTATTACCACCTATAGTAGGGGTAGTAGTAGGTACCGTAACGGTGCCTGTACCGGTGCAGCTGTTGGCATCGGTAATTGTTACTGTGTAAGTACCGCCTGCTAAGCCGGTAAAGCTACCTGTGCTGTTGCTGGTTGTACCATCGTTATAAGTATAAGGGCTTGTACCACCCGATGCTGTAATATCAAATGCACCATTAGGTGTTGAGCATGATGTGTTAGTGGTTGGGGTGTTGTTTACACTTGTAATGGTAGCTGTTTGTGTAGCTACGTTTACGGTAACGGTACCAGTACAACCATTATCATCGGTAGCGGTTACGGTATAGTTACCACCTGCTAAACCTGTAAAGGTACCAGTAGTATTGCTTGCAGGCCCACCCGAGAAAGTGTAGGTGTACGGTGCTGTACCCGCACCTGCTATGGCAGTTAAACTGCCGTTAGCAGTACCGCACGAAGTATTGCTAACCGAGTTTTGAGTAAAAGTTAACACAGGGCATATAACCGGGTTACAGTTAGCTGCAGGGCCATAAGCTACAAAAGCTGCCGATTGCAACGTGTCAACAGGTACAACTGCATCTCCGTAATTGTTTACACGCACAAAATAATTCAACCCGGCGGTTGCTGCATCAATGGTAAGCAAGTTGTTTACAAAAACCTTAATACGCAGTTTGTACTCGCCCGGTGCTGAACAAGGTGTACCGCTTACAACTATACATCCTTCCTCTTGGTTGGCGTAAGTATTATTTGCTTTGTTTGTTGCCCAACATAAACCTGTAGGGAGGTTTTCAATACTATCAATACGTAAAGAAGTAATAGTGATTGGAAATCCGTTATACATTGCTTGGTTAAAGTTCTTAAACTTTATAAGCCTTGAATCGGCAATACCGTTTATAACAGGTGGTAAGCTATCCGACGGAGGGGATAGGCCCGGCTGCGTAAGGTTGCCTGCAGGGGTACAAATGCTTGGCCCCGAGTTGCCGCAATATTGCGCGAACAACTGGCTTGTAAAAATGCTGGTTATCAGCAATAGGTAAATATGTTTCTTCATGTGTAGGTTTATTTTGTTGCAAAGTTATGATTTGGTTCCTTTTAAGCAATTTTTTTTCAATGTATTGTATCTTTATAATCAACAGGTGCAGTATACCTGTCTAAATAGTCGTTATTTGGGTAATTCTTCCTACAATTTCTATTTTCACCGCGCGTTATATGCACCTAATATAAATAGATGAGTAAAGGGTTTTTAAAAATATTGCTTAAGTGGATGATGGTTTTGACTGTTCCACTTATACTATTAAGTAGCGGAGGTTGTAAGAAAGACAACTTCGGTACTTCGGCATTAACATTCAGCACCGATACCCTTACGTTCGATACGGTTTTTGCATCATTGGGCTCAACTACACGTTACTTTAAGGTTTTTAACGATAGCCGAAGCCCGGTTACCATAGCCGATATAAGCCTGAAACATTTGGTAGGCACCCAGTTTAGGATGAATGTGGACGGCCAAAGCGGCGACCACTTTACGAACGTTGAAATACCCGCGCGCGATAGTATTTATGTATTTGTTGAGGTAACGGTTAACCCCAACAGCCAACAAACACCCTATATTATTATTGATGATGTTGACTTTACCGTAGGCGATAATACTGAAACCGTGCATTTACAGGCCTTTGGGCAAAATGCCCATTACCATTTCGGACAAGAAATATCATCCTCGCAAACATGGAACAATGACCTGCCCCATGTAATTATAAGCAGCGATACAGTACCTGGCGTATATGTACGCTGCGGGGCTACCCTAACTATACAACCCGGGTGCAAAATATTTTTTGCAAACAACTCGGCCTTATTTGTTGAGGGAATCTTAAAAGCAGATGGCGGAACAAGCTGGAGCGACTCAACCGTATTTCAGGGTGTAAGATTGGAACAGTATTATGATGATAAACCCGGGCAATGGTTTGGCTTGGTATTTTTACGTACTAACAGTTGCGTGGCAAAGGGTTTTTTAAAGTATTGTGTAGTTACTGAATCATCATATAGTATATACTCGGGGGCTGGTTTGGGGTCCACCATATCCGATTATTTAAACCCTGCTTTTAGCCCCGAGGTAACAATGGATAATGTAATTATTAAAAACAGTTTGTACGATGCAGTGTATGGGTTTAACGGCAAAGTAACGGCACGCAATTGCCTGATGTTTGCCGCAGGCGATAACTTAGTAAAACTATCATTGGGCGGCGAGTACAATTTTACCAATTATACCATGTATAACACAGGCTCGCGCTATGTTGGCCACGAAATTGAAGCCCTTGAATTAGGTAATGCCGTAGTGGTTGAAGAAGCTGATGGTTCTAAAACGCTGTACCATGCACCCCTAACCACTAATTTTGCCAACAGCGTTTTGTATGGCAATTTGCGCAACGAGGTTTCGTATAATAATTTTGATGGTTTAAACCTGGGCGAGTTTACCAATCATTTTAGTTATTGCTCGGTAAAAACCAATGCCGATACATTAAGCCTGTTTTGCCCCGGCAGTGCCAACAACCAGTTTAACCAAGACCCTCGGTTTAAAAAAGCGGAAGACGGCGACTTTACCCCTTGGGATAGTATAGGGTATTTTTCTCCGCTTATTGATGCCTCACCTTCAGGTTTAAATAGCGATTTATATGGTAATGCAAGGCCTGCTACAAAAGTTAATCCGCCTAACGGTACACCTTATGATATAGGAGCGATAGAGGCTCAATAAATTTTTATTGTACACTTGCCTGCACAGCAACCGTTAACAGGTTGATTGATAGTGTTTGCTAACTTGACAAAGGCTTGCCCAATATTGTAAATTGAGTTTGCAAACTGCCTATGCTTACTTTATTTAAGGATATTTATTACTCTTTTCCCATGCAATTGCTTTTCCTGTCGTTCAGGCGGTTGCAGTTGCTGCTTTTTTTCTGGGTGTTTTTAGTGCTGGTTATTATTGGCAAGTTTGGTATGCACATTGGTATGCCCGCCGTATTTTTAGACCCCGAGTATTTAGGCAAAGTAGGCTATTTAAGTTTTGCCATTGTAGGTATGGGTTTTGGCGCCATGTATGTAACCTGGAATTTGGTATTGTACATCCTCAACTCGCAGCGCTTTCCGTTTATGGCAAGTTTGCAGTACCCTTTAGGTATGTTTTTTTTAAACAATTCTATCATCCCGCTTATTATTCTTATCTCATACTTTGCAGCTATACTGCATCACCAAATGTTGTACGAGTACCAGCACCTGTCCGATTTGGTTTTCGATATGCTTGGCTTTGTGGCAGGTTTTATTTTGGTAATACTTGCTACCGCATTATACTTCGGTATAACTAATACTAACACGGGCAGTTTTATTGAAGCTAACAAACAAAGCGTACGCCGTAAACGCGCCGTGCGCAAAGTACAGTTTGATGATACTATGCAGGCGCAGCAACTTAACCGCGTTGATTATTACATAACCAATAAGCTAAATGTTAGGCATACCCGCACAGTGGCATCGTACGATCCTAAGTTGCACCAGTTGGTTTTCAGGCGGCACCATTTAAATGCTTTTATAGCTTTTGTAGTAGCCTTAGCTATATTAATTGTTACAGGCTTTTTTCAGGAAAACCCCTTTTTTCAAATACCTATTGCAGCAAGTGTGTTTCTGTTTTTAAGTGTATTAATGTCGCTGTTTGGTATGTTTCTGTACTGGACAGGGGGCTGGGGTTCGGCAGCTATCATCATTTTTTTATTAATAACTAACCAGCTTACCAAGTACGATTTGTTTGGCTACCAAAACAGGGCCTATGGTTTAAATTACGAAACCGAGCAAGCACCCTACAACCTTTCCGCCATGCGCGAAATGGCATCGGATTCAAACATAATTAGCGATAAGAAGTACTTTACCCAAATACTTGAAAACTGGAAAAAGAAAAACACCGACCCGCGTTACCCCGATAAAAAGCCGGTAATGTATTTTTTAAATGTTAGCGGTGGTGGCTTGCGATCGGCTATGTTTAGCATGGTGGTAATGCAAAATTGCGATAGCATAATGCAACATTCGTTGATGGATAAAACCATGCTGATAAGCGGCGCCTCGGGCGGTATGCTGGGCGCTACCTATTTGCGCGAGTTGTTTTTAAAATCGAAGAATGGTTTTGATGTAAACATGGACGACCGCAAATATGCCTATAATGTAGCGCAGGATTTATTGAACCCTGTTGCGCTTTCCATATTAAGTAACGATGCGTTGTTGCCTTACCATAAATTTAGTGTGGATAGCAACAAATATTTTATTGACCGCGGTTATATTTTTGAAAAGGCCCTTTGTCAAAATACAGGTTTGCGTTTCGATAAAAAAATTGATGATTACCGTAAGGATGAATACGATGCAAAAATACCTTTGCTGATACACCACACTACAATTATGAACGATTCGCGGAGGTATTACATAACGCCTCACCCCGTATCGTTTTTAATGCGCCCTAATGGGAAAAATGCGGTTGATAATAATTTAGAAGTTGATGCCATTGACTTTTGCAGGTTATTCGAAAAGCAAGGGGGTAAAAATTTGCTTGTCACCTCGGCCATGCGTATGGATGCCAGCTTTCCGTTTATATTGCCCAACCCGGTATTGCCCAGCAATCCGCCTACTTATGTAATGGACGGTGGGGTAGCCGACAACTTTGGGGTGGAAACAACCATCAGGTTTTTAAAAGCCTTTCAGCAATGGATAAATGAAAACACTTCGGGCGTGGTTATTATACAAATGCGCGATACCGAAAAGATGGATGAACCGGAAGCCACCACACAAAAAACACTGTTTGCACGCCTTACCGACCCCTTAGGCACGGTATATAATAACATGGAGAACATGCAGGATTTTTTAACCGATTATCGTATTGATGATATGGATGAGGAGTTGCGCGGCAAACTGCATTTTGTAATGTTTGAATACACCAGCGAGAAGATAGATGAAAAAGCTGCCATGAGTTTTCACCTAACTACCCGCGATAAAGATAATATTGTACGCAGTGTTAACCAGCCTAATAACGTAGCAGGGTTTAATAAATTAAAGGCCTTATTAAATATAGAGGCCACAAAGCCAACACAATAGGGTTACGGAAAATAATACCTTCGCTTGGTACCTGCACAGGCATTAAAGTAACCTAACGCACCATTGCTGATATTCGAAATAGGGTTGGCCGGCGCAGCCGAAGCAACACTGGTGTTAGTTAGTAATGTGCTGAAGTAAGTGTACACATTCATATCAATGCTTTTCAAAACTATATCTAACGTATCGCCGGTTTTTAAATCATCTAAACTGCCAAAATCCATCGTTTTCTTAATGCCATCGGTAAACCTGTCGTCATCAATTTCAACCGTTGATTGCGGTATGCCATTTAAGGTTACATCCGCTTTAAAGTAATTCTTAACGCCTGCGGGGTCGTGGTAATCAAAGGTAAGCCGCGGTTTATCATCAAAGCCTCCTTCCATTATATATACCGAATCAATAGGTACGGCTGCAAACACTTCCGAGGTTGATTCGTAAGTATTGCCGTTTACCTCTACCTTTAAACGGTACGTTTGGCCTACTTGTGTTTGCAAGGTTAACGATGCATACACCCCATCTATTCCAATTCCTGTAAAGGGCTGTAGGGTATCGGTGTGGTTATTGCCATCGGTAATAGTAACTACTGCGCCTGTTAGCCCTTTAAAAAACAAGGTATCCTTAAAGGGCGTGGTTTCTGAAACCAAAACAATGGCAGGGTCGCCGGTGTTGGAAATGTTGCCCTCAATTACCGTTTTAGTTTGCGCATTTTTCAGGTCAAGGTCTATTTCTTCCTGGCAGGCGGTAAACATTAAACAGGTGGTTATTAATATTAATAATCGCTTATCCATTTTTTACTTTCTTTTTGGGTTGCGGCACAGTAAACTTAAAGTTGTAAGTTAACGATGGCACTATAGGGAAAAGATATGTTTTTGTAATTGCGGGTTTGGTTGGATCGTCTTCGCTGGTGCCAAAACCTATTATGTAAGCGTTCTTGCGATAGTATAAATTGTAAATAGAGAAGGCTAAACTGTGTTCGTAATTTTTGCGCGTTTTTAATTCGTAAGTAAGCCCAATATCTAAGCGATGGTAAGCAGGCATGCGGTCGCCGTTTCTATCGCCATAATAAGCCTGTATCGATCCGTTAGTTATGTATTTACCCTGCGGAAACGTTACCGCATTACCCGTGTAGTAAACAAACGTTGCCGATACGCTAAGGCGCGGTATTATCTGATATATCAGTACAATCGAAAGGTCGTGTGTGCGGTCCTGCTTGGCAGAATAATATTTATCAAAGTTAACACCCGGTATTAATCTTTCCGAGCGTGCCAGCGTGTAGCTGATCCAGCCGCTCATTTTCCAAACATTCATTTTTAAATAAAACTCGGCGCCGTATGCCCTGCCGGTACCATATAATAAATCTCCCTCTACTTCTTCATTGGCAACCAACTCGGCGCCGTTGCGGTAATCTATTTGGTTGTACATGTGCTTGTAGTAGCCTTCCACACTTGCCTCAAAATGGTTTTTCCAAAACGATACATAATAGCCTAACGATACTTGGTCGGCAATTTGTGGTTTTATATTATTACTGCTAAGCACCCATATATCGGTAGGGAAACCAATGGCGCTGTTACTTAACTGGTGTATACTTTGCGAGTTGCGCGAGTAAGCTAACTTAAACGAGTGGTTGGGTATAAAGTTATAACTAATGGTAAAGCGGGGTTCGGGTATAAAATAGGTTTTGCCAATTTTGCCCACTTTAATATTAAAGGTATCAAGCGTGTTTCCGTAGTTATCAAAATTGTTGAACCGGCCGGGCCCCGTTACACTAAATGTGGTAAAGCGGATGCCGTAATTCATTTCAATTTGCTTAATGGGTTTCCATTCGTGCTGTATGTATACCGAGTTTTCCCAACCATACTTTTTGGTAAGCGAAAACTGGTCCAGATTACTGGTATCTTTCGATGATATACTACCCGGCACAATAGTATGGTAGGTGCTTATTAAGCCAAACTTTAAAGCGTGTTTCGAGTTAATGTAATATTGCAGGTCTTCTTTCAGGTTATAATCAATTAATAGCGACCGTACATCAAAATTAAAAGCGCTTGTATTTATATTTATCAGGTAATCGAAATCGTTTACTACAAAAGTAGTGTTCGAAAAAAGCTTATCGGAGAAGATGTGATTCCAGCGCAGTGTACCGGTAATGTTGCCATAGGTAAGGCCAAACGATTGATTGGTGTTTTTAATACCCAGCTTATCTCGCCCAAAGTAGCCCGAAATAAAAATTCGGTTCTTATCATTAATACGATAGTTGCCTTTGGCATTAATATCATAGAAGTATAAAATACTATTGCGTGCATTTTTGTTGGGTGCCAGTTTTACAAATAAGTCGGCATAAGTACGGCGGCCGGTAATTATAAACGAACCCCTGTCTTTTACTATCGGCCCCTCAACATACAATCGGCTCGATATTAAACCCAATCCGCCACCAATCACATAATTTTTGTTATTGCCGTCTTTCATTTTTATATCCACCGTGCTCGATAGCCTACCGCCAAATTCGGCAGGCATATTGCCTTTGTAAAGCGTAACATCTTTTATGGCATCGCTGTTAAACGTAGAGAAGAAGCCCAATAAGTGCGATGCATTATATACTGGCGCCTCGTCTAATAATATCAGGTTTTGGTCGGCCCCGCCGCCACGCACATAAAACCCCGAACTACCCTCGCCGGCGCTTTTTACACCGGGCAATAACTGCAGGGTTTTCAATAAATCTTTCTCACCAAATATTACGGGTATTTTTTCCATTTCCTTCACATCCATTTTAATGGAACCCATTTGTGCTTTGGTAACTGTTTCGTTTTTATTGGCGGTAATTTCGACCTGGTTTAACTGTTTCGATGCCGGAAAAACCTTAAAAGTAATTTGCCTGTTGCTGTCTAATTGCACAGTTATAGAGGTATCGGCGTAGCTAACATAACGTACCGATAGGGTATATGTGCCCTTAGGCAGGGTTAGCGAAAAGAAACCATAGGCATTGGTTAAAGCGCCTGCATTGGGCATTTCCTTAACTAATACCGCTGCCCCTATCAACTCCTCACCGGTTGTGGCATCGCTGATGGTGCCGCTAATGGTAGCGTTATTGTTGTTTTGGGCACTAAGGGGCCAAGCCGCCAACAGGCAAGCAAAAAGCATTACAAGCAATAGAGGGTAGCTGGTTTTCATAATTATGGGCGAAGATGGTAATTATCAGATTAACATATAATGAATTACAGGTAAACAAACACTAAAAACATGCGAAATGTTTAAAACAGTGGGTAAAGTGTTTTATTGTGTATAATCAAGATAATGTTGCCTATGTATGTTTAAATGCTGTCGCGGTATGTTGAAATGAGTGCTATGGGCTTTATATTATTTGATTTGTAATAATACTGTCATTTAACAAAATAGGTTTAAAGTATAATAGATAAAGGAATATATTTGTCTTAATATATAAATATGGTTACCGTGCGCTATATGTATTTAATAATGTTGTTGGGGCTGTTTGGTGAAACTGCCTTGGCACAAAACACTTTTATACGGCGCTATAAAAACACCGAAATAGCCGAATATACAGTAGCGGTATGCCCTTTGCCCAACCACCAATATGCTATGGTGGGGCAGCAAACCAATGGTTTTGCATGGCAGGCACCCATTATAATTATTACCGACTCGGCAGGTAACCAAATACGCCATGTAATGGACACGGCCTGTTACACATGCGATGTATGGAATGCAAAGGCAGATAATCAAGGCAATATATACACAGTAGGCAGGTGTTTTGGGTATGCAGGTATTACTAAATATGATACTTTATCGCGAGTTGTATGGCGTAAATCTTTTGGAGCTCATAACGCTCTTTATCAAGGAGAATGCATAATAAATGATAGTATAATAATAGCTGCTGGTGGTGGCTATGTAGACACTGCCATTCAAGATGAAGTACTTGTATCGGCGTTTAACAGCCAGGGCGATAGCTTGTGGTGTTTGCGCACCAAATTTGGATACAATGTGGCTACCCCAACCTTTGGTATTATTGGTATAAATGCCGATTCTACAAATATTTATGCCACAGGGGTAGTTACCGATACAGGACATGCTTGCTATTTTTATACCCGCTTAAACCATCAGGGCGAGGTGTTAAATTATGCTGAACTGCCTTATGTGCGATTTGGTTACGATATATTGCCCATTAACAACAATGAAATTATTATAGGGGCATCCGGTGTTCATTACCCGGGGTATGAAGAATACCAAATGTTACTTACAGTTGATTCGGTTGGTGTTCCTTTACAGGTACTTTCGGATTCCTCCTTTTTAGAAAACCTAGTTTACAAAATAATTTATGATAAAAGCAACCAGCTATTATATACCTTAACCTATGACACTATACATGTTGTTGGGGGTGCCGTGGCCCAGGCCCGTGTTTCAGCCTATCAGTATCCCGTTGTTGATTTAGCACAACCTGTATGGCGTAAAACGGTAACAGGTACTACACTAAATGGCCCCCCCGGCATGGCATTGGATAGCGATGGTTACATTTTACAAACCGGGGGCGCTAGGGAAAACTGCCCTTTTTGCCCATACCTCCTGAAAGCTAATAAAGATGCCTGTTTTGACATTAGCTGCGATACAGCTTTTACGTACACGGGTATATCTACCCCCGATGCTGAATTGGATGCACGATTAAAACTATACCCCAACCCTATAACCGATAACTACTATCAAATAAGCATTCAATCAACAAGTAACATATATAATGTAGAGGTACAGACCTATAACATAAACGGGCAGCTAATACCGGCTTATGTAGCCGAAAGCGAAATGGGCGGTGGTAGTTATAAGGGCAAGGTAAGCTTTACTAATAATCTATCACCCGGCGCCTACTTAGTAAAAATAGTAGTAAATGGTAAGCACAGTTTGTATGGTAGGATGATAAAAATATAAATAGTCAGCAATACATATATTTTTTTAAACCTAAAAATAATTTCTATGAAAAAACGAAATTGTATTATGCTGCTATTATTTATGGTGCATTTTTTTAGTTATGCCCAAAACCAACAAAGGAGGTGGTTTCATAATTCCAAAGAAGTGGATATGACAGTTAATCCGCCAACGGTATCAACCACAACAAGTGCTGTACCCCCATACTACCCTGTGGATTATGAAACCAGCCACCAAAGTACCACTAATGGGCTTTCCGATAAAAATAATAATAGGACATTTAATATAAACGGTTCAAAGTTATATGCACCCAACTTAAGCATACCGGCAACTGTTATGCCTATAGCAAGTGGCTCCGATTTTCACAATATTGGACCCGAAATAGTGGTATGCCCCCTTCCCGGATCATGCGATTCGTTTTACTTTTTTTATTCGCATGATTATAAACATGGCGAAGATTGTACGGATTATGATTTGAGCTATTATTTGATAGATAAAAATAATTTGACGGATGCAAATATTATAAATATCGAATCTGAAATTGGTCAGGTTTATCACTTTAAAACAGCAGGTAAAGTGTTTTATTGTGTATGTGGGGAGCAACATTGCCCTTTTGTAATTGGTTGAACAGAAGCGGCAATTCATTTAAGAGGAGGTTCTCCCTTAATTAATACCTAATAGTTACATAATCATTTCCGCATGTAGTATTTGCAAGGCAGGGCAAACAATGCGGCATTATTTCCATCTCTCAGTTTTTTGGCCTATTTTTTATTTGGCGTGGTACTATAAACAAAAATCCCCGCTGTGTGTAGCAGGGATTTTAAGTAGTTTATTGTTGGCCAAATGTGCATTACAAACAATATAAGTAGCAGATATTTTGGCTAATACATTTTTGTAATCATCATAATTTTATCCTAAGCAATCATGATAATCAGCGTTCTATTAATAATATTATTGAGGCCTTTTCTTTTTAAAGTGCTTGTTGCGGTTGTTGTTGTTACCGGTGCCACCTTGCTTGTACTTACCACCGCCTTGCTTAAAGTTACCCCTGTTGTTATCGGGTTTGCTGTTGGTTTTAACGCGGTTGGCACGTGCCAATGAGTTAATATCCTGATCATCGGAAACTATCAACGCACCTTTCGAAAGTAAGCGTAAATCGTTTTTAATAATTTCATCGTTTACACTTTCCTTGCTCCAGTTTTGGTAAACCAATTTCATAAAGTTACCAATGCACTGCGTAAAGCCCGCCTGCTTATCAGGGTCTTCGGTAGCAACTGCTTTTTCAACTAAGCTCTCTACGTTTTTACCGTAATGTTTGTACTTAATCCTCGATTGCGGATAAGGCAAACGCTCGGGGCGTTTTTCAATTTCTGCGCGGTCCTTAATAGGGTATGGCGAGTCCACTTTTAATTCGTAATCGCTCATTATAAAAAGGTGGTCCCACAACTTGTGCCTAAAATCTTCCACGTTGCGTAAGTGCGGATTAAGCTGGCCCATTAGCTCAATAATTTCTTTCGCAAACATGTTGCGCTTAACGGGGTCCTGTTCCTTTAAACAGTTCTCTACTATTTTTTGTACGTGGCGGCCATATTCCTTTAAAACTAATTTGGGGCGCACGGTATTATATTCAGCCATACTGATTGATTATTTCTTAATAATTATTGATAAATAAAAACTGCGGTGCTACTGCACTGCTGTTATGTTAAGGGGGCGGTACTTCGATGGCCAACAAGCAAGTTAACAGGGTGGAGCGTTAATACTTATTGGATATGCACCGGTTGATGTATTACAAATATGCAGATAATTATCGGAATTGTCAAAATGTGGTACAACACTGATATATGATAACAGATTAAGCAGATGCCTCAGATAACAACGGCATCGGAATAGAACTATACCAATTTATTGCTGACAAGATTTAAATTAATATTTACCTGTACCGCTTTTTAGCGAGGGATTTAAATCCCTCGGTATGGAGTGTGCTTATTGCCGTTTTTAATCTTATCAATAATCATTTACCGTGGTACGTTTTCATTGGTAAAACGTCATTAAAAGAGGTCAATAAAGCTGGTATAGAATGTCCGTTTTTTGTCTGCAAATGTCTTTTATGGCGGCGGCGATGTCGGGTTTGGCGGCGGCAGTGTCGGGTATTGGGCAAGCGCTAAAAGCATGATGGGCCGCGTTGTAGTTTTTTCAAAAACTCTAACTGGTGGTCGCCAATACTTTTGGCAAGCTCCAAATCTTTTTTAGCCAGAAAAGCTAAAAAATTATCCATAGCACGGATATTAAAACCAACGGGGTCGCTTTTTTCCAAGCGGGTTATGGTTGCCGACAGGTTGCTTAAACACGCAGCTTCTTTATCGGTAAGCATGCGTTTTTCCTGTATAGCCAGTTTCATTATCATTTCGCTTTGCTGATAATAAAAGCTTGCCAGCCTGATGGGCGCCAATACTTTAATGCTGCGCATATCTCGCCAGTGCTCCTGTTTGTTCCATCGGCAAATGGTTCGTTCGCTAACGCCTACTAAGCGTGCTACTTCTTTAGCATCTAAGTTATGCTCAACGTATAATATGT
>Ga0164241_10002464_pt1 | contig 20048 bp, 11 predicted proteins | sample OricomyardsoilBY_FD_108780 | JGI IMG/M metagenome (GOLD analysis project Ga0164241, IMG submission 108780) | Backyard soil microbial communities from Emeryville, California, USA - Original compost - Back yard soil (BY) | ecosystem: Environmental > Terrestrial > Soil > Unclassified | place: USA... | reverse complement strand
AGCCACGCCGTCATAACCCCAACCAAATTTTCCATCAAATTCATTAACGGGCATTAGCTCTATTACGCTAATACCCAGTGCTGCCAATTCCGCCAGTTCATCAGCAGCAGCTTGATAAGTACCTTCTTGCGTGAACGTCCCTATATGCATTTCATAAATGACGTTGTTTACATTTTCCAAGCCCTTCCAACCACTATCAGTCCACTTAAAATCTTTAGCATTTTCCAAACGCGATGGTCCATGCGGGCCTAATGGTTGATATCGCGACGCAGGATCGGGATAAAGTGTTGCATCATCATCCAGTTGAAATTGATATAACGCGCCAGAAATTAAATTGGGAATAATGCACGAATAATATCCATTTTCTTCTGCCGTCATTACCTGTCGTAATTTTGTAGAATTGTTTTCATTACTGGCAATCAAGATGACCTTTTTTGCCAAAGGTGCCCATAACCTGAAATGGGCACCCTCTCGGGTAATTTCTGCCCCTACCGAATAAACTTGCTCAGAGAACATGATTACCTCAGATTACTGAACCACCTTGTTCAGCCATTAATTCTTCTTTTCTTTGCGCCAATTGATCACCAATGGCATGCAAATCCAATTTACTGGCTTTTACTTTTGGAAATATTTCATTCTGTTCTTCTTTGACATGGTGCTTAACATATTCAGCCAGAACTTTAACTTTAGCGTCATACATTTCGCCGTTAGGTTCTACGCCTTCGATTTGTGAAATCAAATCTTTCAAAGTGGCGTGCTCAACAGTAGCTTCCGGAATTAATTCCGAATCTTTTAAAGCTGTTTTTACTTGCGGATAAAAAATTTCCTCTTCAATTTGCGCATGAACCGTTAATTCTGTGCAAATTTGTTCTACCAGGGCTTTTTTCTTACTGGTTGTTCGCGCTTTTTCATATTGATCAAATAGCAAAGCAACGGCTTTATGATCCGCCCGTAATAGCGCAGTAGCTTCCTGAGGTTTATGAGATGTTTTTGAATCGACTGATGATTTTTTTTGTGCAGTTGCCATAATTAAGTCTCCCGAATAGTTTAACCTTTCAAATAAGGTACCAACAATTTATAAACCATCCGCTCAGGATTCCGTGCGGCAACAGACATAAGGAATAATTTACATCTACGGAAAGTCATTTATTTATATCTAGGGAGAGTCATTTACCTTGTTGCTACCTTCCTTAATCCAAAATAAATAAAACCCTTTTGCCCAGGCAAATGTATAAAAAAAGCTGAGCGTGAAGATCCCCCATTGACCCGCCTGATAACTGGTGTAAAACCAAAAAGGTTGGCCAGCAAGGCCAAATAGACAAGCATATCGCCGCACTAGAGGTCGCTGGTCCTGGCTAAACCACACAGCAGAAATACCGGTAATCACAATAGCTATTTGTTCAATCATAAAAACACACCAACAATTTACAATTCACGGTAACAAAACCTCTGGATAGGTTTGTATTTTTTTATAAATTTCCGGCAAGGAAAGTAGCGCATATCTGGCTGCTTCATTTCTAACTTCATTGCGTGAACCACTGAACGATTTGGATTCACTTAATAAGCGATATCCATTCGATGTTCGTAATACATAAGCAAAACACACAACTCCATTCAGATCGTCATTAGATTCTGCTTTTCCTGTGATCGCCAAAACAATATCTGCTGAACTTCTATTGAATGCACCAATAGCCATTTCCCTGGCAACTTCTTCGCTCGTAAGCCCGAAGGTTTGCATGGTTTCCAGGCTAACGCCCAAACAGTTATGTTTGGCTTCTTCTGTATAAACCACGTAGCCACTTTGCAATGACTCGCCACAACCAGAAACATCCGCCATCATGGCGGCAACCAAACCTGCCGTGCAGGATTCCGCCGTAGTAACCGACAATCCGCAATTATTGAGAAATTGAATTACGTTTTCTATTTTTTCCATTTTATGTTCATCATAGTAAATGGCTAAATAAATATTGATTAGTACTGGTAATTTTTTCAGTGTGACGAAATGAAAGAGTGTAAGAGCGAAGGCGGAAAATTTTAGTGCGTTAGCGTACGGATTTTTTACATTCAAGATGAATAAAGTTTCATTTTCAAACTGAGAGGGCAAACTTATGGAAAATTTTAATTTTGAAATCTGGGGATTTGTAATCAGTTTCGTCGTATTTGTTATATTTGCGATAATAATTATGCTTTTTAGAAATCGCGCCGCAAAAACGGATTCTGTGAATCGTTCCGAAAAAGATACCATTGTAAATAGTGTGTCCATATCGCCCGGTAAAGACCTCAGGAAGTAGAATACTTTTCAGTAAAAACACTCCGCTAACCTATGTTAATTGCTTGTATCACTTGAAAATCAACGTACAATGCCCAAACTTGGTGTAGGACACTGGTTGTTTTGATCAGGGTTCTACACCAATCGGGGCCGATTTGGATTCGACGCTGGTGACAAAGTCCGAGGTGCATGTGGTGATGGCAGCGAATCACCTTAATCCAAAGCTGCACATGAATAGTCGCAAACGACGATTCTTACGCTCTAGCAGCCTAAGGGCTTGCTAGCGGTTACTACCAAGGTGCCAGTACCGCGATAGTCACCGTCATATAGAACTGGATCGCTGCAAAGCCCGCCTGGTGCCGCGCAGTTAAATCTCTACAGGATCGCGATTATCGCCCTGTCCGTTGGGTAGGTAGTTGTTAAATCAGTTAACGGTTCTAAACATGTAGGACCAACGATAGAGTGCTGGCGGACGGGGGTTCAAATCCCCCCGGCTCCACCAAATTTTGCGGGGATTGAAGACCACCATAGACCATTGGAGACCAGTATTTCCAATGGTCTTGGTGGTTTTTTATTTTCCGACCATACGGTCTTGGATGGTCTAGATAGGTCTGTAGTAAGGCACAATTCAGGCACATTTGGCACAAATTCGTCACAACGCCCCTTACCTTCCGACAAAGCCAGCGACTTAACAAAGCACTTGGGAACCCGTGAATGTCATCAGTTCCGCAAGGAAATTTTTGAACGTCACCCGCAATTATCACTATCCATGGCCTCCAGCTATTTGGAAATTGCCAAAAGCAAAGGATATATCGAAGCCAATCACAATCTTTTCAATCTCAATCAGCGTCTGAATATCAATGATTTAAATTTATCTGCCAACATTGAGGCTCTGAAAAGTTTTGCTCGATAGCACTTTTTATTCTTGCATTTTCTGCAGCTTTGCTGCACCTGTAGTAGTTTGTCTTAGCAATATCAAATTGATGAACCCTGATTTAACTTGGTTTATTGATAATGTTAACGATATCTTCTTTAAGAGGTTCCGCAGCTTTAACAACATCTTTCCAAATCGGATGGTTGGATATTAATTCTTTCGCCTCAGCTAGACCCAAGTTGTATTCTTCTACAATAAATTTGATTGAGTGAATGATAGTTGTGTATTGATGGAGAAGCACTATCGCATCGTCAACAACTAAACCATTTTTAGCTTTCTCTCGAATCAAATTAATTGAATTATCATTATTCATTAAAGATCCCATGCCGTAGTACTGCCACACGATTTTTCCGCAAACTGCCACTGACCAACTTGATGGTGCATTAGTGTGTGGATAACATATTATTTATCCCACCAATTAAGCGGTTCTCCTGTGCTTGGATTAAAGACATTACAATACTGCCACTGAGCTCCTGGAAAACGAAAAACTGCGGCGTCAAAGAGTTTCTCAATAGACGAAAATCCAGCTTTAGCTGGAATAGAGTAGACAATTAAACCTGCAGTATAGCCATCCATACGCCCATTCAATGCGGCAATAGCGGATGCTAAATCTTTAATGACCGTATTAGTTGCTTGTATGTCATCAGCTTGCGTCTCGGCAAGATAAAACTGCACGCTAATATTTCCCCCATGATGTACAATTTCAAAAGCGCCAGTCTCACTGTCAAGAATTCTAATAATATCTCCAGCTGCAACTTGGGTTGCATACAGAGGGGAATTTATCAATTCCCACTCTCCATTCTCAAATTCAATTGCGGGTACATGCTCAACACCTCGCACATTTGTATCAGCAACTGCTATCTTTACATGTTTGTGTTTCATATTGTTAATCAGTCCTGCCGTAGGGCGCACCACAACTTCCTCTTTCTGCACAAGTCATACCCGGACGTGGAGCGGTTCTATTACCCTGACTGAGGTTACATGCTGCCCCTTCACAACGCAAATTGCCATCCGAAAGATCTCCGCCCTTAGAACGAGCTTTAATATGCCCAGTATGAATATTGGCAGGATTAGTAGTAGTGTGGCCACAAGTCGCACACTCCCATGAACCATCAGACTTTTGATCTCGCTCTAAAATTCTTTCACGAGTCTTGCTATCCACTTTTTTATACGCAGTAGGAGATTCTATTTTCTTTTCACTAGCCTTCTGCAACGCATCCTTAATTGCCGCATCCCGATTCGCCTGCTGAACAGCCTCAGTTAATTTGTTCTTCGCAAACTTCCCGGCCTTCATCGCGACTCGGCGGGTTGACAAGAAATCCGTTGCACCACCGGTAGCCTGACTCAATCCTTCCGCTGCAATTTCTTTAATAATAAAAATCGCAATCGGCGCCAGGAATAATATTTTTCCATCCGGATCAACATACTTATACGGATTATTATTTACATAAGCATAACGATTGAAACTCACCGGGTTCGATTCCATAAAATGAACCGGGTCGGTGGCCATGAAGCGGCCTATTCGGGGGTCGTAATAGCGGGCGCCGAAATAGGTTAAACCGGTGGCATCATCGTGTTGTTTCCCTGTGTAAGAAAGCGGTTCATTGTCGGTGTTGCCGTCGATTTGTTCGCCGTAAGGGGCATAACTTTTTCGCCACAATAAATTGCCACTGTCATCCGATGCGGCAACCACAGAACCCAAACCATCGGTATGGTAATAGGTTGTGGTGCGAACAGCGTGGGCATTGAACGCCAATAAAATTAACAATAATGCCGTGAAGGATTTTGTGAATTTTTTTGTGAGTGAGTTAAATAGTTTCATGGCTTAGTTCCTTGTTCCAAAAGTAAACCAATAAAAGGGATCAGACAGACTCGCTAATAAAAATGTTGGCGTTGATAACACACTCGCATTGCCTTCAGCTGTGGTCACCACAATATTGTCAAACTGCGAGTTGTTATTGTTCCAACTGTATAAACCGATACTGCCTTGATTCACTGCACTGTCGGTGCCTTGGTACCAGGCTTGGCCGTTAATTTTTATCGTGATGCTGCTGCCTGTCACTGTGATGTCCAGTTGATAAGTTTGGTTTTGTGTATAGGCCACTGTGTCTTGTTGAATTGCTGTGAAAGTACCATTCACTTTTTTCACCAATCGACGATGCGGTCGTTGTCTGTCCATTGAGAAGCGATAGTAATTGTTGTTGTCTTTTAATCGGAAGATCACACCGACTACGTCGTCATCGACTGATCGCATGTCCAATGTCACACGATAGTTGGTCCAGTTGTTGCCTGCGTTGTAGCGAATGTAAGTGCCGGGTTTTGGCAAACTGGAACCTTGCGTACTGCCACCATAAATATCACGCATTTGTCGCAAACTGCCACTCACCACTGACCAAGTGGATGGTGCATTGGTAGTGCCTTCATCCACCACAACCCAACCCGTCAAACTGCCGGAAGAAAAATCTTCACTTAATAATGTTTGCGGAGCAGCAGGACTAATGGTGATGGTTATGCTGGCACTGTGTGTTAATCCACCGCTATCTGTCACGCTTGCAGTAATTGTGTGAACACCCGCTTGAAGATTACTTACTGACAATTCCGCACTGCGGCCTAACTCACCTTGCAAGTTTGATGTCCAAACAATTGAGCCACTGAGTTCGCCATCTTCAACATCCAACGCGGTTGCTGCTAATTCAATTAAATCACCTGCGGTGTAAGTGGATTGATCGGGTGGTGAAATCAACAACACTGATGGAACGGTATTGGCGTTTTCATCAATTTCTACGGAGCGAGTGATTGTGACATTACCTGATTGGGTATCAGTGACGCTGGCAGTAATGGTGTGAACACCCGGTTGTAACCAACTCAATTGCAATGAAGGACCCACGCCTAATACACCATCAATGCTTGAATGCCATTGAATGGAATTATTTAAATTGCCATCTTCATTGTCAGTTGCCGTAGCAACAAAGTTGATGGTGTCACCAAGATAAAAATAACTGCTATTCAGTGGCTGGCTAATGGTGAGTACCGGTAACACATTCGGTACTACAACAGGTTTGACTATCACATCATCAAACATCGCAGCAGTTGCCCAAGTGTAGAAACCGAAGGTACCTTCATTCACGCTATTATCAGTTCGGGTATGGAACACTACACCATCAATTTTTATTGTGAGCTGACTACCAACTAAGTCTATGTCCACTTGATAGGTTTGATTGGTTACAGCAGCTTGCGTGTTTTCATACAAGAGCGTGAATGTACCATTTTGTTTTTTCACCAAACGCCGACCGGCGGAGTTCACTGAAAGTCGATAATAGTTATTGTTGTCTTTGTAACGGAACACTACGCCAGTTCCATTCGCTCCTCGCGGAGTCATCTTGAATGAGAGTGCATAATTTCTCCAGCCATAACCACTCTTGTTCAGTGCCATTGTTCCAGGTTTCGGCAAGCTTGATTGACTAAAACTGCCACCATAAATTGCTGAATTTTGAAGTAAGGCACCGGAGTTAATATTCCAGTTTGATGGTCCATTACTGGTACCTTCATCCAAAATTGACCAAGGTGTCATATCAACAGAATCAAATGTGGTTTCAAATAAAATCGATTCACCTGTGGTGTGCACTGTAAGGTCAAATCGATAATCGACTTTTGCTCCACCTGCATCAATCACACTTGCTGTAATTTGATGTTGTCCTGCAGGTAGAGTTGAAACAGAAATTCGTCCACCCGTTCCCAATACGCCCGACAAATTTGATTTCCATTCAATCAATGAAGTGATATCACCGGATTCTCTGTCACTTGCGGCTGCTTGGAAAATGATGTTATCACCCGCCAGATAACGTGAGCCCAATCCTGGAGATGACAATCGCAATTCGGGTGGAAAATTATCAGGTATTGGCAACACTTTTATCGATACTGTCGCAGCACCTTTTGCACCTGCGTTATCAGCTGCAACTGCACGAATTTGATGATCACCTACTGATAGTGAAGTTGTATTGAAACTGGCACCTGTTGCAATCAACCCATCTCTGTCTGACAACCATTGCAATCTTGAACTGATTACACCTTCCTGATTATCGTAAGCAGCGCCGTTAAAATTAATTGTGTCACCCAAGTAACTAGAGCTGTTATTCGCAGGTGAATTTATTTGAGCAAAGGGTGCTGTGTTGCCTGGTGAATTTACCAATATTGTTCTTTCATTGATTGCCCTCACACCTTGCGCATCCGATACACTTGCAGTGATCACATGATAACCACCACTTAATGGCACACTGAGATTCCCACCACTACCCAATGCACCATCAAGATTTGAACTCCATTGGATATTGGCACTCACATTTCCATCTTCCATATCTATCGCTAATGCAGCGAAGTTGACCGGTGTGCCTTGTGTCAAGTTGGCTCCAAAATTTGGAGAAGTCACATTTAATATGGGCGCAATATTAGTAACAGGATTTACTTTGATACGTAATTCATCTTGAACCACAGAACCCAACAAATCAGTTACACGCACAGTAATAATATGATCACCAACGGAAAGTGTGTTGAGACTCAGTGATCCACCCGTTCCCAATAAACCGTCAAGATTTGATTGCCAGATTATTCGATGATTAATACTGCCGTCTTGCAAATCATCCGCGAATGCAGAAAATATAACAGTGTCACCCTGGCTCACTTGCTGACCAGAACCAGGAGACTGGAGATTGAGATTTGGCTCATCATTACCGGGAATTTTTACGCTGAGCGCAACAGATTTAATCACTCTGGCACCAGCTGAATCCATCACTTCCGCTGTCAACAAATGTTTTCCAACACGCAGATTAGATCGCGCGATTGGTGAACCTCTGCCGATTTCACCATCAAGATTTGACGTCCAAATAACATTCGCTGCAATATTTCCATCTTGAACATCTATTGCTGTGGCAGAGAGTTCTATCGATTCACCTTGATAAACTTCTGTCGCTGGAAATTGAATTGATAACTGTGGATCATCATTCGATGAGCCTGATATGACAATGGTTCGCACTGTAGAATCCTGCACTCCATTCGAATCAATGACATTTGCAGTTATTTTGTGTGTGCCTTGACGCAAATTGGAGACACGTAATTCTTTACCGACACCCAAAAGCCCCTCCACATCCGATGACCAGTTAATCACTGAACTCAAACTGCCATCTTCGCGGTCTACTGCATCCGCCTTCATTAACACTTCACGGCCTAATGGATAAACAGCATGGGTAACAGGAGCAGAAACGCGAACATAAGGTGAAGTGTTTATTGAAGATTCAGAAATATCCGCCACTCGCACATTATCAAATCGTGCATTAGCTTGATTCCAGGAATACAGTGCAATGCCGCCACGTTTAAAGCTGGAATCATTGACTCGTACTAATTCCTCTTCGTCATTAACATTAATAATAATTTCATCGCCTTTCAGGTTAACCATAACATGCTGGTTGACACCGACTGGATAAGCAATATTGTCTTGCCATAAAGTTGTGTAAACACCATTTTGTTTTTTCACCAAACGCCGGTAAGCATTTTGCGAATCCATCGAGAAGCGATAATAATTTTGATCATCGATGTAGCGGAACATAATACCGAATGCATCGTTGTCGTTTGACACCATATCAAATTCTATGACGATATCCGTCCAGGCATCGCCACCCAAAAATTGAACATAAGTTCCCGGTTTTGGAATATCGGCAGCAGTGGTTGATCCGCCATAAGTTCCCGTTACCTCTATTAATTCCTGAGCGTTTGAAACATACCAATAAGACGGGAATTGCACTTGATCATCAACAATTTTCCACCCGTTCAATACATTCGCACCATAATATTCGTTGAATGCTTCATACAAAAATTCATAGGGATAATCGGGGTGAACATAAAAATAAGTATAGTTTTCCGATATATCACCAAATTGATCAACAACTCTTGCTGTAATTTGATGAGTACCTTCACTCAAATTAGCATAAACAGTTGACCCTGATCCCAATACACCATCCTCACTTGATATCCATTGAATGTTGGAACTCAAGTCACCCTCTTCACGGTCTGTAGCACTTGCCACCAATAACACTGGTCTATTGGAGGACGCATAAGACTCAGTCAATGGCGAAAATATTTTTATTTCAGGTGCAAAATTTTCAGGTGTTGGCAACACTTCGATCGTAATGGTATGACTGTCTTTTGCGCCACCTGCATCAACCGCTATGGCGGTTATTTGATGAGTACCGACACTTAAGTTGGTGACACTGGGAGCTGACCCGGTTGCAAATATTCCATCACGATCTGATCGCCACACAACAAAGTTGGCAACATTTCCATTTTCAGAATCATTTGCACTCACCTGGAATGCAACGGGGTCACCCTCATAATATTCATGCACACTGCCAAAAGAAGGTTTGAAAATAAATACTTCCGGTACTGAATTGTTAGGATCAGTCACTGTGAGATACACATTTTCTGTTCTGGTTTGACCCGAGTTATCAGTCACTTTCACAGAAATGCTATGGTTACCAGGGCTTAGACTATTCACTGTTAAATTGGAGCCCACACCCAAATTGCCATCAAGATTAGAGAACCAATTGATTCGAGAATTCAAATTGCCATCAGCCAAATCAATCGCTTCCGCGGATAACACAACCGTACTGCCCACTTCAATATTTTCTCCATTTTGTGGAGAAAGAATTGATAACTCAGGTGGAGTCAATACCACATTGATCTGGACATTTACTTGAGCAACTTGCGAGCTGCTATCCGTAACTTTTGCACTGATAATATGAGTGCCTGGCGTTAATTGATTCACTTCAATTGAAGCACCAACACCCAATTCACCAACTCGATTTGAATGCCAAATAATTTGCTGGCTAATATTGCCATCCGCACCGTCATTTGCTCTTGCACGCAACACAAGGGGAGTACCTGCTTCAATTGTTTGCTGATTGGATGGTGTTTCAATCACAACTACAGGGGGGATCACTTGAAGCTGAATAGTGACTTCATTTCTGATCAACACACCATGGCTATCAGTAACCGAAGCTGTGAGTAAATGTGTTCCAGCAGATAAATTATTAATACTTAATTGATTACCTTCGCCCAATAAACCATTCAAACTGGAATGCCATTGAATTCTATTGGAAATGTCTCCATCGAATTCATCAAAAGCACTCGCCGATAACTGCAAGGAGGCACCCAGTTCTACAATCTGACCATTGGTTGGCGAAATTACATCTAATTCCGGCGGGAAATAATCCACTTCAATATTTATCGAATCACGAATGATATTTCCATCCTGATCAATTACTTCTGCCTGAATGGTGTGAAGGCCACGCGTTAACTGATCAACCTGAATATCTTTTCCGGTACCGAGATTTCCATCACGCGATGATTGCCACTGAATAGTTTCGCTGATATCACCTTGTTGAGCGTCCATTGCAACTGCGCGCAAGTTTACAAGAGTACCAATATCCACTCTCAATCCAGTGCCAGGACTTTCAATCAGCAAATTCGGCGCATCTTGTGCAGGCAATAATTCAACATGATGTTGATTTCGACTGTTATTACTATCACCATTTTTAATAGGCCAAGGTGATTGCGCCAATCCTGCTGAGCCTGTTGCAAGTGACACTTCCACTCCCTGTGCGCTGATATAAAGTGTTCCGTCAGGCATGACCATTGGATAGAAAACAGATCCAAGTCCGGAGATTGCTCTTTCGAAAACCAGAGCACCAGAGTGATTAAAGCCCATGACTTTATTAGTACCAGCAAGGTAAATAAAACCATTGTTATCAACAGTAGCGACTGAGGGTGATTGTAATGTTGCTGCTGAAGTCCAGATTAATTGGCCATCAACTGAAATCGCGCACAATTTTGACGGTGTACCACAAGCCACAATAATTTGGTTATTGGCATCAATCACCGGCTCACTATCTACATCAGCATATGTCCACAACTGTGTACCAGTATCCAAATTAACTGCAATAATTCCTTGCAGTTCATCACCCAGAAGAATTTTATCTTGAGCGATAAATATGGGCCCCCAAACTTTATTGACGGAACCTTGAACTGTCATGGGTAAATGCCATATCAATGCACCGTCCACAGCTGACAATTTTCGAACGCCATCTTTCGGATCATAAGTTAAAATATTCCCTTGTTGATCAACAGACAATTTTGGATTTCGCGCAGATAAAATTACTTTCCATTTCACCGCACCATTGGCTTTTAATGCGATTAATTGATCGCCGACTGCCTGTGATTGTCGATTAACAAAATAGATTTCATTATCAGCACCCAACACAGGTGATCGATTAACACCATCTTGTGATCGAACCACATCGAAGTTGTAATTCCATTTGAGTCGTCCATTTGAAAAGAGTGCTTTAACGTTTTGTTTTCCGCTTGCAACTGTAGTTAGCAAGTGTATCGAACCATCAGAACTTACCAGTGGATAACCAAGAGTTGGTTGGTTAATTGTCCATTGGCTAATTTGATGTTGATTGAAGGCTTCAAGAGTTGATGTTTTAACCTTGTAAAAATTGCCTTGTGAAGTAACAGCAAGTTCTTGAGCGAGCAATGCACTATTTCTAATCGTTGAAATCACTGCACCTTGATTTGGTTTACTTGCAGCAGAATTCAACGCGGTGTTAAGAAGGAACTCAACCCGATTACTGTGTCCATCACCATCCAGATCACCAAACACATCACTCTGATCAAGTGGATTTAAACCCAATGACAATTCGAAATTGTCCGGCATTGAATCGCCATCTGAATCATTAGACAAGGGATTGGTATTGTGCACCAATACTTCAGCTCCATCATTCAAGCCATCATCATCCGAATCAGCATCAACAGGTGATGTTCCACGATTGAATTCTTGCAGATTGGTAAGGCCATCATTGTCAGCATCCAATGCAGCATCAGCTGGGTCATTCGGATTCAATCCCAATTTTCTTTCTGTACAATTATCTATGCCATCTTGATCAGCATCTGCTGTAAATGAATAATTTTGGTTATCAAAACACTGGTGGTTAGTTGTTGCAAAATCATGTCCAGGCATTGGCCAAGCATTTCCAAGTAACCCTGGGGAATTATCAATGATCATTTTCACGCGACCCCAGGAAGTCGCTACATACAAAGATCCATCCTGATCCAGCAAAGGAGAAACCAAAATATTATCGTCAAAGTATTGATCCCACAGCGTCACACCATTGGCATCAACCGCACGTAATAAACCACCCATTGATGTCAAATAAATAATATTATTTTTAGCCGCTATTGGCGACAATGAATTTCCAAAATTGGTGACAAGCTCCTGTATCACATCCCCTGTAGCAGAATTTACTCGCCGTAATTTGCCATCCCCCGAGACCAACAATAAAGCCCCGGATTCATCAAATGCCACATCTGAATTCACACCAGTTGGTGAAAACTTTTTCTCCCATTTTAACAAACCCGTTTTTGAGAGAGCATATAAATATCCAGTTGAATCATTCACATAAACACTATCTGCATCCAAAACCATTTTCCCTGAAATAGCTGCACGTAAAGTGTAAGTCCAAGGTGAAGTACCATTTTCTGCCAGTGCCTGAACTTTAAAGACAGGATTAAAGCTATCGCCATTATTTGTAGCAAAATAACTGGTTTCATCGTATGACCGAACCAAGTTGGTAACAACCTGGTTTTGCAAAATGTTGGATGAAATTAAAATCCCCTGATAGTCAAGGTTAATAATTCCGTGAGACAGAAAAATGGATTGCCCACTGATCGTTGTTAAAGAATAAGCAAATCCTATTCTGGTTGGCCCTACAACAGGCTTGCGATCCAAATCATTTTTTGTTTCATATTTCCATTTCAATTGACCATTTTCAGGATTCAAGGCATAGATAAAAGAACGCGAACTATTAATGGGGGCTGACGTGAGTCGTGAAGTTAAGATCACCGTTCCATCAGGGAGAATGGATGGTTCGAAAGCAGCAGTACCTGTTTCTGGCTTTAGTTTCCATTTCAAACTTCCGTCAGGCGAAATTGCATATAAATTTCCACTGGCTATGACGTACACACTTTTATCTTTGCCCATCACAAGTGGAGTTGTAATTCTTCCAGGCACAGAAAAATTCCAGGCAACTGTTCCTCTGACCGGCAGTGAACTATCTGCTGCCGGATCAAACCCGGATAAGCTTTCTTGCCGATTACTAAATCCATCGAAATCGGTATCAAGTAAAGCATCCGAACCGTTTTTAGGATTTGTTTGTAAAAGTTTTTCCCAGGAATCTGAAACCCCATCATGGTCTGTATCGCCTAGGTTGGCATTTAATTCTGAATCCACAATTTCATATGAATCCGCCAGACCATCGCCATCAGAGTCACCCGTCAACGGGTCGGTGAAATAAATATTTCGCTCAAGAAAATCACTGATGCCGTCTTGATCAGTATCAGAATTGCGCAAAGAAGTACCGGCCTGATATTCCAATAAATTACTAATGCCATCACCGTCAGCATCGGCACTGGCATCTAGATTATTGTTGGGATTCAATTGAGTATTTTGTTCAAAACAATCTGGCAAATTATCATTATCAGCATCTACAGTAGAATCAAGTTTTTTATCATCGGACTTAGCAATTGATAAAGCGCCTAGTCGAATATAATCAGTTACCAAACAGCTGGAGATATCATCTTCATACATTAATTGGCCTGAACGGCTATAAATACTCACTTTGGTGTCGTGCTTTCCATGAGCCCTTTCAATAATTCTATTTCCACTTCCGTCATACGTGTAGTCAACAATTGATAGCAGCTGATTTCCATTGAAGGAATTGTTACTCACCTTTGCTTTAATTAATTGAGACGCACCATCATACTTAAAACTCTTTTCAAGAATAGACGACCCATTTGACGTACTGTACTCAAAATTCGCTTTTATATTTCCCAGGGAATCGTAGTCAAGGTGATTAACTTTGGTAACACCAGATTGCGTACTTTCACGCATTAACGAAACTCTTTTAGTTTCATCGTGATAATGCGAAAGGGTATTGGCTCCAATTTTATTGGTTTTAATATTTCCAAAGACATCGTAAGAATAGTCAGCTGTTCCCCAAGCGCCGCTGGCCTTTTTCAATCTATCCAAACCATCATAACTTTGATCGTCCATGCTCACATTTTGTGAAGGGTTAATGGCATCCGTAACATCGGTGACATTGCCTACATCATCATACTCATAATTCAAATCAACCAAATTGCCTGCTCCACCAGCAACGCGAATATGTGAAGTCAATAATCGTTGATTGATATCGATTGTTACTGTTGTGCCATTTGCAAGTGTATAACCTGCAACTTGCCCACTCGGGTGATAATTCACATTGGTTGCAAAAGTTCCCGCTTTAGTTGCACGACCAAACGCATCAGGAGCGAAATCAAGTGACAATCCACTTGGGTATGTTAGGGCTGACAACACATCCATGTTGTCGTATTGATAATTAAGCGAGTAACTCTTATTTCCAATTAATGCATCAGCAATTGTTAACACTTCCGATTTCAGATTATTATTTTCATCATAAGTGTATGTTTGTTCAGCAATACCTTTGGTGACTTTCTTTATATTGCCATCGTTATCATATTCCACAAAAACATCAGGTGCGGCGCCAAAATAGCTCTCACGTTTCCGTCGGTTTAACTCGTCATATTCAAACAACACTTTGGATAAGCCATTGACGATTTTTAAATTTATATTTCCCTGTAGATCATACTCAAAAACTGTTCGACCAACTTCAGGCTCATAAAACTCTTCCAGCTGTTGTTTGGCGTTAAACTTATAGGTTTTTTCATAACCGGAAATCTGATTTGCAGAAATCAATTCTCCCTGAAAAATTTTGGTTGTATTACCAAAAATATCTTTATGTAAAAGTGTTGTCACTTTTTCCGGAGAATCAATTCTTATTAGCTCATCTTCTCCTTGGCCGACACCCATAGTTCTATATTGGTAAGTCGTTTTAATATTTTTCTCGTTAAACACATCAACTACTGTATCAGCATAGCCATATCTAACATGAGTTCCATCGGGGTGTGCTGTTTTAAGCACGCGTCCCAATGAATCATATTCTGTCCTAACTCCAATTAATTGATTGGGGTAAGACGTGAACAATTGCTTACCTAAATGATCGTATTCAAATGTTTTTACGATCGCTTGATTGTTTGAAGTGTCAAACCTGGTTGTCTTGAGTAGTTTTCCAAAATCATTAATCTCATCCGTTTGAACATAACTTCCTCTTGTTAAGATTTTCTTCAACAATCCATTATCAATTTGATAATCGACAGTGACATCATTATGTATCGGGTAATCAATTCGACTGAGTCGGTCCAACTCATCATATTCATACAAAGTTTTATCTCCTGTGCCGTCAGTCTCAGACTTCAGCGTTCCTCTGGGATTCACCTCTCTTTGAATTGTTATGTTATTTGGTAAGACTTCCGTTTTTGCAATACCAAGAACATAATTTTGATATCGCGTGACATTTTCACGAGCATCAGTAACTGTATGAATATCGCCAGAATTATAATAGGTGTAAGAAACAGGGATTCCAAAACTGGTTTGAGAAGTTAACCTTCCTTTCTCATCGAACTCTCTAGTTACACGACCTAATTCTAAGGTGTCATTGGCAGAACTAAAATAGAATTCATTTTTAGCTTTGCCAATTAACCATTTAGCAGGATCGTTAAAATAGGTATACCGAATTATTTTACTTGAACCACTTTGGTTGCTGAAAAACAGAACTTTTCCAGGATTTCCATATTCATCATACTCACTGTATTCAACTGCCCGGTTATATCCACTCGCGATCGCACCATCCCTACGCGTATACTGCCCAAGCAGTATAGGAGAGTAAGTATCTTCTTCAAGCCACCATACGCGGTGCCCGCCTCCGTGAAAGTAATTTTCAGATGAAATTTTTCTAGAGCCCCAGGAATAATCTGTTTGCTCCATTAATAGGTTGCTCAAAGAAAATTTTTCTTCGCGATATTTTAAACCTACATAGGTAGGGCGAATAAATCGATACGACCCGAACGATAACTCGTACCATTTTCCATAGTGATAATATTTTTCAATAGATGTAGGGGAAACAATAGTTGTTACGTCACCTTTAATATCATCCTTGACGTGACTGGATGGAGAAAACTCATAAGTCCATAGTCCGCCGACCACATGTGCACCAGAAACTTTTTTAGATTTTATTGATGTTGTTTTGATAGGAGTGGTTTGATCAAACTGAACATATTGATATTCATATTCAATTTTTGAACCCAAGGGATAGCTTACTTCTTTTAATGAGTAACTCCCCAATCCATCCTCATATACTTCATCACTTGGATCTGGATCTTCAACCCGGCCATTGTATTTATAGATCCAGGATAGCCCATCTGGCCTTTCAACTCTAACTAGTTGTTTATACGAATTCGGATGCCCTTCAGCAACCTCATAAAAATATTTCCATACCTGACCATTTGTTGCGATTGACTCCAATTCAATAGCAGAAGAGTCGGGATTTCGATAGGCGAAACTAACAACACTTTCTTCATCACCCTCTTCCGAACGATAGATGTTTTTAACAACTGCATAACCGTAATTATTCGTTTCATACTCAATGCGAATCCAATTCCCATTAATATCCTCTATTCGTGTCGTAAACCAACTCGGTTCACCTTCAAAGTTATTAAAATAATCCATTACGTACTGCGTACCTTCTGGGCTTGTAACCAACATCCCACCGTTGTGACATTTTGCTCGCCAATTACTTCTTGTAATCAAATAAGTCCCTATATTATTTTGATCAATCACAAGTAGCTCTCTTCCTCCATCAGGAAGTTCCAGCGATGGATTGTCTTTTGTGCTTACCGACCACAGTGTTTGATTGCAAAGTTTGTCTGGATCTCTTTTTGAAGTAACAATTCTTCCAAAATGCATCGTCCAGCCAATCCCATAGGGATTCACTTTTGGATATTCGTTTGTTTGCAGACTGGTGTATGTTCGAACAATATTAATATCCATACCTCCATTTCCGGGTATGGATATATCAGAGTACTTCAATTGCAAGGTCCCGGAAAACGGATCAATTTGCTCGTTAAAGTGCTGATTAATTGAGTCTTTGAAAGGGTTAATACCCGGCTCGGAATAATAATCCCGAATTTCCTCAGATATTACATTTTGTGAAAAAATAATGAGAATAAATATACACGCCCTAACAAACAAGGACAGCCGGTGGAAAAATTCCATGTGAATCTCCTATTGCACTTTTGTTTCAATGATAGCGTGACTACCCAATGGATCACTTGACTTGGGAGTTATGGTTTCTGAGGGAGGGATTATGTTGCTATGTGCCTCTTCCCGTTTTTCAAGAGGAAGAATATCTTGATCGCCAACATTCGATTTTAATTCTGATGCATCATACTTTCTATGAAAAAAGTAAAAGCAAATTGAAATAATTACGATCAATAGAAGAAAAGTACCTATCGTTTTATTAGTAGAAATTTTTTCTTGGTTGAATATTTTCATTATTTATATCCTTTAGATCATCCCCATCTATGGGCGGCGATCCTAATTTTTATCCCTGAAACCTGTCAAGAAAAATTTGACTATTTTTTTTGACTTAATACATATTTATCCAGTTTGGCACCGAAAGCTGCAATCAAACAGTACAAAGATCGCATCATTAGAAGCCCTTCTGCATGCCCCCATGACAACTAACGCCCCACTGCCTCACCACCAATAACAGCACCACTACCGAAACCGCCATTGTTTTCAGTACAAATTTGTTCGTAGGGTTCAAGTATTAATTCTTTACCATCATGGTTGGCTATAGCCAACTGGTTATTCCACCCATCTTCAGCAAATGTTTCCACACGGCGAGCGGGAATTTCCAGGGTCCAGGGTCGGGTAAATACAGTGGGATCGGAATAAGTGGCTTGATACAAATAACGTTCCCGATTGTTATCAAAAATAAATTTTTCTTTAACAATAGTTTCTGTACCGGAGAATTCACCGGTTCTACCAAAACGTGATTTGGAATTATTGTTTTTTACTTCAACAAATAATGTGTTCCCTTCCCAATAACCGCGGGAATCGCCGTTCCATAATTTGATAGCGGAATGTAAATGCGGTTTCTTATCCAAATGAATTACGCGCGAACCTGAATCAAAAAGAAATACAAGATAATTCGGGAATTGGCGAATTTCATAACCGTGCCAGATAAATGATTTTGATGGGCCGCCCGGAGCACATCTTGCAAGAGGTTCAATGTATTCCGGTTTAATCGGATCACTAAAATTTTTTAAATATTCTTGCTGTAATGTACGAGCCCAGGGCTGATAAGGAATCTGACCATCTGCCGGATCAATTACACGGCTTGGTGCGCGCGTATCGCGAGGCCCAAGTGGTTCACGGGGACGCTCTCCGGGAGTGGCGCCCTGGGGATCGGTAAAATTAGTGTGATTCGAAATGGTGTTGGACCAATGCCCTTGCACATCCGGTTGCCCATCTTGCAACCGCGGGCCTTTCCATTTTCCTTGTTGCACTTTGTAAACGGTTTTTTCACGCTCAAATTTTGGCAACCTGGCCCTTTCTGCTTCCCACTGTTCATAATTCGCTAAAACCGGTTGAACGGCGAGCAGATTGATACTCCCAACCAGAAAAAGTTTTAACAAAAAAAATGTTGATTGCATGGCGAATACCTTTTACTTGGTTTGCGCTTTTGGCGCGCGATCGGTTGGATAGGGATAATATTGGTCGTAGTCCAATGTAAATCGATAATCTTCCACCAACTGAAAATTTTTCTCGCGGTGACGATGCAAAATGATGTTGATATCCCATGGACGACTAAATACTTTTTCATCTGCAATGGTCGTGTGATATTCAATAGTATTGGCATCCAGAAATTTCCAGCGTTCAATCACATGCAGTGCATCACTGTGATAATTTCCGGAGCGATCCAACCATGTTTCATCATTAAAATGTTTCACATCGACAATGAGTGTATCGCCATCCCATTTGCCGCGAGAGTCACCCAACCACCAATCGTTCGGATCTTTTGGATGTTCAGTGCCATTGGTATGAATAGTTCTCACCGAATGTCCAAATTGATGAATCAGCGTAAGATCGCGTTCACGTTGAAAAATTTGAAAAGGTTCAGGATAGTAAATGCCTCTGGGAACACCCAAGGTCCAACCTCTCAATCTTGGATCGTCTGTGTTGCGCCGTTCAAAATTCTTTTTTCTTTTTTCAAGCGCTGATGGTAAATAAGGAATCACTCCACCCTCGACAACACCGGGCCCCGGTGGAGCATCGATACGCGCTGAGTGTGGTTCCAAATCAAAATCAGCAGCACTGGTGGTTTGCCAAATACCGGAAAAATCCGGCTTACCCTTTAATTTCGGAATTTTTTCGGCGGCAATTGCATTTGCAGAAAAAATGCCTAACAGCAAAACCAGGCCCATCAAACGACTAGTGAAATAACTTTTCAATTACTCTCTCCTGCTTTATGAAATTTTTATCGTCAGCTTTTAAGAAGCTGATTTGGATGAAGTAGCAGGAGCATCTTGCGCACCACCGGTTTGAAATACCTGACCATCAGGCAAAGTAATGCTGGTGGAATAACCAAATGTTTGCCCGTCTTTTGCCAGATAACCTTTTACTGTGATTTCTGTACCAACAGGCAAGGTAGTTTTTGTGAGACCTTTTTGCTTCAATGAAAAAGGCGAACCAAATTCAAATCCCCAATTGGTGACTGTGCCGTCTGCATTGGTCACATCTACATAGACCCAACTGTGTGGATTTACCCATTTCCCTTT
>Ga0164241_10002463_pt1 | contig 20050 bp, 10 predicted proteins | sample OricomyardsoilBY_FD_108780 | JGI IMG/M metagenome (GOLD analysis project Ga0164241, IMG submission 108780) | Backyard soil microbial communities from Emeryville, California, USA - Original compost - Back yard soil (BY) | ecosystem: Environmental > Terrestrial > Soil > Unclassified | place: USA... | reverse complement strand
CAATCCCTACACGAAAAGGCAAGGTTTGCGCTGATGACCTACGCCACGTTCTTTGAACCGGCTGACTTGTACATCATTTTGGGAAACCTGTCCAGAATTGTTTTAGGACACCAGGCAACGCCATACTTGTACTGGAAACATGAAAAATCAAACAGGTGGATGAGTGCTGCTGCGCAAATCAGCTTGGTTGATGAAATCCTGATCGATTCAGGGTTCGGCGAAATCGAAAAATTCTTTCGCGAAAATCACTTCGGCCAGATCAGGCACGCATTCTTTCACTCTACGTACGCGTTTGATGACGATAAATATATCATGCACGATGTAGAGCCCTTATATATTGATTTTCTCGGACGCTCCGACGTCAGTTTGACAGAATTCATTTTTCCAAGAGTTGAAGTAATTCTTGAGTTCTTCCAATCCTTTCGCGAAACATTCATCGGGCACATCAATTCTTATCAAGAAAACAAAATTGTACAAGGTCGAATGCCAATTGTTAAGGCAATAGAGATCCTCGGATCTAGCGATGGCCTTGCAGGATTTAAGGATAGTGATGGAAATTCTATTGAACTAAGAAATGATGTCTGGACCGTCACAAACACTGAGTTTGATCAACCGACTCAAGTTGAAAAATATGTCGATGAAGAGTTGAAGCGTTTAGCTGCCAAGAACGATATATCTTCCGACGACGGAGCATTGCAACATCTATACGAGGTTATTGTAGAGAGGAATGTGCAGCGAGAACGTGAGGAGTTGGGGGACGTGTTCGCTAAATTAGGAGATACTTATTTTACGAAAACGGCCCAAGAGAAGCACCACCTTAAAATGTTTAAACAACGCGACATTATCAAAGCGTTCTATGAGAAAATGTCTGAACTCAATCCGGGTTACGCTATTCATGTTAATAAATCTCTGCTTAAGTATGTGATGGGGTCAAACACGGGAGAAGGAGTAAAGCCAAGGAGGGAAGCGCTTTCCGAACTTATTGAATCGCTAAAGAATGAACTTAAACCAAATGTCTTAACGAGCATTCCCGTGATCATGAAGAGTCTAAAAGATTATGGGAATGACATCAACGCAGAGAAGAAGAAAGCGCTTATGATTCTAAACTCGAACATTCCACAGGAACTTGCGGGCGAAGTCGAAAAAGCTAAAACCGAAATCAACAAGCTTTAAGGCGGGATTCCGTGAACCTAAAATAAACACAAAAGAAATTGAGTAAAGAGAAAGCAAAATGGGAAACGCTCAGGGTCGAGATTGACAACTCATACGAACTGAGTTCAAAGTGGATCGATGCGATTGACTTATTCCATGCTCGTGTGGAAAAGAAGTTCTTCAGACCAATCGAAACCATCATGTCCTCTAAAAAATTCGAGGGCGAGGGTTTCATGATATTAACGGCTCAATGCTCCCTCATCGAATTCTTGGCTGCTTTTCGTGAAGGAAAGATTTACAATTACAAGGCAAAGAAGACTTCGCCGACATACGAGTACAAAGATAGTGGCAAGCTGTATACATCATTCTTGCTGACTGCAAACATATTTGACGGTATCTTCTTTTCAACTGATGTGAACGGAAACAAGGTGCCTAACGTGCCGTTTAGCGCAGAAGATTTCTATTCGGAAGTGCGATGCGGCTTACTTCATGAAGCTAAGACAAAAGGAGATTGGACGGTTAACGTAAAGAAAGGATCAAAAAGGGAAACCATATTTGTTGAGCAAACAAAGACGGCAAAGAAGATCTATCGAACCATTCTTCACCATCGCCTAAAGCACTATGTACAGAGTTACTGTTTAGATCTCAAGCTAGAGGACAGCAAGAAAGAGAGAAGACTTTTTGCCCGGAAGCTTGATGACCTTTTCGACTTTCCGAGGGATAGCGCTCAATTTGACTGGTGGACAGATCCATAAAATATGCCTATGATGGAAAAAATCTTAAGCGACATAACTTCTCTTTTTGAAGAGGCCAAAGCACGGAGTGAATTTGATTTCATGCTTACCCTGATCAATTACCGCGGTATGGGACCCAAGAGGACAGCTACCAACCTGTACGAATGGTTTGATGCGATCACCCACTACGCTGAAGTTTATAAAGCTTCACAGGGTAAAGAAAAGACGAGGGTTGGAATTCTATTGTATTCTACTTTTTTCGAGAACAGTGATTTTTATAATATCATCGGTAGCCTGTGCAGGGTAAAGTTGGGCTTCAAAGGATCTTCGTATCTATTTTGGAAGACACGGAAGTACGAGCGTTTCTTGGGCATCGGCGAAAAGCAGGCCTTCCTAGCTGAACTCTTGGATGATGCGGGCAAACAGAACATCATTAAGTTTTTCGAAGAGAACTATGTCGATGAGGTGAGAAACTCATTCTTCCATTCATCATATTCGCTGACAGATGACCGCTATACGCTACACAACTTCGATCCTATCCCCGAAGTTGGGATGTCCTTCGACGTAAAGACTTTTCTCTATCCTAAAATCGACTTGGCTGTCGGCTTTTTCGAGGCTTTTAGATCTGGCTACCTGAACGGATTTTTATCCTATCAAGAAGATAAAGTTGTGAGTGGGAGATTTCCTGGCCCTGTTGAAGCAACTATTCTTGGATCAAAAGACGGACTTAAAGGTTTTAGAATTAAGAACTCTGTCCAATTCTATGGAGAATGGAAGGATTCAGGCATCATGTACGATGAAAAGTACGATATGTGGACGGGCTTCAATATTCAGATGCCGATGGCTAACGTCGACACAATTGAAATTTTTGACTCTCTCGCTCGGTATGAAGCAAAGAGCGACATAGTTCGAAGCGATTCGGAGTTCACCAACCTTCTCGATAAAGTATTGGAAAGAAGAAGGGACGACGAAATGGCAAGAGCGACCGATTTATTGGTCAAATTTGCGGATGTCCGGTATAACAAGATTGAACCGGAGAAGAATCCGCACAAGAGGAATGGTATGCGCAAGCAAGCGATTCAGTACTACGAGAAGGCAATCGACTTCGGAAAGAAACTTTTTGATATGGCAGAGATAGAGGATGTAATTGCTCATCTCAGAAAGGACATTGTTGGCGCTGATACCCAGCAAGCGTCGGATTCTGGTAGCACTTAGGTCTTTTCAAACCCACATTGATGAGCGACCATAAAACCTGCTTTTACTGTTCGAATCCATACACCAACAAGGACAGCGAACATGTTTTTCCTGACGGATTGGGAGGTGAGAACAAGATGATGAGCTGTGTATGTTGGGACTGTAATCAGAAGTTCTCTCCACTCGAGAACGAATTGATTTCGAAGTCATTCATCTCCTTTGTTCGGGCCGCAGAAACTCCTGCCAGCATAATGGCAGCAATGCAACACGTGATGAAGGAGACACGTACCTTTCGTATTGACAATGATCTGAAGGTTGCTCTTGAGCTCCATGTCTCAAGCGGGCTTCGCGAAAGACTTGTCGCACAGATTATTTTGAAAGACAATCTCCTCCAGATTCGTTTTGAAGATGAGTCTGATTATACGAACCTTTTATCCCGTATTGTGAAATGGAAGGAAGGCAATCGAATCTTTACGGTAAAGGCCGATGAGGGAACGATTGTAAATTACCAAGTATCAAGGGACGAGGTTAACAAGACGATTGTAAAAAGTCCGGTCTCAAAGGCTGTAAAAGGTTACATCGGGCTAGAGCTCTTCACCTACCAGGATAATCTGAACCAGCTAATGTTGCCCAGGATTTTTCTGGATGCAAAAGATCGTCTGAAAATTCGCGCTCGTGACGAATCAGAAGCGCTTGAACTTATGAGACACCTACTCTGGTGGAATAACCAGGCGCCACCGGTTACCGTCACGGAGCAACAAGGCACAACAGAAACATCTGTCCATCATTCGCATAGCGGAGTTGCTTTTAGCAGGGCGTTGACTAAAATCACTCTAAATTGTTTAGTCGCCTGCTACCCTGGCGTAATCACGGAGCGTAAAAAACTGCTGGTGCCAATTGAATTTGCGCTTAACGGAGCCGGGATAGTCCAATTCGTTGTCACGCACAAGAAAACTGACCTCGACATGGTAATGAAGACACACAATATCTTTTTTCATAACCGTGGAGGACAGACACGTATTCGCGTCAGTCTTTATAACGGGGCATTTCAAATTGTCTATCTGTTTCCCCGACTGGCTGAAATAGATAAAAAAGGATGGGGCAGAATGCTAATAGATCACGTTAACCGCCGGAACACGTTTGAGGATTTTCGCACTTTAAATGAGCAGCTTGAGAAAGTAAATAACCCTCCCCAGTAGATTAAGCTTTCGGCATGCATAGCTCATCTACCTTCACTCTTTTGTGCCTGCAATACCGATCAAAAATCTTGTCATTGGATACGATGCAGCGATGATCGTAATTTCTTAAGTAAGTCAGGTGATGGAAGTCTACAGTATCATTTTTGCTTGGACTGGCTCCGAGCATGACGTCAAGCATGTACAGTGCAAAGGCGTCGATAAAATAGTCAACCAGCCCATTGTAAGAGGCTACCACCTGGTCCTTTGTTAAACCAACACTTGCCATAGGGCCGGTCAGAAAATCCTTAGTGAAAGCACTTATTGTCATTAGGCGCGTTGTCGGAAATTCTTCTTTCATCACATACTCAAACTCCTTTTTTGTACTTGTATTGTACGTCTTGCCATTTAAGGTGATTGTCTCCAGTTTCTTAGTTGAAAATGTTTGCTTGAACATTTGTTGAACGGTCGCAGAACTTCCCATCAAGGTTCCGCTCCATTTATTCTCAATGACTGACAAATACTCATACCCGTGTTTGCCAAATGTTTGCCGATCTTTTTCTAAAAATTCATTAATGGAATTTGATTCAAGTATAAAACTCATTAGCCCTTTCAAGGTTTCGGGACGCGGGTCTACCAATCGATGAGGTTTCGAAGCGTCAAACATTTCGAAAAGTAATCGTTGTGGCAAGATCCACTCGATGGCCAGATTCCGACTATTGATCCTTTTTAAGACAGACTTAACAGCTGCAAAGCGATCTGGCCTTTCTCTTAAGCCTGCGATAAGTTCAAGCACAGTTAGGGCTGAGGTGAACGACTCGGGAACGACCTCGTCTCTTACCTTGTCCAGATAAAACAATGCATTGGTTTCAAAATAGTATTTCTGCTCTGTCGGTATCATGACGAGATTTGGCCTGGTTCTGTTGGCAGCTCAGGAATAGAATGGTCTATAACGCCAGACACGAATGCCTTGAAGTCCAAGACAGTCGACTTTCCAAGTTGCCAGTTTTGATCTCCTATCACATACCTGATGTTGGTGCCCTCAATTGACGTCCAAATACCATCTGAAGAGGTGCCAGTGACCTGGGATTGAAGATTAGTTATCTGGTGAACGCTTTCGACTTTGTTTTTAATAAGTGCTGCGATGTTTATCACAAATCGTGCGTTCGAGATAACCGTCTCAGCATTGATATTGCCGTTCTGGACGGGGACAACGCAGAGCACGTAGTTAATCTCTGGTTTTATTGCAACGCTACCTTGTGTCTGTGTCATTCGGACTTCCCTTGATCTGGAAGACTTAATTTCAATAAAGAATTTGTTCTTGTCTTCTCGATTTACAAGCAAGTAATGATCAGAATCACATTCAACGACATAGTCGCTACCAATAGGCTCACGCTTTATTCCATACCCTGGAACTGCCGAGAATGCTGCTTCAAAAGCCTTTTCAACCGCAGTGCCAATTTCTTGATTCGCTTTCCTGATCTTATCCAACGTAAGCTTCGCCTCGTATTGAGAGATGAACTCTGAGTCTGCCAACATACCCCTTACTTTCTCAGGAGTAAGGGATTTATTCATTAAAATGGAAACATAGGACTGATCCCAACTGATTCGCTCCTCCTCATTGTTTCCCGACCGTATATTCCTGAGCAAGTCGCCGACGCCGATTTCCAAGAAGTGCAACAGACGAGAAACCTGAGGATTCTCAAGTGAATGATAAAGGGAATTGTCGCCGCCCTCGGTGTAACTGAAATATGGCAGTAGCGATTCGACCGATGGGCGATTGGCGTTGGGAGTATGGTCCCTGACCCAATCCCTGTTCTTAATGTCACGAAGCCAGAAACTGGGGTAAATTCCTACGATTGTTTTATATCCTCCTCCTTCTTCGACGTTTATCTCTCTTCTGGAGAAGCCGTATAAATCTACATGAATCAGTACCTCGACGATAAACTGAAGTAACTTAGTCGTTCTCGATCTCGACGACCTTGATCTGTCGATTACATTTTTGTCCTTCGGTGTACTGAAATAGGCGACCTTACTAAATTCAATCATTGGCGCTTTCCACTCTGCGTTTTCGTTTTTAGAAAGCTTTTCTTTATCTGCACGACGGGTAATTAATAACCTGATTTCATTTGAGTTAATTTCGTCGCGATCTTGGTAAAGCGGCGACGGCAAAACTAGGTTTTGATCACCAGCCTTTTGTAACAAAGACAAGTCGTTGAACAAGACTTTGTTCTCCTCATGAAGGATATAGTCTGGAGGAAACAGTTCAATATACTTTTGAAAATCAGGTGGCCACAGAGATGCCGGACATAAGAACGGCTCCTTGCTGACCTGCAGTTTGTCCCATTTATCGCTATGCATTTTTATAGGATACCCGGGGAGTTCGTTCCATTTACCGTTTTCAACTAGCCAGGCCAGCAGGGAGATTGTTGAAGTTTGAAATCTTGGGGTCGCTTTTTCATAGTCAGATCTTTTAATATTCGACACTAAGGTTGCGATCAGGGCATCCTTCTCATACTTGGCCAATCTATGATTTTCTGATTTTATGTCAATCTGGTTATCAAGCAGAATGCCTTTAATACCCGCATTTAAACCCTCCGCAATAGTTTTTAGACGATCTCCAATTTCCTGATCCGTGTCCAATAGTTCTTGATGCAAGCAGGCAGATTTCTTTAGCGCTCCATTTTGGTCAGGTAGAATGTTGTACTCACTCCAATACTTTTCATAATTGAACACCTCTAGTTCATCGACTAATTTTTGGATGAACTCGAAGGAATTTATCCCTACCGGGTGTACGTTTTCAATACGATTGTCTTTTGCTTGATGTACAAATAGGCAGACATCTTTTAGTCCGAATGCTGAAGGGTGAATTGAAGTGTCGCTGTAGGACAATCGATGCTTGAGTACAATCCGCCAATACGGCGCATTTGCTTTCTTCGGGATTCTTTCCGGGAAGAGGTAATTGCAGAGCCCCCAGGTACTATCTGCTTCCTCATTTGATTCGCCCTCCGAAGAAGGAATACGCGCGTCCGATAATGCTATTGCTGAAGCCTCCGGCGTCGAAACCTCGAGCAGTAACATTTGATCCAGTTCGTTGAACATCGTTGCCATTTGATCTTTGAACCACGTCGTATCAAGCCAATCTGCACCTTTATGAGCACCGACATTTGCCAGAACATGAACGTTGCGAAAGTCTAGTTTAAGAATCGAATTGCATAGATTGATATATTCAGCGAACGCAGTTTCAAGAAGACCTTTGTTTGTAGCAGTTTCCGGAGCGTTGCTTTCAGCGCTCAGCCACAATTTTTCTCGTTCAGGTGATGGCTCAAAGTGTTCACTGTTGATAAGGAAAGGGAAAGGGAACGCCTGATCAGTTCCTATTAGCGGAAAAGTAATGAACAGTCGTGGAATGTTGGGAGCTAACGCTGCTATCTCATTATCTGCTGCCAAAGGGATTGCGATTTCACCTTTTCCGTTTTCGAACTTGTGGACAAACATTCTATACGCCGGTATAAGCGACGGTTCGGATGAGTCGAAGTCAATGATTTTTAAATTTGTATCGCTTTGCTGAGTGCTTCGCTGATATTTGGATTCAGTTTGATTGTGAAATATTTTAACCGCGTCGATTTGACCGGAGAAAGCCATCACATAAGGCATTAGATTGGGTAAACTGCCTAAAACATTTTCAACCGTCGCACACGCTTCCGGTGACAAATCCAGATACGTGAAAGTAGTATTCTGAAAACGCCTTTCAACATGAAGAGAATTCTTAAAATTATCCCAGGAGGCGTTGAGTGCATCTGCCATCTCACTATCGTCGTTACCTTCCCGCGTTAGTTCAAAATCAAATGACCGGCCATCTTCGAGATTCCCTTTGATTTGCACTTTTTTAGAAAGCAAATGAGTTGTCATGAATCCAGTTCCAAATTTGCCACGTTTGCCGCTCTGTCGTGGTTTGGATGAACCGTGAAAAATCAAATGAGTGATGTCTTCCTCCGAAAATGCCGAACCGTTGTGAGAAAAGGAAAGAGCTTCATTGGCAAATTTTATTTGTATGTCTCTACCATTGACATCTTGAGCATTTTGCAGCAATTCCCATATCCAGCGCTGGCGATGTCTTGGATCATTATTCAGAGATTTAAGGTGCTCAAATATCGTGTGAGCATTGTTGCCCACCATAACCCTGTCTTTTGTGAGATCGAGGCTTGAGGTGTCAATTCTGTTTGAATTTTCTGTCATAATAAGTTCAACGGTTGATTCCTTAATGTAGCTGCGGTGAGAGAATGATGTCGTCAGCGGTTATTTTCTGGCAATGTTGCCTTATACCTTAACATGTTTTCCTGGTTGTCAAATTCTTTTAAAACACGACCAGTTTCATCACACAACTTGTAGTAGATATCTCTTCCTCGATTTCGGACTTCACTGACGGCCACCAGAAACAAGGGTTCACCATCGCCCATTAATACAAGCTCAAACGATTCTGCCGAGAACAATTCTACCCATTCACCAGTGTTGATGTTAACTTTTACAAACTGACTTGCCGTAACATATTTTTCAGTCACGAAGTACAGGAAGTTCTGATCCGCCGAGAGCGTCGGCGTTCTCATGTTGAGTATTTTCGAACTTCCGTCATTGCCATCTTCGTACGGCTTTTGATTGGTGATTATTTTTTCGAATGTCGTTTTTGGATCGAGGATTATCAGCTGATGTGTATAGTAGACGTTCGGTACCGAGGGCATCCTGTGGCCGTGACTTAGTGCTTCTTCCTGACGAATAAATAGGATTTTCCCATTGTCAAGTAGAAAGGGGCTTTTATCGAGCCCCCAAAACGTTAACTGTTTTTCATCCGCCTGCCCTTTAAGAAAGATGTTTCCGTCACGTGCGAACACTTCGAACGCGAACGCTGCTCCACCAGCGTGATGTTCATTTATTTTCTCAGAGCGGACGAAGTCGCCGCCGAATGACACATTCATCCCGAATTGGCCGGCGATATTCTTTTCTTTTACTGATAGACCCTTGTGAGTGAAAAGTATATGCATCTCATATCCGCTGTTTGGATCAACATACGCAACCGCGTTATTCGAAAGAGATGCTTTAAAATCCAACTGACCAATATTGGGACCGTACGGGCTATTCGTACCCCAGAAAGCGAGACCTGAAACTTCAATTTCATCATGACTCGTTGCGCGAATGTCAAGCTCTGCTGTTGAGTTTCCCGCTTCCCAGACATAGTGACCGGAAATATCGGTTATGTCAATGAGTGGTGTAATGTCAAAGGGTTTGGCTTCCTTCCAAGTATTCTCAATGCTAGCCAACAACTCATCTCTGAAAAAACTTACTTCACCTGCGGTGAGGCCTTTACCTTGACTTGTTCTGGAATCATATTCGTCGTGATGATCAAAACACAGGAATACGAGATTGTCCACCGTGTTGTTTGCAGGGTTTTTGTCAATGTGCGCGATCTGACCTCGTCGAATAGAAGTATTAAGATTTAATCCGTAACAGATTGCACACCGCCGCCTGCAACGCGTCAGAACCTCGGTCTCAATTTGTTTTGGTATTGACTTTCTCACCGGACTCGCGAAATTTGTGTGGAACTTTATTTTATTTTTTTCCCCGCTTCCATCCCAAGCACGTCTCGATACATCGCCATCAAATGTTCGTCCTTTATTGTGGCCCTGCGCGACGGAGAATTTATAGCGACCACATCAATTGTTCGGCCCTCGAATGGAATGCTTCCAAACTTTGGGAGACCTTTCTTTGGGAGCAAGGTGAGTCGAATATCGTTCAAACTGCAGTATGCGGTAAACCACGCTAATGCACTGTTTTCTCCCGAGCTGCTGGTTAGTATGATTTTATTAATTGCTGGGTGTTTCTTCAAAATGTCAAAGACATCGGTAAACTCAGTTGGGAATAGATGGCCATCTAAAGAGCTCTCCATTTGCCGTAGAATTTTGTTTGCTGAATCAGTAATCCCCAATTGCAGGGCGTCCAGTATCAGCTTGCGGTCAGCGACAGCGTTGTCGCCGAAAGTAATTGCTTTACCCGTGATCATTGAAAGCATACCCCAAAAACGGTTGCCCTTATTCGGATAAAAGAATTCAAAGGCGCGATTTTTCTCTTCTGTAGGAAAGGTGCCCAAAAGCAACTTTGTTGCTGTGGGCGGAATATATTCTGACCAGGGTAGTGTTTCACTTTGATACCTCGCTCGTATCTGGAACCCCCTCGGACGATTGTACAAATCAAAGCCAGCATTAATTGTTTTTGTTAACGCTGATGTGTCTTTACTCTCTTGGAAGATTCTGAATATCGTGTTGATGGAATCCAAAGCGTCGTCAATCGCAGCTTTATTATCTGCATATTCACCCTCGGTCATATCGCTTGGCAAACGCAAACGGTCTTCATATCCGGCGTAAAATCCGTCATTCTTCTTTTGGTTTGCCGTCGACCACCAGGCAACATTGTCAAAGGCTGAGATTCTGAAATTGCCATTTAAGAGATTTCCTATCGCATCTGAATCGTTGAGAAAATTACGGATTGCGTCTTTAGGATGGTTCACAACGGTGACCACTGTGCTCATGAGTTTGACAAGTTCCAGCAACGCAACAGTCTCATGACGTGTTTGATGGTCATTAATAATGGCTTGCTTCATCTCACGGACCTTTTCCACCTTCACACCCTGGCTTTTGGCGAAAAGCAAGGTGCCTTTTATAATTTCCTCCACGCCAAGAATTGATAGCGAAGTCGCCAGGCCAAACTTGCCTTCCTTGGCGCAAGATTCACCCGTGTTCAGTAACGAATATCCATTGTCTAAAACAGCCCGATAGATCGTTTCACACTGTTTATTACTTATCTGTAGAAAGGACGCGCCTTTGGTGCTTTTCATAATCCTGAATATCTGGCCATCGGTGAGGGTTCATTCGATCATGAAGATATTAAATTGCTTCAAATTTTCGAATCAACGGCCAGAAGACTGAAATCACAACACTCAGTTAAGTGTCTGTGTTACAATGATATAACATAAATAAATGTCACCTTTTTTGCTTAAATAGTGACAATTCATTTTTTAAATGTCACCTTTTTTCGTAAATTAGTGACATCGAAAAGACTCATACCCATATTGAATCAACCGTCTCCAAGCGTAAACCTGGAGAAATTTTCTTCCCTTCCGAGTTCCGAGATAAAGGGACTGAAGCGGCAATTAAACAGGCCTTGTCAAGGTTAACGCGAGCAGGGAAAATTCGCAGGCTAGGTCATGGAATATACTATATCCCAAAAGTTGACCCGGTGTTGGGTGAGGTTAGACCAGGAGCAGAGGAAGTGGTGAAGCTTTTGGCTCGTAAGGAGCGCATACGCATCCGGCCGGCAGGCGCGTTTGCCCTTCATCGTTTGGGTCTTACCACGCAGGTTCCGACTAAGCTAGTTTATTTCACAGATGGAAATTCCAAGCAGTTTAGGCTCGGAAAAATGCAGGTGAAGTTTAAATCAGTTGCCCCGAAGAAAATGTCAACAAAAGGAAAATTGAGCAGCCTGGTAATCCAGGCAATCGATGAACTAGGCGTCAAATCAATAAGTCCGGAAATTGAGAAAAAGCTTGCTGCATTTTTAAAAAGTGAAGATCCCAAAACACTTCGACATGACCTTTCCCTGGCTCCCGCCAAAATTAGCGACTATATAGTTAGGCTGTTAAAGAAAAACGTTGACCAATATGATACAATGGCTACAATTAACAGATGATCAACGGAAGGCATCACTTGCAGAAGCCGAATATGAAAGCGGCATTCAAGCAAAGGCGATAGAAAAGGATTGGTGGGTCACCTTAACACTGAAAGCACTGTTCCAAGGTGCTTTTGCTCCACATATTGCTTTTAAAGGCGGAACCTCACTCAGCAAATGCTGGAAACTTATCGCACGCTTTTCTGAGGATATCGACATTTCCCTCTCGCCCGAAGCGTTTGGGATGACACATGATGAAAACCCTTCTGGACGAGCAGTGGTAAGGCTAAGAACAGCAGGATGTGAATTTACCAACACGTTATTTAAAACTGAAATTGAAAATCAACTTATAGCATTAGGCCTGCCTGCCGGAACTGTCACCATAACGCCCGCGCCATTAATAGAAGGGCATCCCGAAAAAGATCCACAGACCCTCCATTTAAAGTATCAATCATTATACGACCCCAACCCATACATTCCAGATGAAGTGAAGATTGAGGTTGGAGTCCGCTCATTACTTGATCCCAATGCCACCGTTGAGGTTCAATCTTTATTGTCAGAATTTAATCCACAGCCTGCTTACCCGGAAGCACCATTTTCAGTTTCCGCCGTTTTAGCGCGTAAAACATTTCTAGAAAAGGCATTCCTTCTCCACGAAGAGTTCAGCAAAGAAGACCGGGCAAAAGTTAGGTTTCTCCGAATGTCACGCCACCTTTATGACCTTGGAAAGATGGTGGGCACCACTATAGAATCAGATGCTCTTTCTGACCACGACCTCTACGATCATCTCATTGTTCATCGGGAGAGATTTCAACGTTTTAATTGGTTCGACTATAAGACTCTCTCTCATGCAACACTTTCATTCCTTCCCTCACAAGACGTAATCGAGCAATATCGTTCCGATTATGCCACCATGAGAGAGCAAATGATTTATGAAGAAGCGCCAGAATTTGATGAGCTTATTGAAAGACTGGCCGCCCTGCAAAATAGATTTAGGACAAAAATGGACAAGTAGAACGCGCAAACTAAAAAAGGTTTCGCGAAGATAGGTGTGCGAATAAAAACTGCAAGACCATGCGGAGTGACCAATGTTCGGTTCGCCTTGAAGAATTGGTCAGTCTTGCAATTTTTATTCGCACACCTGTTACAAGGCTTTCTTTTATTTTTTTCGTTTTTATTTCTCTTATTAAGCTATCCTGTATTATAAGTCCCAATAGAAGTTGATGAACTGGACCAAATTCTTGACCTATGGAGATAGTTTGCAGAACTCTTTTGAGACGCTCTGTACTCAATTGTTCGAAAGGTTCATGCGACGAAAGCATGGCGAACAGCTGACGAAATTCAGAGTTATCAATGGCGCTGGCGGCGATGGTGGGATCGAGGCCTATGGCGAGCTGAAGTCGGGTGACATCATTGCTGTTCAAGCAAAATGGTTCAGAGAAACCCTATCCGATTCCGAAATCGGCCAGATCAGGAATTCAGTTGTCACGGCAAAAGAGCTAAGGCCGGCGATCAAAGAATACATCATCTGCATTCCTCGTAATATGGGATCGTTGAAATTTGGAAGAGGCGTAAAGGGTGGTGAAAAAAAACCAATCGAGAACTACGAGGAGAAAAAAATTGACGACTTAATCGAGGAAATTGCTACACTTTATCCGGATTTGACCTTGACATGGTGGTTTGAAAAGGACCTAGAACAGGAGTTGCAGCAAGCAGGTAACGAGGGGATTTTCAAGTTTTGGTTTGATCGTGAAGTTATTTCCCTTAGCGCATTGTCGGGGAAGCTCACATTGCAAAAAGCTGGCTGGCTGCATGAACGCTATATACCTGAGTTGCATGGACAGGGTAAGATTCATGCGGAGTACGAAAAGCTTTGTTTGGGCGCTCCATACCGGGAAGAAGCTAAAGGTATTCTTGAAAATGCTTTTCGCAATTTAGGCACATGTGTTGAACTAATTTCCAAATTCATTACCTCGAATACTGCTAGTCCTGTTGTCAATGACCAATTAAACCAACTTCAGGCTAACCTGATAGCGTTTCGCCAGAGCTTAGAAGATTGTAGTCTCGCATTAGCTCGTGGCGATGACTACCATCAAGTAGATGAATTGCAGGAAGTAGATCCCTGGAGTGTTGCCAACGAGTTGAAGAAAATCAGTCCAGATAACCTGCAGAAAAATATTCTCCCGAGGCTCATTTCCCTAATAGAAGAAATCCATCGCGATAACCTGCCACTTCTACTTAATTTTTTTCGGTTTCTTTTCAAGCAAGCTGGTAGACTCATTATTGGTGATCCTGGCACTGGAAAAACGCACGGGCTAGTCAATTGTGTTGAGACACATCTAAATAGCGATTGTCCGGCCGTGATAATCCGTGCTAAGGGAACATCCGTACAGAATTGGACAGCAATATTATCGGAGGAGCTTGAACTTTCTGGGTGGAAAAAGGAAGAAATTTTTTCCGCCCTTGAAGCACTGGCCACGCGGGCCGATGTCCGTCGTAGACTGGCGGCAAATCCAGGAGAGGATCCAACCGCTGAATCAGCGAAGGTTCTTATATGTATTGATGGGCTGGATGAAGACAATGAGAGGTTCGACGAATGGTATGAGCGCATTAGGGAATCCGTTGCCCTAGCGAAAATCTATCCACGGGTCAGATTTATGTTTAGCGCCCGGCGATATTTCTACGACAACACTCAAATACCCGAGGACGGTGTCTTCGAAACAGTTACGTTGCCCCACGAGGGTGACGTGCCGGTGCTGGATGTTGCGCCGAAGTACTTCAGCAAAGAACATTACAACATCGAAGTTTCGTCGTATGAGATGATCCGAGGGATTGACAGCCTGCTGTCGCTGCGCCTTTTTTGCGAGCACTATCGGAACACCACGCTAACGGAGGCAGATCAACTTGTGACAGCAACGAGAGAGCTGATTAATCTTAAGGTTGCAAAGATCAATGACGAATTCGTTTCCTCTTTGGAGAGGAGAGTTGGAACAACACGAAATCCTGTTCGAGATGCATTGGGCTCAATTGCCGGCTATTTCTATTCGCATCCCGAGATAGAACATAGTCGATTAGTGGACCTTATTGCGCCGGCTTTGCTCAGCTATCTCAATGCCAGCGAGGTTGACTTGCTAATTGACTTTCTCACACAAAACGGTTTTTTGATCCGTTACGAGGAAACGGAGACCGGCGGAATCCTGAAGAATACTAAGCACGTCTACACCATAACCTACCAGTCGCTGATTGAGCATATTATCTCCGAGCAAATTTATAAGGAAATACACGATGGTGATCAGTCGAGAATTCCGGAGTTTTTACATCGACCAATAGCGGCGTCGCTTTCAGAACCGATTCACGTCTTTGACACAGCCCCTAACGAGCGAATCATTCAAAATATCGTCAACAACCTTCTTGTCGATACGGGAAAGTTGATCGGGGAAAACGATTTCTTGACGGACGGGTTCGACGATGGGAATATCCTCAAGATGCAGTTGACAGCAATCAGCCAAGCGCCACCGGAAATTGCCAGTCGATACAAGCCCTTTGTCAATTCGCTTCTGACATCCGGTTACATGAAGTGTAGCCTTGTTATCGAGTTCCTTATTTTGCCTTCTACATATGTGCAAGGTTCGACGTTTGGCGCTCCGTTTTTGCATGAGTGGCTTTCCTCAATGCCGTCAGTTTTCGAACGCGACAAAATTTGGTCGGGCTTGGACAGGCACGAGCTGGGCAAACTCTCACCAGAGGAAAAAATTGAGTATAAGCTCAAAACCCAGGCGCTCCTATTTAATGGCCGGTTAGGAGGCCTTCCTGAATTGTCGGAATTGAATTTACACAATGATAGACCCCTAGTTTTTGCTTGGGGATTGTCAACGATCGATCAGGAGTTAAGGCACAAATTGAGGGTGGCTCTCACGGGATGGGCGATCCATAAGCCTTCGGAATTCCGATTGCTTCTAGAAAAAGTATTTTCCTGTAATGACCCTCAAGTACATGAGGACTTGGCCTCCATCGCACTCGGTGTAGCCAGCCGAGTGAGGGAAAAGGAACACCTTGAACCTCTCGCGAGATGGGCACTTGAGAACGTATTTTCTCATTTAGACATTCATAGAAATCTTATCGTAAGGCAAGGGTTTAGAGCAATCGTTGAACGGGCGTTTCAGATCGGAGCGATTACAGAGCATGACGTGGTGAAAGCCAGACCGAAGCCAATGGCCGAAGCTGTGGTTTTGCCGTTGGCAACCGATCTCGAGACCAAGGGAGAAGGCGAATGCTATCCGATCGTTCATGATCTTGCATGGTATGTTTTAAAAGAAGCGTACCGAAACTTCTTAGAGGTGCCAAGTTCAACTCAAAATACCTTGGAAGACAATGATTGCCCGGAAGCGAAGGTTCTATTGGATCGCTATCGCAAGGCGTATGGAGTGGAAGATCTTTTTGCCTATGGATGGGCTCTGGGCGTCGCCATTGCGTACATAAGAGGCCTGGGTTTTACCCGTGAAACAGGAAATGGTTTTACGGCTGCCACACATGGCTCTAAAAGCGAGATTTTTACATACGAAGAAAAATATACGTGGCTTGCAGTCCATTATATTCAGGGATATCTGTCCGACTATGTGCCCGCCGAACGTTATGGTGATCCGCGGGATTTCGTCAAAGACTATTCGCAGCTAACAGATATTCCTAATCCAGCAGAGTCGCTGACCGATTCTGATGCGGACGGAATTCAATTAACAAATGACTGGGTCATTAAAGAGTATCTGTCCAAAGAGATCGATTCATCCGCGGATCTGAGTACTTCAATTGAAGCGTGGGTTGATGAGGAACCTGACTTCAAACCTGAAAATTGGTTGAACTTTCAGTCAAGCAATTTCGATTCATCAATCTCGGAAAATAGAGAATGGACAGCGATCTATAATCACACGGCGTTACATGATTCGAAAAAGTATGGCTATTCACGAATCGATGCAAAAGCTTGTCTCGTTAAGGTAGGTGATCTTGAAGCACTCAAGGATGTTATCACCAACGATCCGGATTCATTGCATTTCATTGGTCACTTAGATGGATTTCACTCCGCACCAAAGACAGATACGTATAGCAATCCCACTGATATTGCTTGGATGACCTGGATAGAGGAAGAGGGCGTCGAAGAAGAGTTCTTTGACGACTCGACTAGTCAGGACAAGTACATCAGGCATGCTCTCGCGCGCGTTGTACAAACTGGCGTGCATGGAGAAGTGTATTGGATCTTGCCCTCGAAAGAATTTAGAACGCTAATTGAATGCTACGACTTTCGGAATGGGAGGTTATTAGATGTGAATGGAATTACCCGTGCATTCACCCATAAATTGTCAGATGGAGGTCACGAGGATAGCCAAGAAATTCTCCTGGTAGATAATGAAGCGTTGAAAAAAGTAAGGAATGCGGGATATGAGATAGTTTGGTTTTTTGAACTTTTGAAACAAAAAAATCCGTTGAATAAGGCGATTGATAAGGTTACCCATAGTCAAAAGGTTCGGAAATATTTCGTGTGGTCCGATGGCGACGGGAAGTACCACATCCTTAAATTTTGGGATGAAGGTGCTTCAAATGTTCGCGACAAACATTTAAATGCGGGCGATGATCTTGTTGATCCGTTCTTAACTGAACCACCCGCCTACTCTTGATTCCGTATCAATTAATTGGGTTTATGAATGAAATGATGTCCTCGCGGATGAGATATGCGGATGGCGAACTTTTTTCAATCAAGCGATCAAGTAGCCCAATATAACTTTCGCGTAGGGTTGGATCGCCTTGAATGATCGACCTAATTCGCGGATCATAAAAAACTGCTGTGGCTAAAGTTTCTGTGTAATGGAATTCGTCCGTCCCATCGATTCCATTTTCCTGGACTTGCTTCCACAGCCAATTTAAGCCCTGAGGTAGTAATTCGGGAAACCCTAGTCCAGCTAGGAGCTTGGCCGTTTCTTTGACAAGTGACTTTTCACCGGTCGTAACCTTCTCAAAGAACTTACTTTTGTTCTTGATGGGTGGCCAATCAGTTTTAGCGTGGAACCAGAACTGGTAGTCAAGCATAATTGTCCCTAACAGTCTTCTGTTACCGCTTGCGGAGAGTTTCGAATAGCCGCGTTCCCATAAAACCCAGAACTGTTCGACGTGTTCCGCTTTGCAAATCGCCATCATCTCCTTCAATGTACGATCTACGAAGTCGAAGCGTTTTCTCGAATGATCTTTGCTGGTTAAATATCCATCAATTAATTCATCGAAAAACGAGACGGAAATGTCAGCGGGCTGCTCCAAAACAAATTCGGAAAATATTTGTTCACTTTGTTGAAGTTGCTCGTAATGGATCTTCTCTTGTCCCCATCGTGACTCAGTATCGATATGAGTGAAGATGTATCGCAACATCCATTGCGCGAAGTCAATTAGCGAAGGATCACTTGTATCAGGACGAATGATGTTCAGGCTGAGTATAAGGAGATACGGGGATGCGTTCTTAGCTAAATCTTCATCCAGCGACATCTTAGAATTGCCACTCCGGAAATTTCTGAGTAGCTGATCATTGGATTTTTCTTCTGCCCTCAATAATTGCCATGCGTGCCAGCCGGCTTTTGAATGCTTCCAGCCCTGTTTAAACAATGCGTATAGTAGATACAACAAACCACCGTATCCGCTCCTAGGCAACCAGTTATTGAACTGCGCAATACGTTGAATCCTCGTGCGGGCAGTATGCCCACGGGCGTATTCGCTAATCCCTGCGACATACGTGCCGGCCAGTTCAGGCAATCGTTGTTTGATATCTTTTACGAGCTTGTCTTTTTCTAGGTCCTTGTTCAAAAGGAGCAACGACCAAAGGCAAAGCTCCTTAGCTGTTGCTTGTGTTTGGCCAGATGCATTTAGAATGATCTCAACGAGCGCTTGATACGCAGCGTCACGCTCGATGGTCGTGAAAGGGCTATTTAGATCAAGATCATATGGGTTCCTGCTTCGTTGAAGGTCCCTATCGATCAGCGAAAAGACTCTGTTAATGGACTTGTCCATTTGCTCGTCCGTCAATCTGGGATAGAAATCCCGTAACCCTAGAAATCCCAGCAGGGCTGGGTGATTGTAGAATTTTGCCTGAGGATGTGTAATGTCTGTTCGAAATGCAGTATTGAAGTTGGCTTCCCAAGTCTCAAATTCATTCGGCATACATTTGGTTTCATCGTCCTTGAATCTTTGTAACGCCCAATGATTTGCGTTTTGGATTTCTTCCAGCTCCCTCTGCTGAGGCTCGTTACGGTCTGCAATTTCTTGAAGATCGGGATCAAGGGCGGGTTCGACCATTACCCCATTTTCAACTTCTTTTACTACTCTCAATTTTCGAATGTCCATCGCATTAAGCATAAATCGCCAGTCCTCATCTGGATCATTCAGATTGTAGAAATTATCAAGAATCGATTCGACTTGCAGGCGATGGCCAGACAAACTCAGATTCATCACCACATGGCGGAGCGTCAACCCTCGGTGCGGTAGCTGATTCGATCGACGATTTTCCTCCCAAAGGGCCTGCGCATTATATTTAGAGCCGATCGGATTTAGCACGCGACCTTCGTGTCTAAATCTCGCCCAGTCCCAGAAATAGAATTCTTTGACGCTCAATAACGGCAGAATGTACTCTGCCATGAGAGAATAGTTTGCTGTCCCAACGCTGACAACTACCGCCGTAGTAGAGACAGTGCGGCTGCGTGTAAGCAGCTCTTTAGTCATTCCGAATAGGGTATTTCGAACGCCAGGATATTTGTTATCCGTATCCTTAGATACAAAATCGGCGAGCTCAAGCATAAATTTTTCCAACGCCTGCAGAACTGATTGTAATAGGTTCGGCGTTGCCACACGCCCCCCGCGATACATCATCCAAAGGACAGAGGAACCGTGTTGCGTAATTGTTGTGTCATTGTCTAATTTGAAACTAACTTCCACACGGGGATCAACTCCCATGAATTCAGACTTTCCAGTTTGGAAATCAGAACGCCAGTATGCATCCACGGAATGATTAAACAAGTCAATTATAAACCGCGTCGCAAGTTGTGTATGGCT
>Ga0164241_10002462_pt1 | contig 20053 bp, 17 predicted proteins | sample OricomyardsoilBY_FD_108780 | JGI IMG/M metagenome (GOLD analysis project Ga0164241, IMG submission 108780) | Backyard soil microbial communities from Emeryville, California, USA - Original compost - Back yard soil (BY) | ecosystem: Environmental > Terrestrial > Soil > Unclassified | place: USA... | reverse complement strand
CGCGGCTTTCACCTGATTACCCAGGAGGTGTTGGACGAACTGCCGGAATTGCGGCAAGTATCCGTGGGGCTGCTGCATGTGTTTATCCAGCACACCTCCGCCTCCCTGACCATCAACGAAAATGCCGATCCAACGGTGCGGCAAGACTTTGAAAGTTATTTCAACCGCGCCGTACCGGAAGATCAGCCCTATTACCGCCATAACGATGAAGGCAGCGATGACCTGCCCGCCCACCTCAAATCCAGCATCCTCGGCAGCAGCGTGACCCTGCCGGTTAAACAAGGCCGCCTTAACCTCGGCACTTGGCAGGGTATCTACCTGTGCGAGCACCGCAACCACGGTGGTAGCCGACACTTGGTGGTGACATTGCAGGGGAATGATTGATCCACAGGAATAAAAAAGCGGCCCGGAGGCCGCTTAAATTCGGAGTGAGACTGTCAAAGACCCGACATGTAAGCGCCTAGGTCCTCAATTTCCGTAGGCATCAAACCGGCACCCATTGTGGACATCGTTGAACCCGACACCATGATCGCGCTTTTTAGGTCGGCTGCGGTTGCTCCCTGTACTGAGGGGAAAGTGGGAGGAATTCCCGCCCCCGTCGCCCCATGACAATTGACACAAGTCTTGCTGTAAAGCACCGCTCCATTGGCTGCGTCGCCAACAGCGGCAGGCTCCCATGTCAGAATATAGGCCGCTGTATCCGCTGCGCATTGGCCGACGCAGCTTTCTGCGTTGCCCTGGGGCATATTGGCCTCAATATAACGCGCCAGACCGGCCACCGTTGTTTTCTTCAGATTGAAGGGATCAATGTTCATATTGGCTGCCAGGCCGTCGTTGATGCCATCTCCGTGACACAGGCTACAGTTCTGGGCAGCCCAAGCCGTAGCGCCAGCTGTGACGTTGCCTGTCAGTTGGCTCACGGAGCAGCCAGTGGCATCGGGGGTTTCGCCCGCTGGAGTAGATGGACACTGATCTGCTGCGTTGTTCACGCCATCGCTGTCGCTATCCAACTGAACAGGCGCGCAACCCTGAGCATTCACCGTTGCGCTCGCGAGCGTACCTGGGCACTGGTCTACAGCATCGCTCACGCCGTCATTATCAGCATCCAATTGCGTAGTGGCACAGCCTTGAGCATTGACGGTAGCACCAGCTGGAGTGGAGGGACACTGGTCTACAGCGTTGTTTACGCCGTCGCTGTCACTATCCAATTGTGTAGTGGCACAACCCTGTGCGTTCACTGAGGCACCTGCCGATGTGGATGGGCACTGATCGACAGCGTCACTTACACCATCTCCATCAGTATCCAACTGATTAGCTGAGCAGCCTTGGCTATTCACAGCGGCGCCGGAAGGTGTGCCGGGACATTGATCAACAGCGTTATTCACGCCGTCGCTGTCAGCGTCCAACTGAGTATCAGAACAGCCTTGCGCATTAACTGTCGCAGCAGTGGGAGTGGACGGACACTGGTCAGCAGCGTCACTTACGCCGTCTTTGTCAGTATCTATCTGCGTGGTTGCACAGCCTTGTGCATTAACTGTGGCGCCTGCAGGTGTCGCAGGACATTGATCTGCGCCGTCATTGACACCATCTTTATCTGCATCCAACTGCGCGGCAGCGCAGCCCTGGGCATTCACTGTCGCTCCGGCGGGCGTGGCCGGGCACTGGTCAGCAGCGTCACTTACGCCGTCCTTGTCAGCATCCAATTGCGTAGTGGCACAGCCTTGGGCGTTCACTGTTGCACCTGCTGGAGTGGAGGGACACTGGTCAGCAGTATCATTTACCCCATCCGCATCTGCATCGAGTTGGCTGGTAGCACAACCCTGAGCATTGACCGTCGCTCCAGCGGGTGTAGCAGGGCACTGATCCGCCGCATCACTGACGCCATCGTCGTCCGCGTCCGCAATACCGCCACTAGAGCTTGAGCTAGATGAGGATGAGCTACTGCTCGATGAACTCGAACTGGAGGAACTGGACGACGAACTGCTGCTAGACGAGCTTGAACTGCTCGAACTGGAGCTGCTGGTGCTAGAAGACGCGCTGCTGCTGGACGAACTTGAGCTGCTAGAGCTGGAAGTGCTACCCGAACTTGAAGAGCTAGACGAGGACGAACTGCTGCTCGACGAGCTGGAGGCACTGCTTGACGAACTCGAACTACTAGAGCTGGACGCGCTGCTCGAGCTTGAAGAACTGGAGGAGGATGAACTGCTGCTAGATGAGCTGGAACTGCTGGCGGACGAGCTGGAACTGCTTGAGCTTGATGAACTGCTCGAGCTAGAAGAGGAGCTGGATGAGCTGCTGCTGGAACCGGAGTCGGATTTTTCCACTGTGACTGCGGAAACTGTGGCATGGCCGACGCTTGGCTTGAATTCAACATTCATCACGCCGTCGCTAACCACTACATCCTTGGCGGAGACGTCAAAAGCGGTGTTGAGACCGACCACATAAAAAATATCCAGGTCATTAATGACCGGCTGACCTTCCACCAGTACGTCAAACATCCTCGCACCCATCGCCTCCAGACTAACTTCCGCCATTTTGAAGGTGACGTCATAGGCGCCATTGCTGACAGGCAATTCATAGGCAAATGTGCCCCAGCGAGCACCCATGTAAAGCTCGGGTTCATCCGTAGCGCCTATCTCCAAAAGCGCTCCCGTCAGGTTCCCGGATTTCGCAAATGGGATGTCCGACTGGTATTCGATTCCCAAGTTGCTCACAAATGGCAGCGTGCCAGCGCGCAAAGCGAGCACCACAGCGTCATCCGGATTTTTGTCCGCCAAAGGCTGAGCGGTGCCAATACGGAAATAGTCGAAGTTCACCGCGCCGGTGGTGAACTCAACTCTCACCACGTTATTACCCGAGTTGAAGGCCACATCAGGCAGACTCACTTCGGTATACGCTTCATAACCTATGTTGGGCACTGCCAAGCTGCCCGCGCTGCTGCCATTCACATTAACCTGAATAGAGGCAGCCGCCTGACCAGCGCCTAAAGCCAAGGTAAGGCTGTGATTGCCGGCCGCCGCCAAGTTAACGTCATATTCCAGCCATTCGCCGGCGGTGGTCCAACCTACATCGCAACCACCCCTGTGCGGGCCTGCTGCGCCCAAGTCCACAGCGCCAGTGCCACTGCAATTACCAAGCTGCTCTGGGGTGGAATCGATGAAGCGGTTGAAAGCATCCGATTGTACGGTGACGGGCACTGCGACGGGCACACCGCTGGAAGAGCTGGAACTGCTCGAAGTCGATGAACTGCTTGATGATGAAGAACTGCTCGAAGAGCTGGAGTTGCTACTGGAAGACGTACTCGAGCTGCTTGTTGATGAGCTCGCTGAACTGGTGCTGCTAGAAGCACTCGAAGAACTGCTCGAACTGCTCGAACTGCTCGAACTGCTCGAACTGCTCGAACTGCTCGAACTGGAGCTGGAGCTGGAGCTGGAGGAGCTTGATGTCGCGCCGGAAGAAGAGCTGGAACTCGGCTCACTGTCGCCATGGGTGACAAACAAACCATCACCACCACAGGCGGTTAAAGCGGTCAGCACCAGACTCAATGTCAACGAGCGCAGGGATTTTGTTGCAGGACTACGCATACCGGACCGAAACATGAAGACCACTCCTCAAAAGTGTGTAATACGAGTGCAAGTCAACATCCCGGGGCGGCAACACTGAATGATGGAAACGCTGCAAACACCTGCAGCCATTGCAGGTGCTTTCTTGAGAACAGAAAGAGCAGTATTTTGAAAAACCGGAACCCAGGATGTGCATTTATCGTTATCGAGTGCGGTATGGCTATCTCCCGCAGCCCAATTAGGCGCCAGTTTAATAAAGTGTGAAAGTGATACCAAAAAATACATCACACAAATGTATCGGTTTTATTGCGTTTTTTTGATTTCGGGGTCTGCATCACAATTTGTCGCCATTTAAAACGGGGCACAACATCCGCCGCGCAGGCGATTGTGATCATCCTCCCAACTTGTCCGAGCTGGAATCTGAGAGTTACCGCTGTTCAGTTCTTTCTAAGGCAAAATGATCTCTTGCCAATTAGAGAGCCCCTACCATGAGCATACGACCCATAACCCTGATGCTGCTTTTGCTGCCGGCCGTGGGCGGCTCGGTAACCCTGGAACCGGTCCTGGCTGGCAACTGGGAAAACCGCACACAAGGAGATCTGGTGGGATTGCGGCTGAATCCTCCGGAAACCTGCGAAATTTACCTGGAGCGTGCGCTCCAGCAACGCTCCACCCGCACGTGCAGATATGAAGCATTCCAAGACAGGTTCCAGATATTTTTAGTGGATGCGCACGGGCTGTGCGATACCACAGCAGACTTTGAATTTATTTTGGAACCGGGTTTACCCTTGATCCGCCTGCAGACGGGCGGTGGCGAGGTTCTGCTACAGCAAGTGAAACCGGCACTGGGCATGCCGGAAACATGAGTAGCAGAGTCAATATTTGCTTGTGATCCGATCGTATTATGGACGGATTGAATGACAATGAGTGGGGATGCGGCACTTCAACGTTTTTTGCCGGCTCTTCGATCACTTTTGCGTCGATCTTCTTTAACACCACTGGGCAAAACATTCGCTGTTTTACGGCGATCTGGTTTCTGCCTTTCCTCCAATGCTTCCTCTAGCTGATTCAACAACATATCGGCTGGTAAAATTTTAGTTTTCATTTCTACTTGTTCTCTTCAATTCACCCTCGCACTCCAGTGCAGGAAACACACTTATCTCTCCGCAACAAATCGGCGAGTACCCAGGAAGTATAGATCAGCACCTTGAAAGTGCCGGTTAGATTGCATTGCTTTTTATGCCAATTTCAAATAAACGCAGCTAGCGATTTGTAGCCTTTGATAACCAACCTAGCCGTCAGGAATACTACAAATGTTCCGCTATAACTTGTGGTCTTATCGCGACCGCAACCATAATCTCGCGGCTCAATTCGATCCGTGAATCCGATGTCCAATATATTGCTCGCCATCACCTGTCTTCTACTCGGTAAACTGCTGCAGAACGTCAAACAGTTTCCGGAATCTTCTTCCCAGGCATTGAATTCCTACGTCATCTATGTGGCGCTTCCGGCGCTGATTCTGATGCAGATTTCAAAGCTCACTCTCGATGCCAGCTTATTGGCGCCAGTGCTGGTTGCTTGGTTGGTGATGGGCGCGAGTGCAGGTATCACTTGGCTGCTGGCGCAGCGCTATAAATGGACGCCACCTGTCACGGGCGCGCTGATACTGGTGATTACCCTCGGTAACACCAGCTTTATCGGCTTTCCATTGATTGAAGCCCATCTGGGTACAGACGCCCTCCCCTACGCCATCCTGTACGATCAATTGGGTACTTTTCTCGTGCTGAATACGTTCGGCATTGCCATCGCCAATCACTATTCGCCTATTGAACACGCGCAACCGGAACCCCTGTGGCGCAAGATGCTGAAATTTCCACCTTTCGGCGCGCTTCTGTGCGGATTCGCCCTTGGGCAGATGGAAATCCCCGGTATTATTAGCGCGGTTTTGGAAAAAATGGCCGCGACGCTGGTACCGGTGGTGATGGTCGCCGTGGGTTTGCAATGGCGCTTACGCATAGAGCGCACCGAGTACCGGCTTATTGTGTTTGCGCTGATATTTATCTTGATGGGAAAACCCGCGTTCGCCTGGGTATTGGTGAACCTGATGCAGCTGGATCCGCTCTTGGCGAAAACCACCGTCCTGACATCTGCCATGCCCGCCATGATTTCCACGGGTGCCCTCGCCATCATCTACCAATTGGCTCCGCGTCTGGTTTCCACCATTATTGGTTACAGCCTGATGTTGTCGTTTTTGACGGTATGGATGTGGCGTCTGGCGATTTGATTCGAACTCGTTGAGCTGCCCAGTTGAATGCGTATTTACTCATCCGGTTTGCATTGCATTCGCGATTGGAAGTCGGCGCACTTGTCTTTTGGATCCAACGAGCCGCGCGTGGAGACGGCAAATTCCGATGGCCGAATTTCGACCCCGTAACGGTCTGCGTAAATCCGTGTGAATTCTGCGCCAAAAAGCAGAATCAATCCGCTGTAAGTAACCCAAAGCATAATTAAAATTATGCTGCCTGCGGCACCATAGGTGGATGCAGGATCACTATGGCCAAAGTAAATGCCCAATCCGAATTTGGCCAATACAAATAATACGGCGGTCAGGAAAGCACCTACCCAGACATCCTGCCAACGCACTTCCGCATCCGGTAGAAATTTGAAAATCGCCGCAAACAAAACCGTGACCACGGCCATAGACACCGACAAATCCAACAAGCGAAAAACAATATTGAGCGCGCTGGAGAAATAAATGGCTACCCAGTCACCGATGTAGCTCAACATTGCGGACAAGATTAGCGATACCAACAATAGAAACCCGACCGTCAGAATTAAGCCAAAGGAGAAAAGGCGGTCCATGATGAGCTTCATAAATTTTCTTTTAGGCGCGGGTTTTACTTCCCATACGATATCCAATGTCTGTTGCAGCTGATAAAAAACACCGGTGGCACCAAAAATCAAGGTGGCGATACCCAGAATTGACGCGGCGGTAAACCCTTCCGTCTCCCAGGCTCGCGCCAGAATGGCCGAGATATCGCGAGCAGCCTCTACCCCAATTACATCCTGAATTTCCGCTGTCAATTTTTGCGTCACTGCCTCACGACCAAAAAAATAACCCGCCAGATTAACAATGATCACCAGCAATCCCGGAAGGGAAAAAATGGTGTAATAAGAGATGACAGCACTGTTACGGAACGGATCCCGTGCCCACCAGCGCACACCCGTTTCCCGTAACAGACTCATTAATGTTTTGCTTTGGTGCCAAAGATGTTTAACAGATGGTACATTCATGGTTAGCCAAAGCCTCAGCTCAGATGCACTAATTGCTAATTGCCGGTTGCTCGCTGTTCACTACTAACAGAAACTCATTACTAACTGAAAGTTGCAATAATGCCCGACCATAATAATTGCCCGATTGACCAAGCGGCCCATCCTAACAAGCCTAAAACGGCAACGGCTGCCGCTAAAATCAGTGCCGATGAAAAACTCGCCTTTCTGTATGTTCGTTGGGGAGTGTATTTATAATCCTCCAGAAGCTGGGCATTTTTTACATTCGCCTTCCAGAAAAAATCAAACAGGTCTCCAACTATCGGGATAGTTCCGATCAATGTATCGATGACAATATTGAGACCCATGCGCACCAAAACCATTTTCGGAACCCGGCGCTTATAGGCTTCTTGAAGGATGATGAGGGAGAGAAGCGCAGTGATAGCATCGCCGATACCGGGAATCAAGCCTATAATTCCGTCCAGTCCGATACGAAAACCCCCGGGCAGGGTAATAGCGCTGTCAAGCAGTCGCGCAAGAGTTGCAGTAGGTGACCTTTCTACATAGTCGCCGGAAAATTCTTCACCGTTGTATTTGCGCAAGTTCTGGCCTCCATGTGTTTTTCTTTTAAATCTGCTCGGCAACGAGTATCAAAGCAATCTTTAGACCATGCGAAATAGCCGAGATTAATTGAGACATTACTTGGATATGGGGAAATCATGTGAAATAGTTGCAACCCGATGAAAATTTTTCAGGGTTACCGCCTTCTGCAAGGCCTCATTTTTCCACTGAAATATTTGTGAACGCCTTCCGAGTGATTCTAATCCCTACTGGAAAATTGCCTTTATGATGACGATTAATTCTGTAAAACAAATTTGTCTATGGATAGTGCTGACGTCCATCATCACTGATAACGCCTACGCAACTATTGAACTGCCATGGTTACTGAGCGACGGCGCCGTTCTACAAAGAGATGAGCCGATTCCAATCTGGGGAACAGCACCGGCGGGGAGCGAGGTGACGGTGGACTTCGCCGGAGAGAAGCGAAAAGCCCGGGTCGATGCTGATGGGAACTGGAACACCGAATTTTCCCCAAAGCGTGCGGGTGGGCCATACACCATTACAGCTGCTACGGAATCCATCACCAGGACCAGTACCGATATATGGATGGGGGATGTGTGGCTCTGCTCCGGACAATCCAATATGGAGTGGCCGCTGCGCAATTCCCAAGGCGCTGAAACGGAAATTCAGACGTCATCGTTTCTTCAGGTGCGACATTTCAAAATTCCAACCAGCTGGAGCGTCACCCCTTCCGATAACCTCGCAGGTGGCCAGTGGCAGCCGGCCACCCGAGAACATCTGGGAGGATTCAGTGGTGTCGGTTGGTACTTTGCCAAACAAATTCACACCACTACCAAAATTCCCATAGGGCTGATCAACGCCACCTGGGGTGGCAGCAAGATCGAAGCCTGGATGAGTCCTTCGACGTTGGGTAAAACATCGGAAGCTACCCAGAGCGCCCTGGCCAAATTAATGGCCGATGGTGAATCAAGAGCTCGCGCCACCAAAAAATATTTGCAGCGCTGGCCGGGTTCAGTCGTAGCAAGGGTTAAGGAAGCCAAAGCCGATTGGAGCGATGCAAACCTGGACGAGGCCGATTGGTTAAGTATTCAAGTGCCAAGTCTGTGGGAAGAACAGGAATACGCGGGCATGGATGGCGTTGTGTGGTATCGGCATGTGTTTGAATTGAGTGAAGCCCAAGCTGCGGCCGGCATCACCCTGGGCTTGGGCCGCATTGATGATAAGGACATTACTTGGGTTAACGGCTATAAGGTCGGCGAAACTCAAACTTACGATCGCGTACGCACTTACACAGTGCTAGCGAAATTTTTAAAAGAAGGCAGAAATCAAATTGCTGTACGGGTTGAAGATACGGGCGGAGGCGGTGGAATTTATTCGAATGCAGATCTGGTTTATTGGAGCAGCGCTGATGGTAAGAGAAATTCCCTGGCGGGAAAATGGAAAATGAAAGCGGATCGGGTCAGCGTAGCCCCAAGCAGCAATATTCAACACATGGAAACCGCACTCTACAACAAAATGTTGCATCCGCTATTTAGGATTCCCATCAAAGGTGTGATTTGGTATCAAGGTGAATCCAACGCAAACACGGCTGTACAAGCACAACACTACCGGGAACAATTTCCCGCTTTTATAACGGACTTACGTCAAAGCTGGAATAAACCCGACTTGCCGTTCTACTGGGTACAACTGGCAAATTTTATTTCCAAGCAGGATAAAGCGGATTCCAGTCCCTGGGCTGTTTTGCGCGAATCCCAAACAGCCGCGCTCGATTTAGATAATACAGGCCAAGCGATTACCATTGATGTAGGCAATCCCTTGGATATACATCCCCTCGACAAAAAAACGGTTGGCGAACGCTTAGCCCGCATCGCACTGAATAAAACCTATAATTTCAAAAAAGTCGATTATCGCGGCCCGGTTTTTCATTCTGCCAAACTCAAACACAACCAATTGATTGTGAAATTTTCCGAGGATAAAAAGCTCGCTGCCAAAGACCAGGCAGCACTTATAGAAGGTTTCGAAATAGCGGGGAAGGATGGGCAATTTCAAAAATTGAGCGGCTCCATTAAATCCAACAAGGTTGCACTGCCCCTGAACAACATAACGCAACCCAAAACCTTGCGTTATGCCTGGACTGACAATCCAATTGAGGCTAATTTGATGGATTCCGAAGGGTTGCCGGCGGAACCTTTTAGGGTGGATTTGAGATAACGGATATGACAGAGATGGTTAAGCCGAGACTTCTACACTTAAAACCGAAGGGCTTTTAATTTTATCCAAAATCAAATCCTCCAGTTTATGTGCTAACTGATTTGAATCGAATTTTTTTTCCGCATGAACTCTTCCATTATTCCCGAGCTCTTTACGCAATTCCAAAGACTTTGCTAACTTGGACATGGCATTTTTGGTGGATAAAACCGAGGACTGTTCAACATATAGCCCGTTGTAACCATTAATTATCTGATCGGAAATCCCACCAGAGGGTGTGACTATGACTGGAAGTCCGGTTAAAGAGGCTTCCGTTATGGACACCCCAAAGCCTTCGAACCAGCCGGTGGGATAATCAAGGGAATGCTGAATAAACACATCTGATTCAAGCAGCATTCGGTGTATGCTTTTTTCATCCATGGCGCCATGAATAAAAATGGCATTTTTAGCAGGTTCACTTTCGCGAATAGACCGAAGCTTTTCCATAAGTTGTCCGATGCCAATGATATGAAGCTCGATATTAGGATTTTCCCGATACAACTCACAAAATGCCTGCAGCACGATATCAACACCCTTCCAAGGAACCAGTCGGGAGACAGTTATGAATCTGCATTTATCCGAATTGTAGTTTTGCTTAACTGTGAATAGCTGCGCAGGTGCGCCGCAGGGAATTAGATGCACATGCGCATCTGGTGCTCCAAGCGATCGCAAGATTTCGATTTGCCGGGAACCCACGGCAACGCAGGCGGCAAATTTTTTTAAGGATTGGCGAAGACTCCATCGATAATATTTATTGTTTAGCGACGAGGATATATCGTTTCCATGAAAGTGGGCAATTAAAGGTATTTTGAGTCTCTCAGCTATCGGAAGCATCCGTAAAGCCACTTGGCCATAGTGGCATAAAATAGCCTCCGGTCTATGTGATCGACAACTTTCTATAATTGTTTTCGCTTCGCTGGCGGTAGCAGATAAAAGATTTCCAGACGGAGCGCGCACAAGGCGACCCAGCCATCTGAGGCGATCGTTTTCCTGGCTATCGAAATCTTTATCAAGATCGGTAACGCTGAACGAAGGGTCTTTGCAATTATTTTTCCAGCAAATAAATTCTGATGAAAGTCTTTGAAACGCCTTGCTTTGGCGCTGCATCCATACTTCGCTCGGCAAACCGAATTCTCTACAAGCAATAAGTATGTTGTTTTTGGTGAGCACGATTGCAGTCCTATTGGTTTGTGTTGGTCGCTGCTGTCAATTTAGGCATCTATGCAACCCACCTTCGTTGCTCCCAAAATACTATTTGGAACACCCGCTTTCAGTGCGCTGACCGACGTGACACTTCCACAGCACTGATCAGCCAGTCAACGCTTCCTCGATTGCCGTTATGTCGATTTTTCCCATCTGCATCATCGCTTCAAAAGCGCGCTTGGCTACAGCGGGGTCTGGATCCGTTATCGCCGCAATGAGCGCACGCGGTGTGATTTGCCATGACAGGCCCCACTTATCCTTGCACCAACCACAGGCGCTCTCTTGGCCGCCATTACTTACAATCGCATTCCATAACCGGTCCGTCTCGGCTTGATCTTCCGTTGCAATCTGAAAGGAAAATGCCTCGTTATGCTTAAAAGCAGAACCTCCGTTAAGTCCGAGACAGGGGATGCCTACGACGGTGAATTCCACCGTTAACACGTCTCCCTCCTTGCCATCAGGATAGTCCGCAGGCGCGCGATAAACATTTCCCACGGCACTGTCCGGAAACGTCTGAGCATAAAACTTTGCGGCTTCAAGGGCAGCGCCGTCGTACCAGAGACAAATTGTGTTCTTGGGAATCATATTCGTTCTCCTTTGCAACTGTTTAGGGAAGTCGACAGCAGCTTTAATAGCTATCTCGGCGATTGTCTCTCCAATAGGAGCCTTCTCAGGATCGTTTTACGCCCATGCATTTCAACAGACCTCGTTCTAGATAGTCGGTCGAAACACTGCCGTTTAGACATCCAGATTCGCCACGTACAGTGCATTGGTCTCGATAAATTCCCTCCGCGGTTCCACGTTATCGCCCATCAGACACGTAAAAATCTGATCGGCCGCAATAGCGTCTTCTATATTCACCTTCAACATGCGCCGGGTAGAGGGATCCATGGTGGTTTCCCAGAGTTGTTCGGGGTTCATTTCGCCGAGGCCTTTGTATCGTTGGATGTTATAGCCTTTTTTCGACTCGGTCATAATCCACTCCAACGCCTCCTTAAAATTAGACACCAACTGCCTGCGTTCTCCCCTGGCAACATATGCTCCGGGCTCAAGTAAGCCTTCGAGCTTTTCCCCCAACGCTCTTAAGTTGCGGTAATCGTTGGATTCGAAAAATTCAGGGCTTATACGCACGATGGTGGGCACACCGTGGGCAGTTACTTTCAACTCCGGCAGGAAGAGATTACGTTCGGTGTCGTGATGCACGCTCACAAGGTAACGATGCGTTTTTGAGCTCTCACTCAAGGTTTTGAGACGCGCACTTAACAGCTCGTTCCACGTGGACACTTCATCGTTGTTTGTAAGCAGCTGCTTACTCATTGTTGGCGCGTAAATCAACTCTTCTAAAACTTCGCGAGGATAAACGCGGCTGAGTTTTTCAATGGTGGCCATTCCCTTACGGAATTCCAACACGAGTGATTCTAATTGGCCGCCGGCAATGGCAGGCGCGTTCTCGTTAACATGGAGAGCGCAAGACTCCAAAGCGGCATTCGTCAGAAATTGGGTGAGCGCCTCATCATCCTTCAGGTACTGCTCCTGTTTTCCTTTGCTGATTTTGTACAGCGGCGGCTGCGCGATGAAGACATGGCCGCGCTCGACGAGCTCACGCATTTGACGAAAGAAAAAGGTGAGCAGCAGCGTACGTATATGGGAGCCGTCCACGTCCGCATCGGTCATGATAATGATGCTGTGATAACGCAACTTATCTGGATTGAACTCCGTATTGCCAATGCCGCAACCCAATGCGGTAATCAAAGTGCCCACTTCAGCAGACGCGAGCATTTTATCGAACCTGGCTTTTTCCACGTTCAGAATTTTACCTTTAAGAGGCAATATGGCCTGTGTACGGCGATCACGACCCTGTTTTGCAGATCCACCGGCGGAATCACCCTCCACCAGATATATTTCAGAAAGTGAAGGGTCTTTTTCCTGGCAGTCTGCGAGCTTGCCCGGCAGGCCCGCGATATCCAAAGCCCCTTTGCGCCGTGTCATTTCTCTCGCCTTACGCGCCGCTTCACGGGCACGCGCTGCATCGATCATTTTACTTACGATGGATTTGGCATCTTGCGGGTTTTCGAGAAGATAGTCGTTAAATGCCGCGCCCATCTCCTGCTCCACGGCCGTTTTCACTTCCGAAGACACTAGTTTTTCTTTGGTTTGCGAAGAAAACTTTGGATCTGGAACCTTTACCGAAATGATGGCCGTAAGTCCTTCACGTGCATCATCTCCAGTCGTGGCGATTTTTTCTTTCTTTCCCAGACCTTCGGCTTCTATGTAGTTATTGAGCGTGCGAGTCAAGGCGCCGCGAAAACCCGCCAAGTGGGTTCCTCCGTCGCGCTGAGGAATGTTATTGGTGTAACACAGGATATTTTCCTGGAAGCCGTCATTCCATTGCATAGCAACTTCAACACCTACCCCGCCCTCTTGGCGCACGGTTGCAAAGTGCATGGTTTTGTTCAGAGTTGTCTTGTTGACATTGAGGTATTCAACAAAGGCCTTGAGTCCACCTTCATATTGAAAGGTTTCCTTTTTCCCGCTTCGTTCATCATTCAAAAGTATGCGAACTCCGGAATTTAGGAACGACAATTCCCGCAACCGTTTAGCCAAAATGTCGAAATGGAATTCAATATTGTTGAATGTCTCAGCGGAGGGTTTGAAGTGAACTTCGGTACCCTGGCCTTCCGTAACGCCAATTACGGACAGAGGCGCTTCAGGCACGCCATGATGATAAATCTGTTCGAACACTTGGCCTTTACGGCGGATGGTTAGGCGCAGGGTTTCTGATAATGCATTCACCACAGAGACGCCTACGCCATGCAAACCACCGGACACTTTATAAGTGTTGTCATCGAATTTACCGCCGGCGTGCAACACCGTCATGATGACTTCAGCAGCAGATACCCCTTCCTCGTGCATTTCTGTTGGTATTCCGCGGCCGTTATCCACAACTGTGATCGATTCGTCTGGATGAATGGTTACCCGTATTTCGGTGCAATAGCCAGCGAGGGATTCGTCGATGGAGTTGTCCACTACTTCAAACACCATGTGATGCAGACCCGTGCCATCGTCGGTATCGCCTATGTACATACCTGGGCGTTTACGCACAGCGTCCAGTCCCTTGAGGACTTTGATGCTCGACGAGTCGTAATCTTTATGATCTGTCATGTGGATGCTCCAATGGCTTGTTGTTCAGTTATCTGGCCCTGTTTCACGTGAAACAGTTTGTAGTCTTTGTGAGGCCAGTTGGACAGCGTCGTTCGCAAATCAACGCTGGTGATAAAAATTTGAAGGTTGGGTGTGGCAGACAGCCACTTACAAAGCAGTTGCAGGCTATTCTGGTCTAGCTCAGATGGCAGATCATCGATAAGCAAAATGCAATTACGAGGATTGAAACGCCGGAATACACGGATCTGGGCAACATAAAGTGCCGCTATCATTGTCTTTAGCTGCCCCCTGGAAAAAACCTCGGCAACCGGTTTGCGATTGAAGACAAACTTTATATCAGCCCGATGTGGGCCAACGCCGGTGTAACCAAAACCTACATCCCTTTGAACTTCACCTTCCAGTTGTTGCAATAAGGGCTGAGTCCTATCCCAACCGGCGTCAAAAGTCACTGTTAGATCGCCATCCAACGTAAACCGACACTCTTGCAACAATACGTTCGCTTCCTCCATCAGGTACTCCAAAGCTTCACGACGCAAGTGATCTATCCGCTCACCCGAGGTGGCGAGCGGTAAATTCCAACCTGCCAGATCGAGGGCTTGCATTCTATCAGAGCGTAAAAGGCTATTACGCTGCTGCAAACACCTACGGTATTCAGCCCACCAACGCCGAAAGTCCGGTTTCACGTGAAACACCAACCAATCGAGAAAATGTCTTCTTTCCCCCGGACCTCCTTCTAACAACTTGAAGGAATGGCTATCAATCAACTGACAAGGCAAAAGGGAAGCAAGGTCCGCAGCACTGACGATGGGCGTGCTATCGATCTTAAAAGTACTAGTGCCATCTCGCTTACGTACTGCGCCGAGCCTCTGTTGAGCTCCTTCCTGAACGAATTCACAGAACAAATGCAATTCATGTTGGTCATGCGCAATCAAATTGCGGAACTTTCGCGTTCGAAAAGACCGACCCAGAGAAAGCGTACTAATGGCCTCTAACAAGGACGTCTTACCGGATCCGTTATCGCCATAAATAAAACTGACCCGATCAAACGTCAGGTCAGCATTCTTTAGATTACGGAAATTGCCCACCGTTAAACGGGTTATAGGCATGAAGGATATGTTCGAAAGTCTTAAAGCCGCATGGGCATGACAACGTAGAGAGAATCGCTATTTTCCGGTTCCTCTACCAATGCACTGCTGTTGGAGTCGGCAAGGGTTATTCGGAGAGTGTCCGAGTTAATAACATTCGCCACATCTTGCAAATAACTTACATTGAAACCGACCTCCAGAGGAGCACCCTCATATTCCACGGCTACCTGCTCTTCCGCCTCTTCCTGCTCCGGGTTATTGGCGGTAATAGTGACCAATCCAGAAGTTAAAACAAAACGCACTCCACGGTATTTCTCATTAGAAAGAATGGAAGTTCGGGCAAAGGCTTGTCTGAGCGCCTCACGGTTGCCGAGCATTATCTTGTCGCCATTCCGCGGTAGAACACGTTCGTAGTCAGGGAATTTTCCGTCCACAAGTTTTGAAGTGAAAATGAATGCGTCCGTGATGGCGCGAATATGGTTATTACCGACAATCACTTCCACAGACTTATCGGGATCGGAGAGCAGGCGAGCAAGTTCCATGACGCCTTTGCGCGGCAATATGGCCTGTTTCACCGCGCCGGATAGCGCAATATTCACGGGCCTCGTACACATGGCTAAACGATGGCCATCGGTCGCTACCACTCGCAATCGATCTTCATGAAGCTCCCACAACATGCCGTTAAGGTAATAGCGAACATCCTGCTGAGCCATCGCAAATCCGGTGCGTTCAATAAGGCGTTTGATTTCACCCTGCTCGCAATGGAAGCTGATGTCCTTATCGCCAAGCTCTATGGCAGGAAATTCGCTGGCGGGTAAAGTTGAAAGCGTAAACCGGCTACGACCACTCTTAACCGTAACTTTCTGATCCTGATAAACAAAATCGATTTGAGAGCCATCCGGAAGAGAGCGGCAGATATCCAGAAATTTCTTCGCGGGTACAGTGATCTCTCCGCTGGAGCCCGGTTCCTCCAGATGCACTCGACCAATAATCTCAACTTCGAGATCTGTGCCGGTCAGTGACAACTCCTTACCCTCCAAAACCACCAGCACATTACCCAAGGCGGGCATTGTCTGACGCTTTTCCACAACCCCCGCCACCAACTGCAGAGGTCTCAAGAGCGCTTCACGGGATACTGAAAATTTCATGTGATATCTCGGTTTCGATTGAAAACGATTGACCCCTGGGAAGGGTCAGGTTGTGAGTGTACGCAACAGGTTTTTGACGTCCTCGCGTATATCTGCGTCGGAATCTAACAATTCTTTGATCTTTCGACAGGCATGCAGCACGGTCGTATGATCGCGCCCACCGAAAGCATCGCCTATTTCCGGCAAGCTATGATTGGTGAGTTCCTTCGCCAAATACATCGCCACTTGGCGGGGACGGGCCACAGAACGGCTTCGACGCTTGGAATGCAGATCCGAAATTTTGATCTTGTAATATTCGGCTACTACACGCTGAATGTTATCAACGCTAACCAGACGATCCTGTAGTGCTAACAAATCTTTCAGTGCCTCACGCACCAAGTCGATCGAAATGGGTCGACCCGTGAAGTGTGCATTGGCAATTACACGCTTGAGGGCGCCCTCCAGTTCACGCACATTGGACCGAATACGTTGCGCGATAAAGAACGCCGCATCGTTTGGCAGGTCCATGGCCGCCTGCTGAGCCTTCTTCATTAATATGGCTACTCTTGTCTCCAACTCCGGCGGCTCTATGGCCACCGTGAGACCCCAGCCAAAACGTGACTTTAAACGCTCCTCCAGCCCGTTTATTTCCTTGGGATATCGATCACAGGTCAGAATGATCTGCTGTCCACCTTCAAGCAAGGCATTGAAAGTATGAAAAAACTCCTCCTGGGAACGCTCCTTACCAGCAAAAAACTGAATATCATCAATCAGAAGTGCATCTACGGAACGATAGTAACGTTTGAAATCATTGATAGCATTCAACTGAAGAGCTTTTACCATGTCCGCCACAAAACGCTCGGAGTGCAGGTAAACCACCTTCGCATTGGGGCGACGGTTGATCAATGCATTCCCTACTGCATGCATCAAATGCGTTTTACCTAAACCCACACCCCCGTAGATAAACAAGGGGTTGTATGACCCGCCTGGATTTTCGGCAACCTGGGTAGCGGCCGCGAGGCCCAATTGGTTGGACTTTCCCTCTACAAAATTGGCAAAGGTGAAGCTGGTGTTTAAATAGTTGCGATGAGTGAGGCCACCTTCAACATCCTCGCGAGCCAACCGTCGAATTCCAGAACTCGCGCCTTCTGACTCACGCTCACCAAACACATCTTGCTCGGCGGTAGGAATGTCCCCAGCCATGTCCCGGAGGAAGCCGTTCTCAGGCGAATTAAATATTCGTTCAGTACTCTCGCCTCGAGGTACGGGCCGGGTATTCTCGGGAAACTGACGATAGCTATTCGACTGCTGAGCCACCGCCTTTACGTGACCCGGATCCCGGTTGGTAATCGGATCGGCTATCTCATTATTGGGTGCACCCAGAAAGGCGGCTTCCTGTCTGGGAATTACGCCCAACTCCACAGAACCCTGACCCGCTTCCGCGACTATTTCGCGTATGCGCTGTAGAAACTTATCATTCACCCAATCCAATACAAACCGATTGGGTGCAAACAGGCGAAGGCTACCAGCCTCAGTGTCTGCCCTGAGAGGCCTTATCCAGGTATTAAATTGTTGGGCGGGAAGCTCCCCCTGCAAACGCAGAAGACACCTTTCCCAAAGCGAATCAGACAATGGATACTCCAATCTCTATATGGATTCGAAACCTGCTTGAGGATGGGGTCGCTTCTCCTCTCGCCACGCAAATTGCGGATAAAAACCTCATTTTTCTACGTAGCTTTACACGCCACTCTTGAGAAAACGGCGAGGGCCATTCTAGCGACTATCAAACAAGTTATCCACAGCGTATTTAAAAAATGAAAAATCTATTTCCTCGGAAAAGCCCTGGAGAAAATATCCAAAAATCCGAAATTCAAGCAGGGAGAAGCAGTTACAGCTATGCCCTGTAGGCCGCTACCGAAGCCGAACATCCTGTGGATAAGTATGTTAATAAGCAGAATAGAAGCTGTATAAATTCTGGGGATCATTTTTCCCCGAGTATGTCTTTCCGTGGGCGGGCAACACTGGGCGTTGCTTTGCTGGATATTTTTCTATATCATCGCGCGTCCAAAAATCGACCTGGGCTGCCAGGGCTTTTTATAAAACGAATTCTCAAGACTCTCAGGTAGTGACGCCATGAAAAGAACATTCCAACCCAGCATTTTGAAACGTAAGCGTACCCATGGTTTCCGTGCTCGCATGGCTACAAAAAACGGGCGTCAAATCCTTGCTCGCCGCCGCGCCAAAGGCCGCAAAAAACTGTCTGCTTAAAATCTGCTTGCCGAGGGGTCAGCTTTGACCACATTTATCCCGGGTCCGCTGAATACCAGTCCAGCGCCGGATACCTCGGCAGAATCCAAAAAAGGTTTCAACTATCCCCGTCAGCGACGCCTGCTGGTTCCTGCAGAATTTGCAGCGGTTTTTGCAGAGGCGCCACTGCGTGCCACTCACCCTAATTTTTTAATACTTGCTCGCCCGAACACATTGGGTTATCCGAGATTGGGATTAGTGGTAGCAAAAAAGCATGTGCGCAGAGCCAACAAGCGCAATCGAATCAAGCGGATTGCCAGGGAAACCTTCCGCAAAGAGCAACACAAATTCGCAGCGATAGATGCTATAGTGCTGGCCCGGCACGGGGCAGAGATTGTTCCAACACAGCAGCTTACTTCTATATTCATTGGTCTATGGAAACGCATCAGCAAACGTGCGATTGCACCCGCTCCATAAACCACTACAGTGCCAAGCTGTTGATCCTACCAATCCGGGTTTATCAATATCTGTTAAGTCCATGGTTAGGCCATCACTGCCGATTCCAACCCACCTGCTCCCACTACGCTGTAGACGCTCTCAGCACACATGGCGCCCTCAAGGGCATGTGGTTGATGTTGCGGCGTTTGAGCAAATGCCATCCATGGCACCACGGGGGTTTTGACCCTGTGCCTAAAAATCCCAGAAATCAACAAAATACGGTTGCTAAATAAATGAAAATGGATTGGTTACGCACATCCTTGATTGCCGGTATAGCCCTGCTTTCCTTTCTTCTGATTATTCGTTGGAATGAGTTTCAGGAGCGCAACCAACCAACTGCGCCACAAATCGCCATTTCTCAAGCTCAAACCCAAACGGGTACAACAGATATTCCTCAGGTGACGGACATTCCGCAAGTGAATGTCGCGGATTCACAAAATGCCAGCGATGAAATATCACCACCGGTAGAAAACGTTTCTAACAAACTGATCAGTGTAACGACCGACGTGCTGCAAGTATTGATTGATCCGCGTGGAGGCGATTTTGTCGAGGTGGCCCTTCCCAGCTATTTCGCTAAGATCAATCAACCGGAACAGCCGTTTCCGCTGCTTACCCAAAACGCCCAACATACTTACATTGCACGCAGCGGCTTGGTCGGACCCAACGGCACAGACACCAATGAAACACGTCCGCTTTTTAACGTCTCACAACAAACTTTTAAGCTGGATGAAGGAAAAGACCAAATTCAGGTCGACCTCGTTTATCAGCAAACTCCAGAAATTACCATAACCAAGCGTTTTGCTTTCACTCGCGGCAGCCACTTAATCGATGTCCGTTACATAGTGGCAAATAACAGCGAACAAAACTGGCAGGGAGTTCTCTACGGCCAGATCAAACGCGACTCCTACGATCCTAATCCAGGCTCGGCTTTTGCCATGAAACCTTTCGTTGGTGCTGCCACCAGCACCAACGACACTAATTATTTAAAACTTAAGTTCAATGACATAGCCGATGAAACCTTGACCCATAAAAAAGAAGGCGGCTGGGTGGCCATGGTGCAGCACTACTT
>Ga0164241_10002461_pt1 | contig 20087 bp, 16 predicted proteins | sample OricomyardsoilBY_FD_108780 | JGI IMG/M metagenome (GOLD analysis project Ga0164241, IMG submission 108780) | Backyard soil microbial communities from Emeryville, California, USA - Original compost - Back yard soil (BY) | ecosystem: Environmental > Terrestrial > Soil > Unclassified | place: USA... | reverse complement strand
GGCGTCTCCGACGCGGCGGCCCAGCTGCACCACGACGCCGAAGTGATCGATCTCCACGTCGACTCGTTCATCTGGCGACGCATGTACGGCTACGACTTTCGCCGACGCCATACCGCCTTCACCCGCGGCGTGATGATGAGCCAATTCGATCTACCGCGCGCGCGTGAAGGCGGGGTGAAGGGGGCGACCTTCGTGATCACGACCAACCCCCTCGACGACGCGCGCGATCGGGAAGCGACCCTGTTCGAGAACCTGGGCGAGCTCACGGCGCTGCTCGAATCACCGGAGGCGGGTGCGCGAGTCGTGCGCAGCGCGGCCGAATACCACGCCGCCCGCGCCGCTGGCCTGCACGCCGCCTTCATCGGCGTGCAGGGCGGCAACGCCCTCGCCCACTCGCTCGACGCCATCGATCGCTTGTCACCGGGCCTGATCTTGCGGGTGACCCTGCTCCACTTGACCAGCTCGCGCCTGGGCGTCACCAGCTCCCCGCTCGGCGGCACCGCGGGCCTGACTCGCTACGGAAAAGACTACGTGCGGCGGCTGAACGCCCACAAAATTCTGGTCGATCTGGCCCACATCTCGCCCGCCGGCTTCTGGGACGCCGCGCGCGCCCACGAGCGCGCGGCGCCGTTCGTGGTCACGCACACCGGCGTCGCGGGGGTGTTCCGGCACTGGCGCAACCTAGACGACGCGCAGCTCCGCGCCGTCGCCGACAGCGGCGGCACGATCGGCATCATGTACCACTCCGAGTACCTTGGCGATCCGATGTTTCGCGGACGGCTCGAGACGATCGTGCGTCACATCGAGCACACGATCGACGTCGCGGGTGAAGACCACGTCTCGCTCGGAAGCGACTGGGACGGCTCGATCGTCACGCCGCGCGACATGCCGACCTGCCTCGAGCTGCCGCGCCTGACCCAAGCGATGCTCGACCGTCAATGGAGCGAGAGCCGCATCCGCAAGGTGCTCGGCCTCAATTTCTTGCGCGTCGTCGAGAGCGTGCGCGGCTAACACGGCTGGCTCCCCAAGCCGCGCGTTTGCACCGAGCGACGACACGGGAGCCTGCTGCGAACGGGGCTGCGGCGCGGCAGCCCCCGATCCTCCACGCAGGCGAGTCGTCACACGGCTTCGGCGGCGGTCTCGGTCTCGATCTCGGTCTCCTCGGCGTCGAAGTCGTCGTCGGCGTCGAACTCGTCTTCGTCTTCGTCTTCGACGGGGGCGGCCTTGGCTTCGAGCTTCGGCTTGGTCTTGCCTTTGCCGGCCAGCTCGTCTTTCGACAGGGTGGGCAGACGGCGCTTGCCGACCGGTCCCTCTTCGACGTAGTCGCGCAGCGCGTACATGTCGTTCAGCGCTTCGAGCTTGGCGAGCGCCTTGACCTCGACCTGACGGATGCGTTCACGGGTCAGATTCATGATGGCTCCCACGTCTTCGAGCGTCGTGCCGCCGCGATCGGCGACGTCGAGCGCGCAAGACTCGCCGAGGTCCCACACCTCGAGGTCCGGAAAGTTGAGCTTGATCGCGCCCGTGCGCGGCGACACGTCGATGAACAGATGGTGCTTGCACGACACGAACGGGCACGGCCGCGGACCCTCGGCGCACTCGGCGCGCGTGCGCGGCTTCCAGTAGTCGGTCTCGGGGAACAACAGGCGACCGATTTCGAGCTCGCGCTTGGTCATGCGCTTGACGCTGATCGTGCGCGCGCGCACGTCACGCTTGCGGCGAGAGCGGCGCTGCTCGCGCGTGATCTCCGGCTCCAGGTCGAGGGCCAACGCGCCGTCGACGTAGGTCGCCGCTTCCGACGTGGTTTCCGCTTCGATTCCGCCTTCCAGCTCGTTTTCGTTCATGACGCTTCTCCGCTTCGTTCCCTAAAAAGACGCACTCGTCCCGCTCGACCTCGACCCGGTCGCTCCGCGCGCGTGTCGCTCCACTCAGGCTCAGCCGGCCGAGGCGGAAGAGACGCTCTCCAACCTAGATCGCGACGTGAGCCTGGTTTCGATGGCCTCGAGGCGGGCCATCAGCTCTTTGCTCAGGCTGCGTGCATCGCCCACGTCGCGCTGCACGGCCGTCGCCACACGCTCGGTCTTGCGTTCCTTCAGCACTGCGTCCAGCTTCTTGAAGATTCGCGCGAGCATCGACTCCAGTTGCTCGACCTCGCTACGAATGAACAAGAACTCACGCTGGATTTGCTCGATGGTATAGCTCTGGGCCATCATCTGCTTGATACGCAGAATTTGGCGGACCACGCCGACCGGATAGATGCCTTGTGAGCCCTGGTGCTTGCCCTTGCGACCGACCCGCACGCTGCGCGGTAGCAAGCCCAGTTGAACGTATTTGCGCAGCGTGGCCTCGCTCAGCTGCACGTCGTGCCGAGCGAAGACGTCCAGAATCTCGGCCGAGGACAACCCCGCCCCATGGGCTTTTTCGAGCTGGGCGAGGGTTTCGGTGTCGATCATGGAAAGGCACGCCCAACGGCTTCGGCAGCGAAGCGGCCAGGCTCCCTTGACGAACGGGAATATATTCTACTGAGTGGATCCACCAAAGGACTTACTGCACGAAAATTTGCGCAGATCTTCGAGAAGCTCCATGGACGCTGCGCGAGCCTCCTGGGCGGACATTGTTTGGCATATCTAAGGGGTCGTCCATGGAGCCAATACACCGTCCATGCCCACATGGAACGACACGGAAAAATGGCTGCCGCGTCAGCGCGCCGCGTCGCCGAAATGTCCCGCCGGCCAGGACCCGCGCCGATCCCACTTAGCGCGACGTTTGTACCGCGCGCGTGAGCTTTGCTAACCGCGCGCGGGCGCCGCCAGGCCCGCCGAACGGCTGACGAGTTTCGTTGCGACGACCGCTCACATATTGAAGTAGGCTCCCGCCTCGCCCATGGCCGAGCGCCCCGCCCAGCCGCCGATCGTTGACGTGGGCATGACACGCGACGTGACCGCGAGCGGAGTGCGGCTGCGCGTCGTGGAGCGCGGCAGCGGTCCGAAGCTCGTGCTGCTCCACAGCCTGTTCATGGATCACTCGACGTGGAACGCGGTGGCGGCCGAGCTCAGCGGCGACTACTGCGTGATCGCGCCCGACCTGCCCGGCTACGGCGAGAGTGAGAAGCCGGCCGCGTCGCGCTTCGCGTACGACATCGCGGCGTTCACGAGCGCCGTCGCCGATCTGTACGCGGCGCTCTCGCTCGGGCGCGCGACGGTCGTAGGGCACGGCCTCGGCGGCGCGGTGGCGCTCACGCTCGCGGCGCGGCACCCGGAGCTCGTCTCGGAGCTAATCGTGATCGACGCGCTGGCGGAGGTCGCCGCGCCGTGGCTGTACGGGCGCCTCGCCCACGTGCCGCTGGCGGGTAGCCTGGTGTTCAAGCAGCTGCTCGGGCGCGGCCTGTTCGGCGCCTACTTTCGTGAGCTCTTTTTGAGCAACCCCGCCGCCATCACCAACGAAAGACTGGACGCTTATTACGAGGCGTTCAATACCCCCGCCGCGCGCGGGAGCGTGCTGGCGACGCTACGCGCGACGGTGGACACGCGCCCGGTCGCGGCCCAGACCAGCCGCATTCAGAAGCCGACGCTGGTGCTGTGGGGACATCGCGACCGGCTCTTACCGCCGAGCGTGGGGCAGCGACTCGCGCGCGAGATCCGTGGAGCGCGCTTCGAGCTGCTCGACGCCGGGCACGCACCGCAAGAAGAGCGCGCCCGCGAAGTATCCGAGGCCATCCGCCGCTTCTTGCGCGAAGCTCGGACCTGATCGCGCTTAATGAAGCCGCCACAATGTGGGCCGCGCCGCCGAGGCCGCTTAAATTGCTCGACGTGATGACGAACCTTCCGCCCTTGCCGGTGCTGCTCTTGGCCTGCTGCGCGGGCTGCGCGAGCGTGACCCCGCTCCCGGTTCGGGCGCTGAGCACGGAAGCACCCGCCACGCCGCGGGCGGAGCCGGACGTCTCCACCGCGAAGCGGGGCGTCCCGCGCATCGGCGCGCCGGGCGGCAGCGGCGCCGGCGCGCGTTCGGTGACGCTCCCTCAGTCGGGAAAAGAGACCGTCGGCGGCTTGCCGGCGGGCAGCGGCAACAGCGGGCGCCGCGGCTGAGCCGTCGGCGTCGGTCGCTCGCCGGGCTCGCTTCCGCTCTTCGGTCGCGTCGCGCTGCCTGGCTCCGCCGGGCGCGCTCCCGGCGCCGGCTTCTCGGCGCCTGACTTCGGCGCCGCCGCGGCGCTGTCAGTCTCGGGTGCAGGCGGCGTCGAAACCTCCGGCGGGGGCGTCATCTCCTCCGCTGGTGGCAGGATCACGGCGGGCGGCGCGGGCGGCTCCACTGCTGCCGGCGGCGCCATCGGCTCGCTCGGCGCGGGGGGATTGTCCTTCGGGGGTTCGGGTTGGCTGCGTCCGCGCGCCAGCACCGCGAAGATCAGCACCCCAAGCACGCTGCCGACGACCAGGCCAACCACCTGCATCATCTTGTTGCGGCGGCGCTCTTGCTCCGGTGTGCGGCGCACGACACGAGGCCGGTCGGCATCGAGCTCGTCGTCGGGCTCGTGATGCAGCGCCGCGCCGTGACCGCCCTCGTACAAACCCTGCTCGCCCGCGTCGAAGAAGTCGTCGTGCAGCGGCTCGTGAGCGCGCGGCGCGTTCTCGACCGGCGACGGGCTGATGGAAGGCGAGGCCGCATGCGGCGCAGGCTCGCGGTCGGTCGCGGCGAGCACCTCCGGCGGCAGGCCGCTGCCGAGGCTGAGTGTGTGTCCGAGCGACGCGTCGCGCTCGCCGCGCTCGACCGGGGCTCGCGCCGTCGGCTCGCTCGCCTCGAGCGGGCTAGGCTCGGCTTCTTCGGTCGATCGCGCCGCGGCGCTGACGGGAGCCGCCACCTCGTCTTCACGGCGCGCCGGAAACGGGATGACGTTACCTTCTTGACTGCGCGAGTCTTCGGCCGAGCTAGCGGCGGCTCGGGGCTCGGCCGCCACCGACGGCTCCACTGGCGCCGCGAGCTCCGCGCTCGTGGCGGCCGGAATCGTGGTCGAGGCGGGCGTGCTCGGCGGCACCGGGGCTGGCGCCGGCGCGCTGACCCGCGCGGCGGGCACAGCCGGACCGAGACCTGAATGGGTCCGTTGCCCGTGCTGAGCATCGAAAGCGGTGGCAGGCGTGGCAGGAGCGGCTTCATGCACGCTCGGCAGCACGACCCGGGGGCGCCCGCGCTCGGCGCTCAGCTGTTCGTGGGCGAGAATTTCTTGGTCGAGCCTGTCACTCGGGCTGAGCCCGGGCAAGGTCTCGGGCGGCACCGACGGCTCCCCCGGCAGCGCCAGCGGCGGCGCGGAAGGGCGCCACGAGGGCGCGGCCGGCTCGGCCGGCAGGCGCGGCTCGCTCGAATATTCGGGCACCACGTCGTCGTCGGTGATCGGCACCGACCAGCGCTCGGGGCGACCGCTGACTTGAGGCGGCTCTTCGCTCGGCACGACGTCGTCATCGGGCGTGTTGGTCGAGATGATGAGCAAGCCCTCGAAGAACAGCTTGGTGATCGTCGACAGCGTCGACAGATCTTCGAACGGCGAGTCGTCGATGACGTCGAGCAAGGCGCGCTTGCCGTCGAACAACCGCAAGATGCCGTTCAGGTCGTCGGGGATCTCGTTCAATCGTTCGACGAGCTGCTCGTGGTCGACCTCGAAAATGGTGGCGAGCGGCGGCAGTTGCTCGAGCAGGCGCCCCCACTCGTCGACGCGGCGCATGCCCTCCATCAGCAAGCCCTGCGTCGACGTCGGGATGATGTCTTCGCGATCGATCGGCTGGAAGTCGACCTCGAACGTGCCCGTGGTCCAGATCAGCGCGCGGTAGACCGCTTCTTCGCCGCGCAGACGGCCAAGCTCGGCGTCGACCACCTTGCCGTCACGGAAGTAGATGCGCGCCTCGCGGCGGCCGTTGCCGATCTTGCCGACGCCGGTCTTGCGGCTAATCTCGAACGTTTGCAAGAGATCGACCACGCCCATGTCTTCGAGCGAGCCGCTGAGACGCGTGCGGCGGCTCATCGGCATGGCGGTCGCCATTTTTTCTTGCGTACGGCGCGCCAGCAGCAGATTGACGCGCGCGATCAGCTCGCGAACGAAGATCGGCTTGGTCAGGTAGTCTTCGACGCCCAGCTCCAGCCCTCGAATCTTGTCCTCGATCGACTTCTGGCTCGTCAGGAACACGACCGGGATGTGCGCGTGCTCGGGCTTGTCCTTCATGCGGCGGACGAGCTCGTAGCCGTCGAGCCGCGGCAGCCGGGTGTCGCTCAAGATCAAATCGGGCGCGGAGAAGTCGATCTTGGCGAGCGCGTCGGCACCGTCGCTCGCCGTCGTCACGCTGTACCCCGACTTCTTCAGGCTAACTTCCAAGACCCGCACGCTGCGCGGGTCGGCATCAACCAGAAGGAGCTGTTTCTTTGCCACTCGATTCCACTTGCCCGTCGTCCCCCGTTGGACGACCGAGCAAGCGTTGAAGGCTTTCAACCTGCTGTCAAGCCAGCCGGCTCGTTTGCGATTGGCTCAGCGCGCCCAAGGATCCACGATCTCACCTGACCCCAACCGGCGCCTCGCCGTTGAGGCGGCGACTTTCGGCGCTGGCAGCAGCTTGGGAGCCGCGGTCGGCTTGCGGGCGGGTGCCGGCAGCGCTGATGAAGCGGGCGGATTCGTCACGAGCACGCTCGGATCTGCCGCCGGCTCGCGCGCGGGCGCCGGCCGACGAGTCGCGGCCGCCTCCGGCAGGGCCGCTCGAGCCGGCGCGGGCGGCCGCGCGCGCCCATCTCCGAACGCCACCGCGACGGCGCCGAGGGCGACGATCGCCACCACCGAGAGCCCCAGCGCGAGGGCTCGCCAGTGCTGGAAGTCGTCGCCGGGGCGGCGGTCGCGCCGTTCGACGAGGGCCGCGACGACCGACTCCGCTGCCGGCCCCAAGCTCGGCCGCGGGCTCGGTAAACAAGCGTCGAGCTCGTCGAGCAGCGCCGCCAAGCTGGCGTAGCGCTGCTCGGGTCGCTTGGCCAGCGCGCGCAGGATCACGCTCTCGAGCGGAGCGAGCGACCTCAGCTCCGGGCGTAGCGTGGTCGGCGGCGGCGGCACCGCGTGCAGGTGTTTCTCGAGAACGCCCAGGTAGGTGTCGGCTTCGAACGGCACGCGGCCGGCGAACATCTCGTACATGACCACGCCGAGCGCGTAGATATCGGCGCGGTGGTCGACCGCCGCACCCGCGGCCTGCTCGGGGCTCATGTAGTGCGGCGTACCGAACACCATCCCCGCGCGCGTGGGGCCGCTCGCGCCGATCGTCTTCGCCAAACCGAAGTCGACGATCTTGACCCGATCGCCGTCGCCGTCGCCGCGCCCGACGTGGATGTTGTCGGGCTTCAAGTCACGGTGAACGATGCCGGCGTCGTGCGCCGCCTTCAAGGCTTGCCCGAGCTGGCGAACGATGGTGAGGCCGCGCGCCGCCGGCAATTGCCCGACGCTGCGCAGCAGCTCCGCGAGCGACCGCCCCGTGAGCCGCTCCATCACGAAGTAAACCTGCCCCGTCTCGAGGCGGCCGAAATCCGTGATCTCGACCAGGCCCGGGTGAGAGACGGCGGCCGCCGTGCGCGCTTCGCGAATGAATCGCTCCGCCGTCTCGGGCTCGGGGGCCAGGTCGCGGCGCAGCGCCTTGAGCGCGAAATGCTTACCGAGCGCGCGGTGCCGCACCTCGTAAACGACGCCCATGCCGCCCTCGCCGATCACCGACAGCACCTCGTAGCGGCCATCGACCACGGTGCCGAGCAGCGTGTCGCGCCGCGGATCGGGGCCGGGCGCGGCGACCAGCGCGACCCCGTCGAACGGGCAGTAGCGCCCGTCGTGAGCGAAGCGCGCACCGCAGCTCGGACACGCCGTCGCCGCCCCCGCAACCACCGGCTGCGTCTCGTGACGAAGCGAGCGGCCGAACTGCGGAGCCGTCTCGTCGTTCACGACATCTTGGCGCCGCACTCGTTGCAGAACCGCGCTTGCGGCTGGTTTTGAGCGTTGCAGCTCGGACAGCGCGACGCGGGCGCGGCCGCCGCTGGAGGCGGCGGCGCGTAGCCGCCGGGAGCCGGCGGTGGCCCGTAGCCGGGCGGCGGCGGCCCGTAGCCGGAAGGGGGCGGAGCGCCGTAGCCGGGCGGCGGCACTGCGTAACCGGGCGGTGGCGCGGCGGGGCCGTAACCGGGCGGGGCCGCGTAGCCCGGCGCTGGGTATCCGGGCGGTGGATAGCCGGGCGGTGGGTAGCCGTAGCCGGGCGGGGTCGCGGCGCGCTGGCCGTAACCGAGACCGGCGCCGAGGGCCATGCCCTGGGCCATCGCTGCCGCGGACGCGCCGTCGCCGCCTTGAGCGAGGCCTTGTCCGAGCCCCATCGTCGCCTCGGCCGCCGCGAACTGTCCGTAGCGCTGCATGTCGAGCTGGTTCACGTAGCGCGCGCGCTGCTGAAACTCTTGATCGAGCTGAAACTGGCGCGCCTGCGCCTCGGCTTGCGCCTTGGCGACGCCGCGCTGGGCGGCCAGGGCTTCGACCTTGGCCTGCGCGATGATGTCTTGCTTCTCGTCGAGCCGGCGCTGGTCGTCTTCGCTGACGTTGATGTTCAGCTTGCCGATCTCCAGCACCTGCACGCCGCAATTGGCCAGATCTGGGCAGTTTTGCACGATGCGCCGGCCCACCTCGGGGCCCATCTGGCCCAGATCGAGCAGCGTGTACTCGCGGCTCTTGATGAGCTCACCGACGGTCGTCTTGAGGCCCATGAACAGCAGGTCTTTGACCCAGCGCATGGCTTGCTCGGGATCGCCGCCCTGCCCCACGAAGCCAACCAGGAACTTGTACGGATCGACGACGCGAAACGAGTAGGTGCCGTTGGCGCGGAGCGTGACCCGCAGCTCGAGATCGGGATCGCGCATCGAGCCGATCTGATCGCCGAACGTCTCGTTGTACATCGGCTTCATCGTGACGAAGTACAGCTCGCTGATGAAGGCGTTGCCGCCCGTGAACTGGTCGACGAGCGAGCCGAGGAAAGGAATGTTCTGGGTGGTCAGCGTGTACGGCTCGCGCTGTGGGCCCAGCGTGCCGACGAAGAAGCCGTTCTTGAAGAACAGCACGACCTCGTCCGAATCGACGGTGAGCTGGCTCCAGAAGGGGAAGTTCTGGTCGGGGTGCTTGTAGAGAACCTTGTTCTTTTGCGCGTCGGCACGCGCAATCATCATTCGCTGCACGCCGCCCTTCACGAAGTCCATGATGCCCATGGCGTCGAGTGTACACGGGAGGCGACGGGTGAGGTAGGCTGGGGCCGTTGCACGCCGACATCGAGCTAGAGAAGCTGAGCCCGCAGGTCCAGAAGGTGCTGTCGGAAGGCGCGCCTCCCGCCGTGCAGTCGATGGCGGCCCGCGGCATCGTACCGGGCGCCAAGCCCCACGAAATCGTGATCGTCATCTCGGTGCTGTCGGGTCGAAGCGACGACAAGCTGCGCGAAAGCGCGCTCGCCACGCTCCGCAAGCTGCCGCCGCCGATCTTGAACGGCGCGCTCTCGGCCGATCTTCCTGGCAGCGTGATCGAGCAACTGGCGAGCGCGTACGCCAACGACCACGCCGTCATCGAGCAGCTGCTGCGCATGCCGCGCATCTCGGGCGAGGCGCTCGCGCTGCTGGCGGGCGCCGCCGACGAGCGCGCTGGCGAGCTGATCGCCACCAACGAAGAGCTGATGCTCAAGCACCCGCTCGTGATCGAGAAGCTTTACATGAACAAGCGCGTGCGCATGTCGACCGCCGATCGTTTGATCGAGCTGTGTGTGCGCAGCAACATCGAGCTATCGATCCCCGCCTTCAAAGAGGCGGCGCTCGCCATCAAGAACGAGCTCATCCCGGAGCCTTCGGAGGAGCCGACGTTCGACGACATCTTGTTCCGCGAGACGCAGGAGGCGGCGGCGCAGCTGGCGCTCGGCGAAGACGAAGATACCCACGAGGTCGACGACGAAGGCGAAGAGAAGGTCAAACCCAAGGTCGTACCGCTGTATGCGCGCATGGCGGATATGACGGTGTCGCAGAAGATTCGCTGCGCGACCCTCGGCAGCGCCGCCGAGCGCCTGCTGTGCGTGCGCGACTCGAACCGGCTCGTCGCTGCTGCCGCCGCCAAGAGCCCGCTGCTCAAAGAGCCCGAAGCGGTGCAGATCAGCGCCAGCCGCGTCGTCTCGGAAGACGTGCTGCGCTTGCTCGCCCTCAACCGCGAGTTCACGCGCAACTACCAGATCAAGCTGAACCTCGTGTCGAACCCGCGCACCCCGTTCACGTTCTCGTCACGGCTGGTCCCGATGCTGCGCGAAGCGGAGCTGAAGAACCTCTCGAAGAGCAAGAACATCAGCAGCGCCGTCGCGACCGCCATCAAGCAGCAGCTCTCGAAGAAGGCAACGAAGTAGGCGCCGCTCTCCCAAAAATCCAAGCCCCTGGGAAGATTGCGCTAGCGGCGCTCCAAGCCGCGGAAAACGGCGCCGAAGCGGCCGCGCCCGCCGGCTTCCGCTTGGTGATCACGGCTCTGCGCCGTTAACCTGGCGACGCCCCACCTCGGCTGCCGCCCGCGGCCCCAGAGGCTACGCCGGAGAGCTTCATGTTGAGTCACCCCTCACCCACGCTGCGGCGCGCGCTGCCCTTGCTGCTCGCGCTGGCGACCGCGTGCGGCAGCGGAGAACCGAGCGGCGCCGAGTCCGGACCTGCCGCACCCGGTAGTGATGGCACCGGCGGCGGACCGGCGACTTCCGGCGGCGGCCCGAGCGCGGACTGCAGCGCGGTCAACGCCGACGTGGGCCCGAGCCTGCTCCGGCGCATCACGGCGGCGGAGTATCAGCTCACGTTGCAAGACTTGTTGCAGCTACCGGCCGCCCCCAGCCTCGACGACTTGCCCGCCGACACCGAGAAGGACGGCTTCAAGGTCTTCACGGAGGTGCAAACGGTCTCGGCCCAGCATCTTCGCGGCTACCTGGCGAAGGCGCAGGAGCTCGGCGCCGCTCTGATGGCCGACGCCACGCGGCGCGCGCGAGTGCTCGGCTGCGAGCCCGACGCGCCGGCGTGCCTGCGCGACTTCGTGACGCGCTTCGGGCGCCTGGCTTATCGCCGCGCGCTCAGCCAAACCGAGATTGACTCACTGCTGGCTCGCGCCGAAAAAGACGCGCTCGACGCCGCCGATCGCTTTCGATTCGTGCTCGAGGTCATGCTCACCTCGCCCGCGTTCTTGTACCGCGCCGAGCTGGGCGACGCGCCGGAAGGCCTGGCCGCGCTGACCGCCACCGAGCTCGCCTCCAAGCTCTCGTTCGCGATCTGGGGCCGCTCCCCCAGCGCGGAGCTGCTCGATCTAGCCGAGCAGGGCAAGCTCGCCGCCGACCAAGACGTCGCCGGCGCCGTCGAGCGCCTGCTCGCCGATCCGCGCGCCGAGTCGTTCTACGCCGGCTTCTTCCGCCAGTGGTTGGGCTACGACCTCCTGCGGCCTCCCACCAGCGAGGTACGCGGTTGGGAAGACGCGCTCCTGCCTTCGCTCCAAGCCGAGACCGACGCCGTCACCCGGCAGTACGCTTGGGGCGGCTTGAATTTCCTGGACGCGCTCACCACCAACCGCACCCAGGTCGACGCAAAGCTCGCCACCTTCTACGGGCTGCCCGCGCCCGGCGCCGACGGCAGCCTCGAAATCCCGGCGTCACATGTCCGCGCCAACACCGGGCTCTTGACCCACGGGAGCTTGCTCGGCGCCAAGTCGGACGGCGACCTGATCGCGATCCGCGGCAACTGGCTGCGTCAAACCTTCCTGTGCAGCAAGATGCAGGTGCCGCCTTCGGTCGCAGAGCAGCTCGGCGAGCTGCTCGTAGGCCTGACCCGCGTCCAAATCGTGAAAGAGCGCAACATGCGCACCGAGTGCAAAGCGTGCCACTCCGTGATCGATCCGATCGGGGTCGGTCTGGCCGGCTTCGACCGTGCCGGCCGCTTCGACGCGACCCTCGACATCACCGAGTTCGGCATCGCACCGGCGCTGCCCGACGCCCCGAGCCCCGCTTTCGACTCCGTCGCGGAGCTCGCGAGCAAGCTCCGTGAGATGCCGCAAGTTTCCGCCTGCCTCACCAGCCGCGCCTTTCTCTACGTCAACGGCCGCGAGCCGGCCGCCGCCGACCAGTGCACGGTCCAAGCCGCCGAGCACGGCTTCAGCGCCAAGACCAACAGCTTCCCCGATCTGCTGCGCGGTTTGGTCCAAGACCGCTCGTTTCGGCTGCGCCGCAGCCAGTAGCCACCGCCCGTCCCGAGCCCCACCATGGCCATCCACATTCCTCGACGAACCCTGCTGCGCGGCGCGGGTGCGTGCCTCGCGCTTCCGCTGTTGGAGGCGATGCGCCCGCAGCGCGCGCTCGCTCAATCCGAGAACGTGCAGCGCTTCATCGCTTTCTTCTATCCGAACGGCACCGACCCGCGGAAATGGAACCCCGTTGCCGGAGCGTTGACCGCCAGCAACCTGCCCGAGTGCCTCCAAGATTTGAACGGCTTCGCAGCGGAAGGCATCTGGCCGGCCACGCCCGCCCTGTTCCAAGACGTGACGGCTGTAACCGGCATCGATCATTCCGGCGTGTGCGTCGACATTCACATGCCGTCGATGGCCCTGTCGGCGCACAAGGGCGTCGCCAACAACTACACGCCGCCGGAGCCCACCCTCGATCAATACCTCGCTGATCAGCTGCAGGGCACGACGCCGTACCGTAACCTGGCTCTGGCCGCGACCGACGAAAAGGACATCGGCCAAGGCAACATCTCGTTCCGCAAGGGCGGTCAGGTCGAGACCGTGAACCGCAGCCCCAAGCAGCTGTTCGACACCCTGTTCGGCAAGGCCATGCCGAGCGCGATGCCCGACGCGGAGCAGGCCAAGCGCGTCAAGCGCAACCAGAGCGTGCTCGACGCTGTCAAGGAGGACCACGCCCGCCTCGTCGCCCGCCTCGGCAAGGCCGATCAGCAGCGCGTGGCCCAGTACCTCGAGGCGATCAACGAGCTCGAAAAGCAGCTCACCGCGCCCACCGGCGGCAGCTCGTGCACGACCCCGGCCGCGCCGACGTCGGGCGGCAACTGGCACTCGAAAAGCAAGCAGTTCATCGACTTGCTGGTGCTGGCGATGGCCTGCGATCTCACCCGCGTCGTCACCTTGCAGTACAGCAACAGCTGGGGCGTCGATTACCAGGACTACACGATCGGCAGCGGCAAAGAGTCGCTCGGCAAGTGGAGCGATCACTTCATCTCCCACAAGCTCGACGACACCGATCGTGCCACCGACCTGGACGGCCTCGACCGCACCGAGGCCCAGCGTATCGCCGACGCGCGCGTCGTCGCCACCTCGCGCTTCAAGGTGCGACGCTTCGCTTACCTGCTCGACCGGCTCAAGAGCGTCACCACCCCGACGGGCACCCTGCTCGACGAATCGCTCGTCATGTATTGCTCCGAAAACGGCGACGGCGACAGCCACGCTCGCAAGAACATGCCCATCTTGCTCGCCGGGCACGCCGGCGGCTTCAAGACCGGTCGCAGCGTCGCCGCTACCAACCAGAACACGGGCGCCCTGCACGCCTCGATCCTCACCCGCTTCGGCTTCGAGACCCCGAGCTACGGTAGCCCCGCCGGCAAGCCCGTCGCCGACATCTAATCTTTTCTGGGGGGATGCGGCCCGCGGCACGCCCGCCGCCCGGGAGGCGCTGACAGCCACTGGCTCGGTCGCCACCCTCCGCCACGCGCATCGGCGCATCGCACGGGGCGCGTCGATCCGACTGAGTGGTCACTATTGGCCACTCAAGGGGGCGCGTCGATCCGACTGAGTGGTCATTATTGGCCACTCAAGAGGCCGCGTCGAACAGACGTGAGTGGTCATTATTGGCCACTCAAGAGGGCGCGTCGATCCGATCGAGTGGTCATTATTGGCCACTCAAGAGGCCGCATCGATCCGACGCGATTGGTCGGGTGGCGGGCGTCGCGCCCCCGGACGTCCGCCGGGGTGCGGGCGTCGAGCACGGCGGCCGTCGAGCCCGGTCGGCGGCCGATCAATCGCCGGTGAGGCGCTCGTGACGCTTTTGCAGCGCGGAGAGGCGCGCGGCGCGTTGCTCTTCGGCGTGCTTGACCCTTTCCGGGTCGATCAAAAATGGCGCGATGCGCTCGGTGCGCTCGAAGCGCTCCTTGTACTTCAGAGCCTCGAGCTTCGACTTGAACGGGCCGATGCGGACGCGGTGCCAGAGCCCCCGGTCGGGGACGTGCGCGGCCTGGCGGAACGCGCGGTGACCGCGCTTGCGCAGATCCTCGACGGCGCGCTCGGCCTCCGCCTGATCCTTGAAGCTCGCGACCTGCAGCTGAAAGCCACTCTCGTTGCCTTCGGGGGCAAGCTCGGTGTCGGTTTTGGCGGCGGCGGCGCTACCGGCCAGATCGGTGAGCGGGTCGCGGGGGGTCGTGATGACGGACGACGAATTGAGCAGCGTGCCCATCGGCAGCGGAACGACCGGCAAGCGATCGCCCGCCGGAGGCGGAGCGCCGTTGATGGTTCCGAGCTGACCGGGCGCGTCATCTTGCTTGACCAGCCGGCCGCGCTCGTCCTTGACCGCGGCCAGCGCCGTGGTCGGTGAGCTGTCGTCGCTGAGGATGCGCGGAAAGCTGACGTCTTTGCCGTCGAGCTGCTCGGCGGGGGTGCCAGGATTTTTGGCCTCCGCCACCAGCGCCGCGAGCGGATCCTGGCTCGAGCGCGCCGGGGGCCCGTTCTTTTTCGACATCATGACGAAGGCGCTGACGACGGCCGCGCCCGCTAGCGAGACGAGCAGCAGCGTACCGATCCGCGAAGGCCGGCCGGAGTCTTGCTCTTGAATCTGCTCGAGGTTGCGGACGTTGACCTCTGCCATGTGCGTCTACGTTCCGTAGCGGCATACCGAGAAAATGCCTAATTTTCTGCGGGTCCGTCGAACGGCACGATCCGGCCGGAGCCGAGCACGACCGCGCGCGACAGCGGCGCCGAGAACGTCGCGCCTGGCCAGGCAATGACATGCTCTACCGTACCCGCGCCGAGCACTTTGGCCCCCAACCCCACTACACAGCGATCGAGGCTCACGCGCGGGTCGAGGCAAACATCGCTGGCGAGCCAAGAGGTCGAGGCCGCCGCCGCCGCGTCCGACTCCGGGCGCGATAGGTGGGCATCGAGCCAGGCGAAGTTGGCGGCGACGTAAGATGGCAGGTCTCCGAGATCGGTCCATGCCGCTCGCGACGGCACCGTCCACACTTTGCCGCCCGCGGCCAGGTGCGGCAGCGCCACGTCGCCGAACAAACAGCCGTGCTCCGGCAGAGCGGCCAGGACGCCGGCTCCGAGCGCCATGACGCCGATGTAGTCTGCACCTTGCACCTCCACGCCGAATACCCGACCGCGCAGCCTGACCACGCTGCCGTCGGCGCCGAGCCCGACCGTGCCTTCGCCAGCGACGCGCGGGGCGACCGCGAGCACCTGCGCGTCGCGCGCCCTCGCCAGGTCGAGCAGGGGGCGCGCCGGTGCGTCGGTCAGGATGTCACCATTCCAAATCAGCACCGGGCCCGGCTCGAAGCCAGGGCGCGCGCCGGCGACGCCGCCGGCGGTGCCGCGGATCTGCGGCTCGACAACCACCTGAATATTGAGCCCCAATGACGCGATTGTATTGGATAATTTCTGATGCTCATGATGAGCATTAGCGATCAGGCGCGTCGCTCCGGCGCGCCGGCAGGCGGCGGCGACGTGCGCGAGCAAGGGCCGATCGCCCACCGGCACCACGGGCTTGGGAAGCTCGAGCGTGAGCGGACGCAGGCGCGTGCCGAAGCCCGCAGCCAGGATCAGCGCGCTCGTCATGCCCGGAAGTATGCCTGAAAGCTCGCCCGATCCGCGAGCCGCGTGGTACCGGGTGCAGCGGATGAGTTACTCCCGCTCGCTCTCGGCGACGTTGTTGGCGGCCGCGATTGGCTTCAATTTAGTGAGCGGCGCCGGCTGCGGCACGACAGCGATCGGCGTCGATGACTGCCGCGACATCGAAGAGGCGCGCTGCCGCGCCGCCAAGTCGTGCGGCCTGACCGACGACGTCGCCGCTTGCGCGCGGTTCTATCACGGTCATTGCCTGCACGGGCTCCCCGACAAGCTCGAAGCCGGGGCCAGCCCCGCGGCTTGCGTCGAGGTGATCGATGCCGCCGGTCGCTGCGCCGCCGAGGCCGATCCGAACGTCGCGCTGGCGGACTGCAGCGTGCGCGTCCCCAAAAGCAAACCCGGGTTCACCAAGGCGTGCGACGTGGTGGTCCACCCCGAGCGCGCGCCTGAGTGCGAATTTTTGAGTGATTTGCCGGACGACGAGGGCAGCGCCGGCCAAGGCGCCGGGGGTCAAAGTGGCTCCGAGCCGAGCGACGCAGGCACCGGCGCGGTGGCAGGAGAAGCCGCGCAAGGCGGCGCCCCTGTCGAATAGTCGGGCAGCTTGCCAGAGCCGGAGCGTCGGTCTAGAGACGCGAGCCCCCATGCTCGTCCGTCGCCTCCCCCTGCTCCGCCCAACACGGCTCTTGCTCGGCGTGGGGCTCGTCGCCGTCGCCGGCTGCTCGAGCAGCGCCGCGAGTGACGTCGTCGTGACGCATCCGACCATGATCGAGGTGTCGCCGACCAGCTTCTTGGGCGAGGTACCTTGCGCTACCGACGGCCCCGGTCTCAAGCGCTACGTCGCGACGCTATTCGACACCAACGAGGGAGCCGGCGGAGCGAGCGGCACCGCCGATGACCCGGTCGACGGCGCCCAGACCGTGCCGTTTCAGTTGCCCAGCTCGGTCGCGACCTCGTGCGTCGCCGCCGTCGGTTTCGGTTTCGTGGTTCCCGGCCGCAGCTATCGGGTCGAGATCGACGGCTACGACACCGACGCGCTGACGGCGCGGGCGCTCGGGGCGCGCCAACAAGTCGCCAACGGCGACGCCGTCCAGCCGTCGTGGCAAGCGACGTGCGAGCGCGCGATCGCCGTCGATTCGACCATCATCCGCGCCGACGAGTGCTCGACCTTCAGCGAGGCCACCGATCCCGACGCCGCTGGCAGTGTGTCCATCAAGCTCGCACCGCTCCTGGGCGGGCTCCGTTGCGGCAGTGGCGAAGGCGAAGTGGAGCAGCTGAGCGTCAGCCTGAGCATCTCCGGCGACGACGAGCTCCGCACTCAAAGCGTGGCCTGTAGCGAGGACGCGATCGCGGTGTTCGACGACCTTCCCCCGCGCCGGCTCGTCACTGCCTCCGTCATGGCGTCTACCGTTGGCAGCTCCGCGCCGCTCGCGGGTGCGACCTGCACGGCGCGCACGCTGCCGGCCGCCATCGTCGACGCGCAGTGCGGCGCGCTGAGCCAGGTCGCGACGGTGCGGCTGGATTTGAAGGCAGCGCTCGGCCTGCTCGGCCTGAGCTGCCGTTCCAGCGAGCTGAGCTTGGTCCAAATCGACGTTCCCGGCCAAGATCGAGCACAGGTGGTGACGCCCCCGGCCTGTCTGCTGCCGTTCGATCAGGCGTTCGCCCCGGGCCCCGCCGCCATGACCGTCACCGTTCTGCGCAGCGACGCGGGGGCGGCGCCGGTCGAGCTCGGCTCGCTGACTTGCCACGCCGACGCGGTGGCCGGCAGCCAGGTCGTCGCCGAGTGCGAGCCGAATCCGGCCGAGTGAGCGAGGCTCCGTGCCGCCGCGCTCAAGCTGCGTTATAGCAGAGGCAGCCTAGGGTCTCGATGCGAAGCAGCGACGGCATGACACAGCTCGGCTTACCCCGTCCCGGTAAGGCCGTGATCGGATTGATGCTCGCCGTGCTCGTGGTGTGGCTCACCTTCGCGATCGGCGTCAATTGGGGCGGAGTTTCGACCGACCTGTTCGCGCTGCTCGCCGGCGACACCGAAGCCATCTTGCACGGGCAGGTTTGGCGCCTGCTCACGGCGCCGCTGCTCCACACGCCGACCGGCGAGCGCGCGGTGGGCCACCTGCTCGGCGTGCTGTTCGGGTTGTATTTCCTGGGCACGCGACTCGAAGAAGCGTGGGGTCCGGCGCGCTTCCTGCGCTTCGTCGCCCTCACCTCGGTGCTGGCCTACGTGCTGCAGATGCTGATCGTGCTGCTGCTGCCGGTCGGCCTGGGCGCCCGCCTTGTCGGCGGCGTGTGGTACGGGCTCATGCCGTCGGTCGCGGCAATCGCGATCGCTTGGGCCCTGACGTTCCGCGGTCAGCAAGTGCGGCTGATGTTCGTGCTGCCCGTCACCTCGCGGATGCTGATTTTGATCATCATCGGCCTGGGCTTGTTGCGGCTGGCGGCGGGCGCCATCGAAGAAGAAGGCCTGATCGCGCCGTTCGGGGGCATGCTCTTCGGTTGGCTGCTCGGCGGCGGGACCCCTTCCCCGCTGCGCAAAGCGTGGCTCCGGCTGCGGCTGGCCCAGCTGGACAACGAGGCGCGCCGGGACAACCAGCGCCGCCGCGCTCGCCCCAACCCGGGCGGGCTGCGAGTAATCCCCGGCGGCCGCGCGGACGACGACGACGACAAGGGACCCGATGGTCGCTGGCTGAATTAGGGTGTAAGCACCTGCCCCATGGCCGTGCGCCTCGAGCACCTCACCACGATCGAGAGTCTATCGCCCCAGCTGTCGAACGAGCTGCTCGACAAGGCCGACGACTTTTTGGAGCTGACGCGACAGCCGATCGTCAAGCTCGGTGACATGCGCGGCAAGACGATCATCAACGTCTTCTACGAGGCATCGACCCGGACCCGCACCTCGTTCGAGCTCGCCGGCAAGCGCCTCGGCGCCGACGTCGTCAATATCGGCGGCTCCGCCAACAGCACCAGCAAGGGTGAGACCCTGCGCGACACCGTCAAGACGCTCGACGCGATGCACGCCGACGCGATCGTGATTCGCCATTCGGCGTCAGGCGCCGCCGACTACGTGGCGAAGCACACGCGCGCGTCCGTGATCAACGCCGGCGACGGCATGCACGAGCACCCGACCCAGGCCCTGCTCGACGCGCTGACGATCCGCCGTCACCGCGGCAAAGACTTCCGCGGGCTCACGGTCGCGATCTTGGGCGACGTGCTGCACAGCCGCGTCGCGCGCTCCAACGTCAAGCTGCTGAAGATGCTCGGCGCGCAGGTGCGGCTGGCCGGCCCCGGCACCTTGCTCCCGCGCGACGCCGCCGCGCTCGGCTGCCCCGCGTTCGACCGCGTCGAGCCCGCGCTCGAAGGCGCCGACGTGGTGATGATGCTGAGAATCCAACGTGAGCGGCTGGGCGCGGCGCTGTTTCCGAGCTTGCGCGAGTACGCGCGCGTCTTCGGCCTCAACGCGGCGCGGCTGTCGCTGGCCAAGCCGAACGCGCTCGTGATGCACCCCGGCCCGCTCAACCGCGGCGTCGAAATCTCCGAAGAAATCGCCGACGGCTCGCACTCCGTGATCCTCGATCAGGTCGAAGCCGGCGTCGCCGTGCGCATGGCGGTGCTGGCGTTCACGGCCAAGCCGTCGTGAGCCGTTCCTGCGCGGCCTTCGGCCCTCTTGCGAACGTGACTCTTTATCGTTCGCTGGGGCCTCTTACGAACGTAACCATCGGTCGTTCGCTGGAATCATACGAACGCAACTATCGGTCGTTGCTAGCTGTTGATTTGCGACACCTTGTTGCCTTCCGAACGTCAGCTGCAGAGTAATATCCACTCTGCAACCGCAGGACACCTGCGGCGATGCGAAGGGAGCGTCGACGAGCAGCGCGATGAGCTGCTCGGTGCGCCGCATCGGTGCGTTGGGCTGGCCGCGTGTCCACCCTGCGCACGGTTGCGCCACCAATCGCGGTGGCGCCCAGCATCTGCAGCACGCGGGTTTAGCTCCTTAAAAAAACTCACAAGCATGGGCGCCCATACAACGCCCATACAAGCGACTATTTCATTGAAAGACTCGTCTTCAATGTGATACCCACGCGGCGCTCTACAACACTCCGCAGGATGACAGGGGATGACAGGGGATGACAGGGCCATAGGCGTTAGCAGCTCTGCGCCGCACCTTCCCACGACATGATCGGTTTGCGGCGGAAGCGTTCACGTTGGTTTCGACGGGATGATTTTTCGGTGCGGC